>ENA-OQEL01000177-OQEL01000177.1-human-gut-metagenome-genome-assembly--contig:-NODE-177-length-24455-cov-4.787364_pt1 | contig 24455 bp, 32 predicted proteins | sample MGYA00242796_ERZ504637 | MGnify/ENA primary metagenome ERZ504637 (study PRJEB26092, sample SAMD00036306) | human gut metagenome | host: Homo sapiens | study: EMG produced TPA metagenomics assembly of... | reverse complement strand
AGATTGGAGCAAGGATGGAACCTGGATGGAAGAAAAAAAGAAGCAAAAAACAGGAACAGTCTGACAGAATGGAGAAACGAAAGTACAGAGGGAACATTGCCGGAATGAATATAAGAAAACATGAACCAGAGAGAAACAATACAGAGAGAAAGAATAAAAGATATAGAGCAAAAGAGTGGAAAAAACAAAACCGTACAGAACAAAAATTCATGGGAATGTGAGAAAACTGGTGAGGATACAGCAGAACAGGAAACATATGGTGAAACGGTAGTTCTTTCGGCAGGAAAGCTGTCAGGTACAGCCAGCCTGGTAAGTCGGGAACCCGGAGAACTTCCGACGGTTTATCTGGAACGGGAACTGACCGTGATCGGAAAACTGGAACAGGCTTCGGATGTAGTGATCTCGCTTCCGACAGTCAGCCGGGTGCATGCAAGAATACGCAAAACAGGTGAGAACTATTATCTGGCAGATCTGAATTCCAGGAATGGAACTTCTGTTAATGGCAGAATGCTTGGGGCAGAGGAAGAATATTTTCTGCAGGATGAGGATCAGGTGGATTTTGCTCAGGCAAGATATGTATTTCTGAGGGGATAGATAACTTCTGAAAAGAAAATCACCGGACATGAGGGTTCGAAGGCAGTATTTCGGACAGCACAGGTGAACGTGTTGCCTTGCCACAGGGAACGGCATCTGCTAAAATAGACGAACAACAGCAGAATACATATGTATTCTCTGAATATAAAACAGAGGAGAGTAACCTGTGGAAGAATTACGCAAAGAGCCGGTGACTGCCGGATTGATCCTGTTGAATATTCTGGTTTTTCTGATCGTGGAATTTACAGGAAGCTCCCAGAATACCATGCATATGCTGGATTGTGGAGCTGCCTATACACCAATGATCATTCAGGGTGGAGAATATTACAGGCTGTTCACCTGTATGTTTCTGCATTTTGGAATTGAACATCTTCTGAATAACATGCTGGTTTTATTTGTACTTGGAAGCAGACTGGAACAGGCAATTGGAAAAATAAAATTTCTGTTGATCTATCTGATCGGTGGAGTACTTGGAAATGTGATTTCTTTACTTATCGAATTACGTACGCAGGATTTTGCTGTATCAGCAGGAGCATCCGGAGCGGTGTTTGCAGTTATGGGAGCCATGATCTATATTGTCATTCGCAATAAAGGATGGCTGGGTGATCTGTCTATGAGACAGGTTCTGGTGATGGCAGCATTCTCACTTTATTTTGGGTTTACCAGTTCAGGTGTGGATAATGCCGCTCATGTTGGAGGGATGATAGCCGGATTTGTAATTGCTGTTCTGGCCTGGCATCCGTCCAGCCGGGTTAAGGGAAAATATATATGAAAAGTGCTTCCACTTCCGGGAGCACTTTCGATTTCTATGGAGCCGTGATGGGCTTCGATGATCTGTCTGGTGACAGCAAGTCCGAGGCCGGTGCCGCCGGACTTGTAGGTTATGAAAGGTTCAATACCCGCCTTTTTTGAGAGGAGGTCATGCCGCATCCGTTGTCAGAGATGGAAATATGTACGTACTGTGCTGAGGATTCGGCACGAAAATGGATGGTTCCATGCGGATGATCGATTGCTTCCTGTGCATTGCGAAGAATGTTCAGAAAGACCTGGCGGATTTTTAACGGATCGAGAGATAGATTGGGGAGATCATTTGGAATATCCGTCTCAAATTCAATACCAAGATAATCAAGTGTGGGGCGAAAGGACTTTGCGATTTCATTTAAACATGCGCTTAAGTCAGTCAAGACAAGGGAAAGCTGCCCCGCATTCTGGTACCTGGTCATGTCGTTCAGGAGAGCATGGATATAATCCAGGTTTGCATAAATATTTTCCCACTGTTCGTCATATGTGAGTTCCGGGTGGGAGGAAGCGAGAAGCTGCAGTTCGCTGGAGAGAAGAGCCAGCGGGTTTCGCAGCTCATGCGAAAACCTGGAAAGCAGGATCTGAAACTGTTCTGTCTGTACCGCAGAATCGATTTTTTCTTTCATAATCTGTCACCTCACGTCAAGTGTAGCATTGGAAAATGCCCACGGCAACAAATTTCGTATTGAAAAAATCGAAGAAATACGTCACAATAGAACTAGAAAACACTATAAAATAAAGGAGAAAACGACCATGGAAAATTGTATTTTTTGTAAAATTGCAAAATGGAGAAATTCCGTCAGCTACTTTATATGAGGATGAAGACTTTCCGCGTGATCCTGGATCTGGGACGCAAGCAAGGGACATGCCCTGATTCTTCCGAAATCACACGCAGCGAATATCTACGAACTTCAGGATGAAACAGCAGGCAAGGCAATGATCCTTGCAAAGAAAATGGCAACGAAACTCAGAGATGGACTGAACTGTGACGGCTTCAATATCGTTCAGAAATAACGGTGAGATCGCCGGTCAGACAGTATTCATTTCCATATGCATCTGATTCCGCGTAAAGCAGGAGATCAGGCAGTTCCTGAGTGGGAGCATTTATCTCTTTCCGATGATGAGATGAAAGAAATCTGTGATAAGATGAAGATGTAAAAAATCTGTATCTCTATATACAAAAACATGCATATCGCTGGAAAAACGTACAGCAGATATGCATGTTTTTTGTTTTGGCGTGTGAATTATTTAGAAACACTTTCAATCAGTTTTAATATCGTTCCGATGGAATCCATCTGACCGCTTTTTGGCCATGGCATCCTTATATTTATCCCTGTTGCCGTATACCTCTTTTACTGCGCTAAGCAAAGAATCCTTTGTGAGCTCCTCCTCCTCGATGACATATGAAAAGCCCTGCTTTTTGAAGGACTTTGCATTTAATACCTGGTCTCCGCGGCTGGCAGCAGCAGAAAGAGGAATCAGGATGTTTGGCTTGTGCAGAGCAAGCAGCTCGCAGATGGAGTTGGCTCCGGCTCTTGAGATAGCCATGTCAGCCAGAGCAAACATGTCGGTGAGTTCAGCATTGGCGTACTCAAACTGTGCATAGCCTGTGATTCCGGCAAGCTTGTTGTCCAGATTGCCCTTTCCGCAGAGGTGAATCACATAGAAATCCTTTAGTAGTTCAGGAAGAATCTCACGGACAGCTTCATTAACCTTTTTAGAGCCGAGGCTTCCTCCGATGATAAGGATGACAGGCTTATTGTGGTCAGGAAAATTACAAAGCTTTATGGCATTTTCCGCAACGCCGCTAAAAAGCTCGCGTCTGATAGGTGATCCGGTGAGCACAGCCTTGTCTGCAGGCAGATATTTCATGGTCTCAGGGAAATTGCAGCAGACCTTTTTGGCACCCTTTATGGCGATTTTATTGGCAAGTCCCGGGGTGATATCCGACTCGTGGATGATGGCAGGCACATGGCAGTGCTTTGCGGCAAGCACGACAGGTACGGAAACGAAGCCGCCCTTAGAAAATACTACATCAGGCTTGAGTTTTTTCATGAGGCTTACAGCCTGACCGTAGCCCTTTAACACGCGGAACGGGTCTGTAAAGTTCTTCCAGTCAAAGTATCGGCGCAGCTTTCCTGATGAAATGCCGTGATAAGGAATCTTTTGGGCCTCGATCAGTCCCTTCTCCATTCCGTTTACTGAGCCAATGTATTCGATATCGTATCCGGCCTCCTTAAGTGCCGGCATAAGAGCAATATTTGGAGTGACATGACCTGCAGTACCGCCGCCTGTCATAACTATTTTCTTCATATATATGTATCCTTTCTTGCATTCCTGTTTGTCTCATATTTATATTATACTCAACACAATAAAAGTCAATACCAAGTTACCGGTGAAAGTTTGCCCTGCAATACCAAACAAATGTCGAAACTTGCGACCGATAGGAACTGTTAAGTTCAAGTGAATTGGTTATAATAATCAATAGTACATCATCCTGCGTTATAGGTTAAGTTAAATTTTGAATGATGTATCGGAAAAAGAATAGTAGGGAGGACACATTAATATGGAATTATCAATGGACAATATGGACATCATGGCAGGAGGCATACTTGCGATAATGCTTGCACTTTTCATGCTGACAGTCATTGTGACCTTGTTCGCACTCTCACACAGGATAAGACTTTTGAGCAACGAGATTTATAAAATAGAAAAACAGGTGAGCGACTACATAGACGAGCTGTCGAGAAGCGAAAGCGACAAGCTGGAGATAGAGCATAAGGCACATCAGAATGGGGTGATTTCATCGGTGCTTCAGGAGATTTTTCCATGAAATTTGACAAAATGCTATTACTGTGATATTATACCGACTGTAACAAAGTTGTAACAAATGCAACATAGGTGTAATAAACGTAACAAAAACAACATATACTATACCATATGGAGGATTATATGAAGCTAAACAAAAAAGTAATCGATAGCATTACGGTCTGTGGACTGTGCGCCATGCTGACGGTTACCGCGGTTACTAACAGCGGACGCTCTGAGGTCAAAGCAGAGGATAAGGTGCTAGCAAACACTGGTTTAGAGCATACTGGTTATAATAGTTATGCTGGCGTGGCAGCGACTCTTTTTGATTATGAGAAGGGTCTCACAGCAGAGAATGCTGTTACAGTAGAAAAAGAAAATGTTGAGATGGTGGCAGCAGCACAGGATGCACAGCAGGAGGCACAGCCACAGCTCACACAGGAGCAGCAGGAATGGCAGACAAAGCTTATGCCAAACGTTGAAGAATCACTCAACGTAAGAGCACAGGCCGATGAACAGTCAGATATTGTTGGAAAACTATATAAAGGAAGTGTGGCAGACATCGTAGAAAACGATGGCACATGGGCTCACATCAAGTCAGGAAATGTAGACGGATATGTCAATGTATCTTACTGTGTGACCGGAACTGACGCACTAAGCTATGCTTACGACACATGCGGAGAAATTGCTACAGTAAATACAGACGGACTTCGTGTGAGAGAGACAGCAGATACAAACAGCAAGGCCTTAGAGGTAGCTGACCAGGGCAAGACCTATCAGGTGGACCGCGCAGCGCAGGCACCGGACGGCTGGATTGCAGTAGTCAGCGATTCACAGACAGGATATATCGCAGCAGATTATGCGACACGTTCCCTCAACACAAGAGTGGGTATCACAATTGAAGAGGAACAGGCTCAGATAGCTGCACAGAAAGAGGCTGAGAGAAAGGCCGCAGAAGAAAAGGCAGCAAAAGAAGCTGCAAAAGCAGCAAAGGAATCAAAGAAAACAGAGACCACACAGGGCGAGGCAGTAAGTGCAGGAGCAGATGACCTGACACTGCTTGCGGCAATCATCGAGTGTGAGGCAGGCGGAGAGAGCTATGAATGTCAGCTTGCAGTAGGAGCGGCAGTCATCAACAGAGTAAAGAGTAGCTCATATCCAAACAGCATCTCAGGTGTTATTTACCAGAAAGGCCAGTTTGGACCGGCATCATCAGGAAAGCTCGCAAGAAAGCTTAGCGGACGCATTTCTTCTTCATGCTACAGTGCAGCACAGGAGGCAATGTCCGGAGTGGACAACACAGGAGGATGTACATCCTTCAATGACCATGGCTCAGGAATATCAATCGGAAATATGAAGTTCAGATAATATACAGCCAATACAAAGAAATAACAAAGAGGCTGCAAATCAACAAAGCTTGTTGGTTTGCAGCCTCTTTAATTATTTGTACGGCGTGGTTTTACAGTCAGAGCGTCAATGCTTCAAACCTCTTGCAACATACCACAAAATAGAGTAAAATGACATCATTATAGCAACCTACAGATATAAATTATAGCAACCTGCATCTATAAACGATGCAAATAAAACCCAGGAGGCAAGAGCAATGCAGTTAAAGGGACGAAACTTTTTAAAACTTATGGATTACACTCCAGAAGAGATTACTTATCTGATTGACCTCTCACAGGAGCTGAAGGAAAAGAAGAAAAAAGGCATCAGACATGATGAACTCACAGGCAAGAATATAGCGCTGATTTTTGAAAAGACCAGTACCAGAACTCGCTGCTCTTTTGAGGTAGCGGCACATGACCTTGGAATGCATGTCACATACCTTGACCCGAGCGGTTCACAGATAGGCAAAAAGGAGAGCATCGCCGATACAGCGCGCGTGCTCGGCAGAATGTTTGACGGAATCGAGTACCGTGGATACGGACAGGAAATCGTGGAGGAGCTGGCTAAATACGCAGGCGTACCGGTATGGAACGGCCTGACAAATGAGTTCCACCCGACACAGATGATAGCAGATATGCTTACAATCCGTGAGCACCTCGGCAGACTCAAGGGCGTGAAATTTGTATACATGGGCGATGCAAGATACAACATGGGCAATTCACTCATGGTCACATGTGCAAAGCTTGGCATGGACTTCGTGGCATGCACAAACAAGAAATATTTCCCAAATGATGAGCTTGTAAAATATTGTAAGGACGTTGCAGAAACAACCGGCGCATCAATCACACTCACAGAGGATGTGGCAGAGGGCACAAAGGACGCGGATGTCATTTACACAGATGTGTGGGTATCAATGGGAGAGCCGGAAGAGGTATGGGCAGAGCGAATTAACGACTTAAAGCCATATCAGGTAAATGCAAAAGCATTTGAAAATGCAAAGGATAGCGCAATCTTTATGCACTGTCTGCCTGCATTCCATGATTTAAAGACCACTATCGGCAAGCAGGTCTATGAGAAGTTTGGACTGAGCGAGCTTGAGGTGACAGACGAGGTATTTGAGTCAGAGCGTTCAGTGGTATTTGATGAGGCAGAGAACCGTATGCACTCAATCAAGGCTATCATGCATGCAACACTTGCTGACTAGTACGGCAAGCAATGACCGCAACAAAAGATTGACGGAAAGCTAAGGAATAAAGTATGAAGGAAGAAATACTTAGACTTCTACGCAGCGCTGACGGCTATATTTCAGGGCAGGAGCTATGCAACCGGTTCGGAGTATCGCGCACAGCCGTGTGGAAGGCCATAAACCAGCTAAAGGAAGCCGGATATGAGATAGAGGCACAACAGAATAAGGGCTACAGGCTCATGGCAGCGCCGGATCTGATGACAGAGGCGGAGATAAAAAGCCTCATGCACACAGACTGGGTGGCAAAGGAAGTGCTGTATTTTGATACAATAGACTCCACCAACATCAAGGCTCAGGAGCTTGCCGAAAAAGGCTATCCGAGCGGCACCTTAGTCGTAGCGGACAAGCAGGAGTCAGGCAAGGGGCGCCGCGGCCGCAGCTGGGTATCGCCGTCCGGCACAGGTATTTTCATGACACTTATGATAAAGCCTGATATCAATCCAAACAATGCATCCATGCTCACGCTTGTGGCAGCGCTTGCTGTCGCAAAGGCAATAACGAGCGTAACCGGCGAGAAAGCCATGATAAAGTGGCCAAACGACATTGTGGTAAACGGCAAAAAGGTGTGCGGCATACTTACAGAGATGAATGCGCAGTTTGACTATATCAACCATATTGTTGTAGGTATCGGTATCAACGTGCATAATGAGAGCTTTCCGGAGGAAATCAGTCAGATGGCGAGCTCACTCATGATAGAAGCAGGTGGCAAAAGATTTCACCGTGCGCAGATAATCGCAGAGACCATGTCATACTTTGAGCAGTATTATGACACATTTTTAAAGACGCAGGACCTTTCAGCCCTCGTCAGGGAGTATGATGAGCTGTTGGTCAACAGGAACAAATCAGTAAGGGTACTGGATCCGAAGGAGCCGTTTGACGGAAAAGCGATGGGCATCACGCCTAAGGGCGAGCTGATCGTGGACACATGGGAATCGCGCAAGCTGGTTTCAAGCGGAGAAGTATCAGTGAGAGGAATATACGGATATGTCTAAAGAGGTAGTACTTTGCGTGTCAAACGCATATCAGAAAAAATATTATCTGAACGAGAATTTTAACGGACTTCCACAGACTATAAGGGACGAGCTCAAAATCATGTGCGTCCTGTATACAGAGGATGTGGGAGGCATACTGGAGCTGGTGTTTGATGAGGACGGAAACCTCGATTTCAGAACATCCTGCAAGGAAAATGACTTTTTTATGATGAGATAGGAAGCGTTCTAAAGATAAAGCAGTACCGCAACGAGCGAAGAGAACTGCTCGAGTCGATAGAGACGTATTATCGCATAGTATTTTTGGGAGAAGGACTCGAGGAGGAATAACAGATGATTTTAGCACTGGACGTAGGAAATACAAACATAACATGCGGCGTGTTTGATGGTGACAGGATAAAAGCGAGCTTTAGAATTACAACCAAAATGCCACGTACATCGGATGAATACGGCATGCTTCTGAGCACTCTGCTTGAAAGAAATCAGGTAGGCATGGACGACATACATGATGCAATCATCTGCTCCGTTGTACCGAATATCATGCATTCACTGCAGAATGGCCTGATAAAATACTTCAATATCAGGCCGATAATCGTGGAGGCGGGCATCAAAACAGGTATCCGTATCGCCACACCAAATCCGCAGCAAATTGGCGCAGACCGTATAGTAGACGCCGTAGCTGCATATGAATTATATGGAGGACCTGTTTTGGTCATAGATTTTGGCACAGCAACCACCTACGATATGGTCGATGAAAACGGTACCTTCATGGGAGGAATCACAGCACCGGGCATACGTATCTCAGCCAAGGCACTCTGGGAGGATGCGGCAAAGCTTCCTGAGATAGAGATTAAAAAGCCTGATAATATCCTCGGAAAGGACACCATCACCAGCATGCAGGCGGGACTTGTGTATGGACAGATAGGACAGACAGAGTATATCATCAACAAGGTAAAGGAAGAAACAGGCATGTACGATGCAAAGGTTGTAGTGACCGGCGGACTCGGCAGAATAATATCCAATGAGACAGAAAACGTGGATGTATACGATCCGGATCTGACATTAAAGGGCATAAACCTCGTGTATCGCAAGCAGAACCGCAAGGGAGTGAAGTAATAGTATGGATATTCATCAGATACGAAAGCTTCAGATAGGAAGTGTGACACTCCCAAACAACCTGATACTGGGACCTATGGCAGGCGTGACAGACCTGCCATTTCGCTTATTGTGCAAGGAGCAGGGAGCCGGCCTTTTATGTATGGAAATGGTCAGCGCCAAGGCAATTTTGTACAAAAACAAAAATACAGAGTCGCTTCTTTCCATAGATGAAAGAGAAAAGCCTGTTTCACTCCAGATGTTTGGCTCAGACCCGCAGATAATGGCTCAGATAGCAAAGCAGATAGAGGAAAGACCGTTTGACATACTGGATATCAACATGGGCTGTCCGGTGCCCAAAATCGTAAACAACGGTGAGGGCTCGGCGCTCATGAAAAATCCGATTCTTGCAGGTCGGATTATAGAGAGCATAGTAAAAGCGATAGATAAGCCGGTCACCGTAAAAATACGAAAGGGCTTCGATGATGAGCATGTCAACGCAGTAGAGCTGGCACATGTGGCTGAAGAAAGCGGCGCAAGCGCAGTCGCAGTGCACGGTAGGACCAGAGAGCAGTACTACTCCGGTAAAGCCGACTGGGACATCATAAGGCAGGTAAAAGAGGCTGTCTCAATACCGGTCATAGGAAACGGAGACCTGCTTTGCGCAGAGGATGTCATAAAAATGCAGGAGCAGACAGGCTGCGACGGCTTTATGATAGCCAGGGGAGCGCAGGGCAATCCATGGATTTTCTCACAGATACTGCATTACTTTGAGACCGGCGAGCATCAGGAAAAGCCATCATTTGAGGAAGTACGCCGGATGATACTGCGCCATGCACGCATGATGATAGAGTTCAAGGGCGAGTACACGGGGATACACGAGATGAGAAAGCACACAGCGTGGTATACGGCAGGATATCCGCATTCATCAAGGCTGCGCGCGGCAGTGAATACGGTGGAGAGCTTAGAACAGCTTGAGGAGCTTTTGTATAAGGAAAAGCTTAAAAATTGAAATCGGTCAAATCCTTGACAGCGTGGGGATTTTCAATTATAATACACGCGTTAAAATAGGCTTTACGATTTAATAAAACAAACTTCCCACATTTAGGGTATTGTGGTTACCGGCCGAGCATACAGTTTATTCCTCAGAAAAATATGAAGTTAACCACGGGAAACGAATCGCGGATAGAGGGTTTTTCTTGCTGCGGGGTTTCCGTTGCCGGGGGTTATGGAAACCCGTGGCAGGTTCATATTTTGTCTTCGGAATATACTGTATACTTTCCGGTATATTAAGTCTTTGAAGTGGGAAGTTTCATTTTAGCAAATCAACATAATAAAATAAAAGGAAGATAGAAGGGTAAAGAATCATGGATAACAAGAAAAATATTCTGACATATGCAGGTCTTAAGAAGCTCGAGGATGAGCTTGAGCAGTTAAAGGTTGTTAAGCGAAAGAGGTTTCCCAGAAGATCAAGGAGGCTCGTGAGCAGGGTGATTTATCTGAGAATGCTGAGTATGATGCAGCTAAGGATGAGCAGCGCGATATCGAGGCTCGTATTGAGGAAATCGAGAAAATCCTTAAAAAATGCAGAGGTTGTTGTTGAGGAGGAGGTTGACCTTGACAAGATTTCTATCGGATGTAAGATCCGCATCTTAGATTGTGAGTTTGATGAGGAGCTTGAGTACAAAATTGTTGGTTCAACAGAGGCAAACAGCTTAAAGGGCAAGATTTCAAACGAGTCACCTGTAGGTAAAGCTCTTCTTGGAAAGAAAGTCGGAGATACTGTAACTGTTGAGACTCAGGTAGGAGAGCTCACATACAAGGTACTCGAGATCCAGAGAGCAGAAGAGAACTAAAAGAGGTAAAAAATGGCAAATCAGAATAATAACAAGGGTGGACAGCAGCAGGACGTAAACCAGCTCCTTAAGGTCCGCCGTGAAAAATTACAGAATTTACAGGAAGCAGGAAAGGATCCCTTCCAGATTACAAAGTACAATGTCACTCATCACAGCAGCGATGTAAAGGAGCTTTACAATGCTCATGAGGCTGAGATTCTCGGTGATAGAAAGGCTCCGGATGTTGAGGGCTTGGATGACGCTGCAAAGAGAGAGGTAATCAACAACGATTACAACGAGAGAAGAGAAATCATGGATGCAAAGCCAATCGAGGTAAGCATCGCAGGACGTATGATGTTCAAGCGTGTCATGGGTAAGGCTTCTTTCTGCAATATTCAGGACTTAAAGGGCAATATCCAGGTATATGTGGCAAGGGACAATATCGGAGAAGACTCATACGCAGACTTCAAGAAATCAGACATCGGTGATATCTACGGTGTAAAGGGCTTCGCCTTCAGAACAAAGACAGGCGAAATCTCAATCCATGCAGAGGAGATAACACTCCTTTCAAAATCACTCCAGATACTCCCGGAGAAGTTCCATGGACTGACAGACACAGACACCAGATACCGTCAGAGATATGTAGACCTTATCATGAATCAGGAGAGCAAAGAGGTATTTATCAAGCGCTCACAGATACTCAAGGAAATCCGTAACTTCCTTGCAGGTCGTGATTTCATGGAGGTTGAGACACCTATGCTTGTTTCAAACGCAGGTGGTGCCGCAGCAAGACCATTCGAGACACACTACAACGCATTGAACGAGGATGTAAAGCTTCGTATTTCCCTTGAGCTTTACTTAAAGAGACTCATCGTCGGAGGACTTGAGCGAGTATACGAGATCGGACGAGTTTTCCGTAACGAGGGTGTAGATACACGTCACAACCCTGAGTTCACACTTATGGAGCTTTATCAGGCATACACAGACTACGAGGGCATGATGGAGCTGACAGAGTCAATGTTCCGTTACCTCGCTGAGAAGGTATGCGGTTCGACAAAAATCTCATACAACGGCGTGGAAATCGACCTTGGAAAGCCATTCGCAAGAATGACAATGATAGACGCAATCAAGAAATACGCAGGCGTAGACTTCGACCAGGTACCTGATGATGCAGCCGCAAAGAAGCTTGCAGACGAGCATCATATCGAGTATGAGGAGCGTCACAAGAAGGGTGACATCGTAAACCTCTTCTTCGAGGAGTACTGTGAGAAAGAGCTTATCCAGCCAACATTTATCATGGATCACCCAATCGAGATATCACCTCTCACCAAGAAGAAGCCAAGCGACCCTACAAAGGTAGAGCGTTTTGAGCTGTTCTGTAATACATGGGAGATGTGTAACGCATACTCAGAGCTCAACGACCCAATCGACCAGCGTGAGCGTTTCGCAGCACAGGATGCCAACGCAGCAGCAGGCGATGATGAGGCAGAGCACACTGATGAGGACTTCCTCAACGCACTTGAAATCGGTATGCCGCCAACAGGTGGAATCGGATACGGAATCGACCGTCTTGTAATGCTTCTGACAGATAGCCAGGCAATCAGGGACGTATTACTGTTCCCGACAATGAAGTCCTTAGATGGTGTAAATAAGAAAAATGATGTAAATAATACAGCTTCTGAAGCACCTGAAAAAATGTAAAACTGAGTCTGAAAAGATTGATTTTTCTAAGGTAAAGGTAGAGCCTTTATTTGAGGAATTTGTTGATTTTGATACATTCAGTAAGTCAGATTTCCGTGCAGTAAAGGTTAAAGAGTGTGTTGCAGTACCGAAGTCAAAGAAACTGTTACAGTTTACTCTTGATGACGGAACAGGCACAGACAGAACCATTTTAAGCGGTATTCACGCTTATTATGAGCCTGAAGAACTGGTTGGAAAGACGCTTATCGCTATCACAAATCTTCCACCGAGAGCTATGATGGGCATTGACTCTTGCGGTATGCTCCTCAGTGCTATCCACGAAGAAGAAGGCGAAGAAAAGCTCCATCTTTTGATGGTTGATGACCATATTCCAGCAGGTGCAAAGCTCTATTAAGATGATGTAAAGATGTACCGTTTTACCGAATAGACGGGACGTACTTCATTTGATAAAAAACTGAAAAAAAGCAGCGATTTACATCAAACTTACATCAATTGATGCAGAAATCGGTGCAAGCAAGAAAAAATTCGCATAATCGGCAGAATGAATGGGCAGTCCTGAAATCGGGATTGCCCATTTTTAGAAGAAAGACGAAAAACTCTTGACCTGCACGCAGCGTATACGCTTATACTATCAACATAAATCATAAGGAGGTGCATCGGATGTTATTAAATGAAATTATAAATGAGGTTGGAATGACAAAGCGTGCAGTTAAGTATTATGAAGAAAAAGGATTGCTGTCAGTGGATAAAGATAACAATGGTTATCGTAACTATACTGCACAAGATGTTGAAACTTTAAAAAAGATTTCAGTATATAGAAAACTCGGTATTAGTATTAAAGACATACAGAGCCTTTTGGAAACTGGCGACAAAAGTATTCTTCTTCGTATTTATCAAGAAAAAGTGCAGGAAAAAGTTTTAAAAGACTCAGAACTTGAAGCTTTGAAGCAATTTATAGATGATGGTGACGCAGACAAAGCAAATGAGGCACTTGATTATCAAACCGTTGAAAATGCAATTGAGTCTTTGCTACCGGGAAAAGAATGGGGAGATTATTTTAAAAGTCATTTCAAACCATTTCTTAATGTAAGGTTGAAGACTCTGGAACAGAAGCAGGCACTACATAATATATTAGAATATTGCGATGAAACGACATTGAAAGTTCCTTTTATTATGGGAATAGGTGCGAAGATGATAGGTGGGATTGCACAAGAAACCAGAACCGCAGATGAGATGATAGCCTATTATCGTGATATGAGTGAAAGTGAATATGAAAGACTAAAAGAAAAAGTATGGAAAGGTGCTAAAATGAAAAACGGTATAATGAAATACCATCCAGCATTTATTGCACAGAGAAAAATGCAGAAAGAGTTACAAAATAAAGGATATAACGATATATTCATTCCTAATTTAATGGTTCTGTCTCCAACGTATGCAGAATATAAGAAAGCGTTAGATAATGTGAACGATAGAATGTGTAGAGAACTTGGACTGTATTATGATAGCAATTATAACTTAGTTATTAAAAAAGATAATTCTAAGTAAAAGTTAAACTACCCTTTGGGAGAGGAGAAATCCTTTTCTCAAAGGGCTTTTTCTATTTATACGGATATTCGCAAACTACAAGATAAAGCCAAAACTTCATATACTCTAAGCACAAGGAGGTTGAGGTTTGGCTATGAACAACAGTTTAGCAGAAGTACACCCGGAGCTTGTTTCGGAGTGGTCGGAGAAGAACTTACCGCTTATCTAATCTTGGAAATGGCTGGGGCTATGAGATGACACCAGCGGAACTTGCAAAAAAAGATGAATTTTATTCTATTTATTGGAGCGAATATAATTTAGTAAAAGAGAGTGGAAGTCCAGAACTTTATGATAAGATTCATAATCGAAACAATTATGCCGATATATAGAAAAGAACAGGTAAACGGATTTACGATGTGATATGTACAAGGAGGACAACGGATATGTCAATGAATGTAAGCACAACTACGGCTGCTTATGCAAATTACCAGAACAACTACAAGACTGGTACAGCAAATAAGAAAAAAGAAACAGCACAAACAACAGAAAATACGAAATTAAAGGAAAATACAACTGAAAGCATCGCTGAAAAAAATCTCAGTAAAGCGGCACAAAAAATGCTGGAGAATTTGCGTGGATCAAGAAACGACATGGATTTTATGGTTGCCGATTTTGAAAATGGTGATAATGCCAAAGATATTTTAGCCCAAAGTGATAAGGAATATACAGTTATTTTCTCAAAGGAAGAAATGGAGAAGATGGCATCAGATCCAAAATATTATGCTGAAAAAATGCATAGTATTGAAGGAGTTTTGCGTATGACAGATGAAATCAATGCCCAGTTCGGCTTTGAAAGAGCATTCGGTAAGACTAACGATAATGCAGATGCTGATACAAAAATAACAAAATTTGGCATATCTTTTAATAGTGACGGAACTACAACCTTCTTTGCACAACTGGAAAAATCATCAGCCAGTCAGAAAGAATATCTTGAAAAGCTTCAGGAAAAGAAAGCTGCTGAGAAGAAAGAGGCAAAGAAAAAGGAACAGTCAAAACAAACCGAAGTAAGAAAAACTACGGTTCAGGCAAATTCAAAAGAAGAACTTTTGGATAAGATCAAAAACATTGACTGGGATTCTATTAAACCGGAGGAGAATAAAATCGGTGGAAGGTTTGATTTTTCAATCTAGTGAATTTGGAACAGATGAAATATATGCCAATATGGAGGAATATATTATGCAGATAACAAGAGATAATTATTCGCAATATGCTCAAATGGTTCAGCAGATGTTCGGGAAAAAAGCAAGTTCAAATGATCCGTTAGCACAATGTGATTATGGTAATTTCTCATTAAGATTTAAGCCTGTGGACATTAATTTTACCAAACCAAACTGGGATACTATCATGACAAAACGAGATAAACCAGCGATGTCAGAGGAAGAATTTGACGAAGCAATAAAAGAACTTGCAAGAAAAGAGTTTGCTACTGGGAAAAGGGATGATGATGCTTATCGAAAATTGTGTATGCAGCATGGAGAAACAGTATCTCCTGATAGAAAGGCTATATATGAATCAAGCATGAAAAAAACTGGTGGCAAAATGAATGCTGCATGTATGTTTTGGGATTCAAAAGGTAATAAAACGCTTTCTTATAATCCAGAGTCAAGAAACTGGAAAGCTATAAGTACAGATGAAGAATTTGCAAGAGCAAGAGTGTTTACATCAATTTATAATGATGAGTTAGCTCGTTTGAAGGAAGAGTATGGCGAAAAAGCGAAAGGAAATGTTTCTTATAGCAAAATAAAGGTAGATATATCCGCAGAGAGATCAAAGGAAAAGAATAATAATGAAGGCAATACTATTGATTTGCAAATTTAGATTGTCGATTACGTTTTAGCAAATAGTAGATAAAAAACGGAAAGATTTCGTCGCTGGTAGCAGCATTGAGTTCATAAATTACTACTACTCTAGATAAAAGTAGTATTCCGATAAGTTAAAAGATAAAAGCTTTAAAAAATAGGGAGGCTGTTTTATGTCAAGGATAACGGATTATGCTTTTTATTTCAGAAATCATTTGGAACATCAGGAGTAAATGCAATAGGCAGTTTTCAGTTGTCTCAGTTGAACAGCAGTTCTGTTCAGTCCCAGTGTCCACAATGGAGATACAACAAAACGTTCCGAGGTATATAACAATTTGTACCGCAAAATGCAGAAAAAGGACAGATTGGCTGCCGGGTACACCCTTGAAAAATATGAGAGAATTTACAGACAGGCATTTTATGATGCCGCAAAAAAGGCTGATCCTAACTGGGAAAACAGACAGTACAATTCAGATAAAAAAATAAAGCAAAGGTAATGAAATGAATAATCAATTTATACAAGGAGTAACATTCGATTGGGATAGAATTGATAACAATAGTTATTTAAAGAGAATTGAGGCTTTTTTGGGTGTTGAAAAACTTGATTTCAACAAACCGGTTACTTTTTTTGTTGGAGAAAATGGCAGTGGCAAATCCACTTTATTGGAGGCAATTGCCGTAGCACATGGTTTTAATCCTGAGGGTGGAACAAAGAATTATGTTTTTTCCACGCATGATACACATTCAGAATTATGTGATGCGATAAGAATTTCAAAAGGCTATCGGAAGGAAAAATGGGGATACTTTCTTAGAGCCGAAAGTTTTTATAATGTTGCAACGCAGGAAGAAGAATATGCAGATTTTAAACATCCTTCGGCTAAATATCACGAGAAGTCACATGGAGAGAGTTTTCTTGCGTTAGCACAGAATAATTTGCGGCCAAATGGTTTGTATCTTTTTGATGAACCGGAAGCTGCATTGTCACCTCAGAGACAGCTTACATTGTTAATGCAAATATATAGATGTGCAAAAGAGGGAGCGCAATTTTTTATAGTTACACATTCGCCTATTCTGTTAGGCATACCGGATGCAGATATCTATTGTTTTGATAATGGAAGCATACATTTATGCGAATATGAAGAAACAGAGAGTTATCAAGTGACAGAAATGTTTATAAACAATAGGCAGATGTTGCTGGATAAATTGTTGATAGAGTAAAGAAACAATGTGTTAGGGCACAAATATGATAAAAACAAAAAATATTTCAGAAATGTTGACTTCTTTAATTGAGGAGTATCGTTTTAATAAAAATACTCTTTCAAAATATTTAGAAATAACTGAAGAAACAATAGATGGAGTAGTAATGGGCAATGTGGAATGTTTGCTAGATGATCCTGCATTGCGTCTTAAAATACTTAGTAAAGCAGGATTTCTGTATTTTGGAGCGATTGAAGATAAGGATAGGCAATTAAGCGGTTTTTTGGAAGTGCTTGTTTCCTATTATGGCATATCCAAGCTAACGATAGCAAAAATGGCTGGTGTTGAGGAAAATGATATTGACAGGCTTTTAGTCAATCCACCAGAAAAGATTGAAATCGAAGTAAAGTATAAAATTGCTGTGACTGTTATGGAACTGCGATTTTGGCTAAAAGATTGTGAATCACCGATATAATCGGGATTTGTGAGTAGAGGGCACTTATGAAAAATAAAAGTATCAATCAAGTTTCTATAATAAATGGTGAAGATGGTCCCACAAGTGTTTTTATATTTGGAGAAGCTCAAAAGCAATCTCTAAAGATTAGAATCCGAAATGCTATCTATCAATCCAGACGAAAAAGGATAGAAAAGAGAATAGCGGCCAACCCGCATACCCTTGCGGAAGTGGTGCAATACGCAAAGGATCATTATGATTTAGTGGAAATCAATCCTGCCGCAACAAATTGGATAGAACGACAGAAAAATCTAAAAGCTAGTTTGATTATGCAGTATAAACCAGAACTTTTGGGCCAAAGGAAGGATATTCCAAAACCAGATTTTCATAATGAAGAATCTGTTAAAAATTTTTTGAATGAAATGGAAATTAGAAATAAATTGATTGACCAAATGCCTGATAATGTAATTCCCATGGATTTTCATTTATATGAAATAAAAATTGGTGAGGATTTAATGGAAATAGAGGTAGATTATACCTGGAATATATTTGGAATATCTTACTCTGGAAATAAGTCGGTCATAAAAAGGTTTAAGAAAATAGCCAGAGATTTATATGGTTATTATGGTGTCAGTGAGGGGGATATAAAGAACCGGACAAAAAGATATTCTTCACTGGTAACGGAATTGAGTTCATAAATAAGCAGTTAATTTAGCAACAACTTGTTGCAGATTCTAAAGTTATCTTGCATAATTAAAATATAAAAGATGTATATAAGGTCGGAACAGAGACCTTAAACCTGTTCCAGTGGTCGGGATGGAGGCCGAAAACCCATTCCCATTGCGGAATAAACTGCAAATACAGTGATCGCGTTGCAGAAACCTGTGAGGCCTGCGACCGGGGGAGAACCTGCGGGGACTCCTCTTTTCTATATTATGGAGATGGTGTATATGCAGAAGATGCTTGATTTTATAACATAGAAGAGAGTACGTGTAATGCGGAGTAAATAATGGTCAAAAAACAATCGACATCCGACCTCACACACGTTATAATATAGATAATCTAATAAGAAAACAGTGTTATCATTACCGCATATTCAGTGAGAATGGTAGCCATAAATATGAATTCGCAGGAACGGAATGGTTGAACCCTCAGGGTGACAGTGTCACTCATTTGTCAGCGAGAGGTGCTTAACTTAGATGATTTTCAGTTTTCTTATTTTGACATGGATTTACAGGAAAGTCAGTAAAATCAAGTTGTTGCTTGACTTATGTTGACCAAGAAAAACATAGATTTTCTGTAGTGACTTGAACTCCTAAGCGCTAGTTGGGGGTTCGATTCCACCTGAGAACAGTTGTTTGAAGCAGTAATGATTAAGAAAATTCATTACTGCTTTTTTCATTTTTGGGTGGAAAAATCCACCGAAAATCATTAAAAAAATGATTATTTCATCCACCCAAAATTAAAAAATTTCCACCCAAATGAGAGGAAATGATGAAAAAGTTGTGGAGATAGAAATTGAGAGACTTCACGATTTTAAAATCATCCATTTAAAGTTCAGGCTGACAGTCAGATACATGCTGGATGAGGAAGCAATAAATGTTATCGCATAGGCATATTTACTATGATATAATGTGGCTATGTGAGAAAAATTATTATTTAGAACTTATTTGCTTATATGATAAGCAGAATGGAGGCTTTGCGAGATGAAAGTAATCATTATAAATGGAAGTGCAAGAAAAGGAAACACTCTTACAGCGATTGAGGCTTTTGTAAAAGGAGCATCTGAAAAAATGAAATTGAAATCATTGAACCTGACAAACTTAACATCGCACCATGCAAGGGATGTGGTGTCTGTCAATGCTCTAAGGGATGCGTTGATAAGGATGATACGAATCCTACAATTGATAAAATTGCTGCTGCAGATATGATTCTTTTTGCTACACCAGTTTATTGGTGGGGAATGTCAGCACAATTGAAACTTATCATTGATAAGTGCTATTGTCGTGGATTGCAGTTGAAAAATAAAAAGGTTGGCACGATTGTTGTAGGTGGTTCTCCTGTAGACAGTATCCAGTATGAGCTGATTGATAAGCAGTTTGATTGTATGGCTAAATATCTTTCATGGAATTTGCTTTTCCAGAAAACATATTATGCTACAGCAAAGGATGAGCTTTCTAAAAATCAGGATGCTATGAAAGAGCTTGAGGATATTGGAAAAGAACTATAAAGCTTGCACTGAAAATCAAGGTTGAAGAAATGGAAAATTGAAATTTGTGAGGGATAAAAATGCTATTATTGACACTTAATATGAATATGTTCAATTTTGTTATTGATGATAGTTTTAATGATTATTTTGACTCTATTTCCACTGATATAGCATTTATTCAAGAGTGTAGATATAATAGGATTAATGAACAATATTATGCAAAATGGGCGGGAAATTATGAAGAACCTATTGATAGACGATTTCATTTATCAGTAGCAATTAGTAAAGATGAGAATATTTCAAAGTCTAATAATGATTTGAAAGCTGATTACACGTGTATATTCGTAAAATATGCACTAAAAAGGAACCTGCATAAAAACAGATTCCTTAAATGAGGGAAAATCCCTGTCGAAGAATGGCAGTCCAGTTACTTTTCTGATAGAGAAATCTGACTATGATTACAGTCTGCTTTTCTTCATCAATCGTATAAAAGGCAAGGTAATTATTGATTATTACAAAACGAATGCCCCAGCTTGCCAGTACCGGATCATCTACCAGATGAAACTTCTGTGGCAGGTCGGCTAGTGAGCCTATCTGCTCAGTCGCAGTATCTAACAGATTATCTGCGGCATTCGGATTTTTGAGGGTAAATTCGATGTAATCCGCAGCACGCATAATATCGTGTTCTGCGGTGGAAGTGATATGAACCTGATAGCTCATCGACTGCGGCGGCTCCTGATATCAGCCATAGCTTCGGAAAATGGTCTGGTGTTACCTGTGGCAATATCGTCCATTCCTTCCTTGATCTGGCTGTAAAGTTCAAAGCGGCTGGTCAGTCCTTCGTAGGCTTCAATGCTCATAACGGCAAGGTCGCCTTTTCCATTCTTCGTGATGAAAACTGGTTCAGGATAATTATGACAAAATGTAGAAATTTCATTGTAATTATTCCTTAAATCAGCACTTGATTTGATTGCTGGCATAAAAACACCTCCCTATTTGATAACAAAATTATACACAAATTTTGTTATGGAGTCAATGGATATACCATTAGTGTTAGCAGGATAAACACAACTATTGGAAATGCTGTGGCAGGTCTGATATGTTGTATAACAATTATCGGAATTCCTTTTGGAAAGCAGTTTTTCAAAATCGCAAAATTGTCTCTGATGCCATTTGGGGCGGAGGTGGCGTGGATGGTGCGATTCACAGAGCAGCGGGACCAGAACTTCTGACAGAGTGCAGGACACTTCACGGATGTGAGACTGGAGGAGCAAAGATAACAAAAGCCTATAATCTGCCATGTGATTATGTGATACATACTGTGGGACCGATATGGAATGGTGGAAGGAATAGAGAAGAGGAGCTTCTTTCTAACTGCTATTTTAATTCTATGAAGCTGGCTAGGGATAATGGAATCAGGTCTATTGCATTTCCTTCCATATCAACGGGAGCATATAGTTTTCCGGTGGTGCTTGCGGCAAAGATTGCGGTACGTACAGTTGCTAGATTTCTGCATGAGAATCCGGACAGCTTCGATTTGGTGGAATGGGTGCTGTTTGATACTCAGACTGAATCGGTGTACGAAGCAGAAGTTACGCTCTATTATAATATACGAATTTAGTTTATTTGAATCAAAGCAAAAAGCTCAAAAAGGAGAGATTATTCATGGTTTTATTGGTTGTAGATGCACAGAATGGTATCGTGGATGAACGCTTATATGAGTTCAGAAAGTTTGTTGGTAATATAAAAAAGCTGATTGGAGCAGCTCGAGAACAAGGTATAGAAGTTATTTATGTACAGCATGATGATGGACCTGGTACTGGATTCTCTATCGGGGATGATGAGTTTGAGGTCTATTCCGAGTTTCAACCGATGCCTGATGAAAAACGGTTTATCAAGTCCGTATGCAGTGCGTTCAAAAAAGAGAGTGGTCTGCTTGAGTATCTGATTGCAAAGGAAGAAAAAGACGTGATGATTTGTGGCATTATGACTGATTTCTGTATCAATGCCACGGTAGAGGCTGGTTTTGAGCATGGCTTACACATGATTGTTCCTGCCTATGCAAATTCTACGCAGGACAATGAGTACATGACTAGGGAACAGGCTTACCATTACTATAATGAATTTCTCTGGCCTGAACGATATGCAGACTGCGTACCAATGGACAGGGCATTGGAATTACTCAAAAAATGATATAGCGTAAACGGTCTTTGCTGAATACCTTTGTTACCGAAATACATTACATAAACTTCAAGATTATGTTGCAGTAAATTCAATAAATCAGTATCATATATTTATACATACAAACAGCGTAGAAGTTTTAAAATATGAATGCGGAATAAAACAGAGGATAAGAGATGAAGAACGATGAACCGGAGATAAAACCGGGCAAACAAAAATCCTTTAATTGAGCATTACAGATGAAGACAGCAATAGTATATGCATCAGTGCATCACGGAAACACAAAAAAATGATAATTGATGAGATAGCAAAGACAAACGATGTCGAGCTGATAGATGCGACACAGACGGTAGAGAAAGACCTGTCGGAATATGATTTAATCGGTTTCGCATCAGGCGTATATGGAGGAAAGTTCCATCAGTCGGTGCTTAAGTTTGCATCAGTCAATCTCACAGACAATAAAAATGTGTTTCTTATCTGCACATATGGCGGCAGACCTGTCTTTAAGTCAATTGAGCAGGTAATAGCATACAAACATGACACCATTGTCGGAAGGTTTTCATGCAAGGGATTTGATACGTTCGGACCGTTCAAGCTGATTGGCGGTGTATCAAAGGGGCATCCGGATGAGAAAGACCTTGCTGCGGCAGTGGAGTTTTACAATGGACTAACAGAACAGCCAGTGTTTCTGAAATAGGAAAACTTTGAAATAGGAGGATTGAATGTGTGAAGAATGAAATCAATGAATCTGTATATGATATCAATATGGATAAGTTATGTCAGAATTCAATTGAATTAATTAAATATGCACGAAACATTACTGCAAAGCAGGTAAATAATGTCCAGATAATGACCTATTATTCTCTTGGCAGGTGGATTGTAGAAGTACAGCAGCAGGGAAAACACAGGGCTGAATACGGTAAAAAAATCATAATAAATCTTTCTAAAAAATTAACAGAAGAATTTGAAAAAGGCTTTTCAGAATCTACGCTGGAAAAGGCAAGAAAGTTTTATTTAACATATAAGGATCGAATTTCGGAAACACTGTTTACGGAATTTGCAGCAGTTTCTTTTGGAATTGGGAAAAGGATTTACTTTTGTGGCAAGACAGAAAAGATTTTCATTCGAAGAAGATCATTTCAGAGTGGATCTTGTTTTTTATAACAGACTGTTGAAATGCTTTGTATTATTTGATTTAAAAATTGGCAAATTAAAGCACCAGGATCTGGGGCAAATGCAGATGTATGTCAATTACTATGATAGATACGAAAAAACAGAGGAAGAAAAACCTACCATTGGTGTATTGTTGTGCAATGAAAAAAATGATGCAATGGTTGAACTGACATTGCCGGAAGATTCTAATATTTATGCATCACAGTATAAACTGTATCTGCCGGATAAGAAACTATTACAGGATAAATTGAAAGAATGGTTACAGGAAGAAGGTGGTGCTGAAGATGAAATTTAATTTTAAAATACAACAGTACCAGACAGATGAAAGATATGTCACAGATTGAGTTGAAATTCGATTCAGAACAGAATGCATTTGGTTTAACAGAGGATTTCGATGATTTGTATATTCAAAAAAAAGCCAGCCGGTTGCAAACGGCTGCTTTTAGCTATATTAGATTTCAATACGCATAAAACTATAGCTCAAGATTCATATAAATCTCATCACGTTCATCCTGCTCAATACCCAGATAATGCTGCGTGACTTTATAGGACGAGTGATTGTAGACGTCCATCAGCAGAGCAGGTGGTGTGCCGTTCTTCCAGGCGTGATATCCAAATGTCTTTCTTAGAGAGTGACAGCTGATATGTTCATCCTGAACTGTCTTCTCGGCAGCAGTCCTTACAATTCGGTATGCTTGAACTCTGTTTATTGGCTGCCTCCTGCAAGTGGCTTTTGTAAAAATAAACTCATGTTCAGTCGGATGCCGTTCGTTGAAATATGCCCGGAGAGCATCGGTGGCATTGCCGTTTAGAGTGACATAGTTATTCTTGCCGGTCTTTTGCTCGTTGATAAGAAAATGAGAGCGAAATACATGGTGCTCGAAATTGTATACGTTATCCCACTTCAATTTAAGCAGGTCACTGATTCTTAGTGCTGTGTTTAATCCCATAACAATTAAACAGTAATTGCGACGGTTTGGATGGATATCTTTATAGTACATCCTGAAAGCCGCCAGTTCATCCTTATTTCGGATTGGCTGTGTAGTTCCCATTGAATACTCCTTTACGGTAGAAAATATTATCAGGCACATGCCTCATGACAGACTCTTCCCTGGAATATCCAAAATCCACAACAAAATAATAGTAATTATAAAAAGCAAAAAATGCAACATTTTATAGTAAAATGTTACACTTTTTTGCTTTACACCTACTATATCGGCACCATTTTTAGAACTTAACCCCAAGAAAAAAACTTTTTTTAAAATAATTTTCTTTACATTCTTCTATCATTTTTAATTAATCTCACTGGATTCAACTATATCGCGTTATAGATAAAGCAATTCTTGATGAAATATGACTAAACCGGCATAAATATTTGATGTTATTTAATCAACTTCTGT
>ENA-OQEL01000176-OQEL01000176.1-human-gut-metagenome-genome-assembly--contig:-NODE-176-length-24493-cov-3.996183_pt1 | contig 24493 bp, 15 predicted proteins | sample MGYA00242796_ERZ504637 | MGnify/ENA primary metagenome ERZ504637 (study PRJEB26092, sample SAMD00036306) | human gut metagenome | host: Homo sapiens | study: EMG produced TPA metagenomics assembly of... | reverse complement strand
TTTTGAACCCTATGTGGAGGACGGTAAAACGAAAACAGTAACGCCGCAGAGCGTAGGGGTTTACAGCCGTGGAACAGGACATCAGTCGGTCATTACAATGGTAAATACAGAAAATCATACAGAAGATGCCGTAATAGGATATGCTCTTAAAATAAGCAGAAGCGAACAGGATGCATCCATGAAGATGGATCTGTCTTCTTATATTGGCAGAACTGTGAAAATAACAGCATTTGTTAAAACACAGGATAAAAAGATCCGAATGGGATTAGATACAACGGTATCCGAACAGCTCATAGAAAAAAATGCTTCGGATGATTGGGTGGAAGTATCGGCAGAGTGCACGATTCCGGAGGATTTAAATTCAGCAAATCTTTATCTGGAAACGGACGGAAGCGCTGATTTTTATGTGGATGATATTGATATTTCTGTTGTTTCTCAGAATGCGGCAGGTGCTGAGAACAACGTATAACTGGTACGGGATTCCTATGAAAGAATTATGCAGTATATAGAGAGGAGATAACTATGAATAATACAGGAAATCAGGAAATAAATCCTATCACCCGTTTGGATTATCCGGATCCGGATGTCATCAGGGTCGATAATACTTACTATATGGTCAGCACAACGATGCACTTTATGCCTGGATGTGAAATTCTGCGGTCTTACGATTTGGTAAACTGGGAGCATGCATCCTATGTCTATGATGTATTGGATTCCACTCCGGGACAGAAAATAGAAGGGGAGGAAAATATATACGGACAGGGAATGTGGGCGGCTTCCCTGCGTTATCATAAAGGAATCTTTTATGTGTGTTTTGTGGCAAATGATACCGGGAAAACATACATTTATTCAGCGCCTTCTATCGAAGGACCGTGGAAAAAGAGTTATATCAAGGGCTTTTATCATGACTGTTCCATTTTGTTTGATGATGATGACAGAGTCTACATAGCATCGGGAAACAAATACATTCGTCTGCAGGAATTGGATGCGGATTTGAGCGGTCCGAAAGAAGGCGGTATCGACAGAATTGTTGTCAAGGACGAAGGACATCCCGGCCTTGGTTATGAAGGTACTCATTTTTATAAAATAAACGGTAAATACTATCTGTTCTTTATTCACTCTCTGAGAAAAGAGTGGAAACGGGTGGAGGCATGTTTCGTGTCGGATTCTCTGGAAGGAGAATTCACAGGCGGCGATGTGCTGAATGATGATATGGGATATTGTAATCAGGGAGTTGCCCAGGGAGGAATTGTAGACACTCCGGATGGGAAATGGTATGCAGTGTTGTTTCAGGACAGAGGGGCAGTGGGGCGTATTCCGGTACTGGTTCCGATCCGATGGGAAGAGGATTATCCGGTGTTTGGTGTGGACGGAAAAGTACCGGCTGATTTTGAAACGGTAAGTACCAGACCGGGATATGAATATCTTCCTTTGGTACAGAGTGATGATTTTAAGGGCGGTTTCTCTGTGGATGGAGAGGTAAAGGCATCCGGAAGAATGACGAAACAGTATGATTATGACAGTTTTGGGTTGAAAAGCTGCTGGCAGATCAACCATGAACCGGATTTGTCTCTGATCAAAAGAGATTTCGAGACTGGAACAGTGGAAATTACCACGGATAAGCTCTGCAAAAATGTAACACAGGCGAAAAATACCCTGACGCAGAGAATGCGTTTTCCGGGCTGTGTTGGGGAGGTAACGGTAGATGCTTCTTTGCTGAAAGACGGTGATTATGCAGGACTTTGTGCATTACAGGGATGTTACGGTCTTGTGGCTGTCACAAAGAAGAACGGAAAATTGTTTGCAGTAATGAAGAACCGCCCGGCGGATAACGCATCTCTGCAGGGAATGGAGAAGGACACGCAGGCAGGCATTCTGCAGGAAGAAGTGGAAATCCATACAGATCACGTGAAATTCAGGGTGGAAGCAGAATTTGAAAACATGAAAGATGAAGCAAGATTCTATTATGATGCAGGAGAAGGTTGGAAACAGATAGGAATCAGCCAGAAGCTGTATTTCAAGATGGATCATTTTACCGGCTGTCGGTTTGGATTGTTCATATACGCTACAAAGGAAATTGGAGGCAGTGCGGGATTTTCTGAATTTATATACAGATAATACTTGTCGAATGGAAAACAAAAGATACACAGGAATGAATTTTAAATGCACTGCGGTCGTAAAATAAAACACCCCCAAACATCTGCACAAGCGGCAAGGGTTTGGGGGTGTTTTGCTTTATGGGTTATGAAAAGTATGTTCTTTGGAACGATACTCGCTGGGAGTGCAGCTTTTGTGCTGCTTGAAGAGCCGGTTAAAAGTGGAGATACTGGGAAATCCTGCCTGGATAGCAACCTCGGTAATGGAGAGGTCAGCGTTGGCCAGAAGTTCTTCAGCGGCTTTGATGCGTCTGTAACATAAGTAGTCTCCAAAAGTGAAATTAGTATATTGCTTAAACAGTCTGGAGAAATGATATTTACTAAAACCGACAGATTTGGCAACGGTCTCAAGATCTAAATTTTCCGTATAATGCGTGTCTATGTAGGTCATGAGAGCGTTGAATTTCTGTATATATTCTTTCTGTTTATCTAATTGAACCTTTGGAAACAAAGCTTCTGCGTTGATGCGATTGTAGGCAAATTTGACAAAGAAATTGATAAGCAGAGAGTAAATGATCAGTTCGCTGTATTCTTTTTGGCTGAAATATTCGTTGCACATCTGCGTAAGCAACTGGTATATGTCGTTGTAAATTTTAGGATAAGTTTCGGGAGTGACATAAAGCGGCTGCGCCAGGAGGGACTGAATGCCGGAGAAACTTTTCAGTTTGGTAATTAAAGTGATGTCAAACAGGAAAACGAATCGTTTCCCCTCGTTCGGAGCAATCAGTTCGTGGAGTTCGCCGGGAGGAATTACTAAAATTTCACCAGGCAGCAGGTGATAGCTGCTGTCGTTAACGATGACATCGTAGTAATTTTCAACCGGCATCAGAATTTCCATGGCGGTATGCCAGTGGGAAGGGAAGTCCGCCGATTGTTCATTGAACCAGATGCGTATAGTAGTAGCGTTATGGAATTCTACTTCTTCCTGATCTATTGTGAAATATCTGGAACCGGTAAAATCGCTGTTGATACTGTATAGATCTAAATGATTTCCGTTAAAAAGTTTCGTCATACTTCCTCCTATAATAGCAAAATAAGAATAATTAAATTTTGCGTTTTTTGGCGCTCGCCTAATTTGGTGAATATTATAAATAAAGCACAAAAAAGAAATGAAATACACAATGATTTTATAAGATAAGTGTAACATTTTGACGCAAATAAGGCAATAATAAATAGATAAAAAGTAAATTTGAACAAAAAGTGAGCAAAGGATGAAGAACGAATAGCAAAAACTAAGAAGCAATATGTTAAAAATCATAGTAAAATACAAATACAAGAGACAAATATATTATTACTATTATTTTAGTAGAAGTCATGGAGGCATTTATGAAGGGGTCTGTAAAAAAAGCAATTATTATAATCGGTGTCCTGATAGTACTTGTTATTTGTGTATTATTGAACTTGAGACCGGTGGAAAATTTTCAACAGAAATATGAAGGGGTCGACTTGAGCGCTGATGTAGAAGGCGCCGTCAGAGAAGGTACATATACAAAGTATTTGAATGCCCATGAAGATGCAGCATGTCCTGCCGAAGATATAGAAGTGGATCTGTTTGCTTACATGGAAGGGGAAGGCGTAGAAGTATATGAAAATTATGAGGGGGAAGAGAAAGCTCTTTATACAGATACGGAATCCACGGTTACCTGGAAGGTAAATGTTCCTGAGGCAGGTTTCTACAACCTTTATCTGGAGTATATAACAGTAGAGTCCCGAGGGGTTGCGATCGAACGTTCTGTATACATCAATGGAGAACTTCCGTTTGATGATGCGGGAAACATTATTTTTACAAGAACCTGGACAGACGCCTCAGAACCTAAGGTAGACAATCAGGGAAATGAAATTCGTCCTTCGCAGGTGGAAGTTTACAAATGGCAGAGCACTTTCTGCAAAGATGATATGGGATATATCATAAATCCTTATCAGTTTTATTTTGAAGCCGGAGAGAATACGATCACCATGGAAGGTGTAAACGAACCCATGGTTTTGAAAAAAACTCACACTGGCTGCAATCGATGATTCCGTTACATACGAAGAATATCTGGCAAACTGTCCGGGGGAAGGAAATTCAGAAACCAATATTAATTATGTGCAGGTGGTACAGGGAGAGGATTCGACGATACGATCAGAATCATCTCTGTATGCGAAATATGACAAATCGGCGCCGAACACTCAGCCATACAGTGTGACGAATACAATTCTGAATTATGTAGGCGGAGAAACATGGTGCAGTGCAGGCCAGTGGATCGAATGGGAGTTTTCGGTTCCGGAGGACGGTTATTACAATATTACTGTTAAGGGAAGACAGAATTATGCCCGCGGCAGTGTATCTTCCAGAACGGTATATATCGATGGAGAAATCCCATTTGAAGAAATGGAAGAGATTTCCTTCGAATATGAGAATGACTGGAACAATCTGACTCTCGCAGATGCAGATGGAAATCCGTATAAAATTTATCTTACAGAAGGAACACATACCATTCGTCTGGAAGCTACATTGGGCGGTTCCGGTATTCTGCTGGAAGAACTGGAAGATTCTATTTATCGTCTGAATCAGATTTACAGGAAACTTTTGGTATATACCGGAGCAACGCCGGATCAATACCGCGATTACAATATTGATCAGGTATATCCGGAAGTGATGGAAGCTATGGATCTGGAATCCAAACGCCTCTACAAGATTGTAGATGAAATGGTTGCTTATACGGGACAAAAAGCCGATAAGATTGCGACGGCGCAGACTCTTGCGCAGCAGCTGGAGCGATTTGTAGAAAAGCCGAACAAGATTACGGAAGAGTTTACAACATTTAAAGACAATATTACTTCTCTCGGTACTGCGGTTCTGAATATGGGTGAAACGAAACTGGATATCGATTATCTGGTAATTACCAGCACAGATACAGAACCGGAAAAAGACGAAGCGAACTTCTTCTCTAAAATGTGGCATGAGATCAAAGCATTTGCGGCAACTTTCTACGTTGACTATGATGCGGTTGGTGATGTCTATGAGGAGAATGATGAAGAAGTAGTTACGGTTTGGATCCTGAGCGGTCGTGACCAGGGCACTATTTTGAAATCCATGGTGGACGATACCTTTACTCCTGATACGGGAATTAAGGTCAATGTGGAAGTTGTAGCGGCTAATGCTTTGCTGAGTGCAGTTATGGCAGGAAGAGGACCGGATGTGGTTCTTTCCGTCGGAGCTGACCAGCCTGTGAACTATGCGCTTCGTGGAGCAGCTGAAGATCTTACTCAGTTTGAAGATTATCAAGAGGTTTTGAGTAGCTATACAGAAAGTTCATATCAACAGTATTGCCTCGACGGTGCAATTTATGCGATTCCTGAAACGCAGACATTTAATGTGATGTTCTATAGAACCGATGTTTTGGAACAATTGGAACTGGAAGTTCCCCAGACCTGGCAGGATTTGATTGAAATGCTTCCTACCATTCAGGGCAACAATATGTCCATCGGCATTCCATCGGCGGCAGGCAGCAGCGGCAGCGCAAGCGCCAGCACAACGATTGCATCCAACGCAGCAGACCTGTCCTTATATTTCAGTTTGCTATACCAGTACGGCGGAGATTTGTACAACGAAGCAGGAACCAAAGCTGAGATCAACGATGAAGCGGGTGTTGAAGCGTTTGATGTATATACCAGATTCTTTACGGATTATGGAATTCCTACCTATTTTGATTTTGTCAGCCGGTTCCGTTCTGGTGAAATGCCTATCGGTATTGCGAGCTATTCGACGTACAATACCTTGATGGTATCTGCGCCGGAGATTAAAGGCTTATGGGACTTTACATTAATTCCTGGTACTGAAAAAACAGATGAAAATGGTAATACTTACATCGATCGTTCCGACTTTATTACCGGCAGTGGGACAATGATGATTGCTTCTGATGATGAGGATACAAAACAGAGAGCGTGGGAATTCATGAAATGGTGGGCAAGTTCGGACACGCAGGTACGTTTTGGCCGTGAAATTGAAGCGTTGCTCGGATCTTCTGCAAGATATGCAACCGCAAATATAAATGCGTTCAGCCAGCTGGCATGGACTGCAGATGATATTGAAGTATTAACAGAGCAGTGGCGTCAAACGGTAGGAATTCGTGAAATCCCTGGCGGATACTATACGGGACGGCATATAACAAATGCGGTTCGAAAGGTTATTAATGACCAGGAAGATCCGAGAGAGACAATTATTGATTATACCATTACCATTAATGAAGAAATTGCCAAGAAACGTTCAGAGTTTGGTCTGCCGTTGGAATAGGAGGTAAGTAAGAAATGAAAGAATATATCCGCAGATATTTCATGTTGCGCAGGCATAATATGAAGGTTGCGATAAAAAAGGCCAAAATGAGTAAAATGTGTTATGCGTTTCTGGCGCCGTATGCAATAATATTTGCCTTGTTTTACATATTGCCGGTTATAACCTCTATTTTTTACAGTTTTACTTATTACAACATTCTGGAATCTCCCAAGTTTGTCGGGCTGCAGAATTATATCAACTTAATTTTACAGGATGATGTATTTCTGATCGGTGTAAAAAATACGTTTGTCATTGCTGTTATCACAGGACCGTTGGGCTATATCGCCTCTTTCCTGTTTGCATGGCTGATCAACGAATTGCCACGATGGGTTCGAACGATTGCTGTTGTTGTGTTCTATGCTCCTTCCATTGCGGGCAACGCGTACGTTATTTTTTCTATCTTCTTCAGAGGCGACGCATACGGATATGTAAATGCAGCTTTGATGAATATGGGTATTATTAATTCGCCGATCCTCTGGCTGACGGATCCGGATTACATGCTTCCGATTTGTATGCTGGTTATTTTATGGATGAGTTTGGGTACCGGCTTCCTTTCCTTTGTAGCAGGTCTGCAGGGGGTTGACCGTGCTCAGTATGAAGCAGGTTATGTGGACGGTATTCGAAATCGTTGGCAGGAATTATGGTACATCACACTGCCGAATATGAAACCGATGTTGTTATTTGGCGCGGTAATGTCCATTACTCAGTCCTTTGGTGTTTGCGATGTAACCATGGCGCTTTGCGGCTATCCGAGTACAGATTATGCAGCGCGAACAGTTGTCACCCATTTGTTTGACTACGGCTATTCCCGATTTGAAATGGGTTATGCATCTGCAATTGCAACTTTGTTGTTTTTGATTATGATTTTGTGTAATAAGGCAATTCAAAGCATGTTAAGAAGAGTGGGAACCTGATATGAAGAAACAGAAAAAAGAAGCAAATGTGAACAAAAATGAATTTAGTAAAATTAAAAAGAAGACAGCCGAATCGTTCCAGGATTGGAGATTTTATCATCTACTTCTTTTTGATACTGGTAGCATTAATGATGGTATTTCCATTAGTGTTTGCTATTAACAATGCATTGAAGCCGCTGGATGAGTTGTTTATGTTTCCGCCAAAGGTTTTTGCTCAGAATCCTACACTGGATAACTTTTCAGATTTATTTGTAACCATGGGAAAGAGTTGGGTTACATTTCCCAGATATGTGTTCAATACGGTATTTATTACGGTTGTAGGTACAGCGGGACACCTGATCCTGGCATCCATGGCTGCCTTCGTGTTGGCGAAGTATGACTTTCCCGGGGGAAAGACCTTTTTCAAACTCGTTACAGTCGCGTTGATGTTCAGTGGTTATATAACGGCAATTCCCAACTATTTGATCATCAACGAATTGGGATGGATTGATACATACTGGGCAATTATTATTCCGGCGTTTGCGTCTCCCATGGGATTGTTTCTTATGAAACAGTTTATGGAAGGATTACCAATGTCTCTGATCGAGGCGGCCAAGATTGATGGTGCAAATGAGTGGAAGGTATTTATCAGTATCGTAATGCCGAATGTAAAACCGGCGTGGCTGACAATGATTATTTTCTCTGTACAGGGACTTTGGAATAATCAGGCGGCGACTTTCATTTATTCCGAGGAGAAAAAAACCCCTGGTCTATGCTTTGCAGCAGATTCAGAGCGGTGGTATTGCAAGAACCGGTCAGGCAGCGGCAGTTACGGTAGTAGTTATGGCAGTACCGATCCTTATTTTCATATTGTCAGAAAGTCAGATCCTGGAGACAATGGCAAGTTCCGGTTTGAAAGATTAAGGAGGTTGGTGCAGGTTATGAAAAAAACAATGAAAAGACTTAGCGCACTGCTGATCGGTATGATGATAGCACTAAGCTCCGCTATGGCAGTTTATGCAGATGAGGGTTATACGTACAACTATGATTACTGGGGAGATATACAGTATTCTCCGGATGCATATGAAGTGTCTGGTGTATATTCAGCCGTAGATTTTGGTCTGGAGACAGGATTGAAAACCCCATCCGGTTTGTTTGTGTATGAAGATATGATTTATATCTGCGATACCGGTAATAACAGAATTCTGGAAATTCAAAGAACCGGCTCCCAGACTCTGGAATTGATTCGTGTGATTGACAGCTTTAAGGGCGGTGAGGGACCGGAAACCTTTTCCTCTCCGCAGGATGTGGCGGTTACAGATGATGGTTACATATTTATTGCTGACACGAATAATAGCCGGATATTGAAGCTGGATATGGATCTGAATTACGTCATGGAATTTACAAAGCCTGTGGATGCTACTTTTGACCAGGATTTAAGTTTCCTGCCTTGCAAGCTTGCGATCGATACTGCGGGCCGTGTATATTGTGTGGCAACCAATGTGAATAAGGGCTTGATCAAATTCGAAGCAGACGGGGAATTTTCCGGTTTTATAGGAGCTACGGAAGTCACCTATGATTGGACGGATTACATCTGGAAGCGCTTTGCTACACAGGCACAGAGAGAACAGATGGAATCTTTTGTACCAACCGAATACGACAACATTTATATGGATTATGAAGGATTTATTTATGCATGTACGACTCATGTTACAAAGTCAACATTGGAGGATGGGACTGCAGATCCAATTCGCCGCCTGAATATGATGGGAAGCGATATTCTGATCCGAAATGGTGAATGGCATATTATTGGTGATATCTATTGGGGGGATGGCGGCGGATATTCCGGTCCTTCTTTGATCACAGATATCACAGCGTTTGATAATGATGTATATGTGGGATTAGATAAAGTAAGAGGCCGTTTATTTGCTTATGACGATCAGGGGCGTATGTTGTTTGCGTTCGGCGGAAACGGTAATATGGACGGGTATTTCAAACTTCCAAGCGCCATTGATCATATGGGATATGATTTACTGGTCTTGGATCAACAGGACAACAGTCTGGCGATATTTACACCTACGGAATTTGGTAAGTATATTTATCAGGCGATCGATCAGTTTCAGGCAGGTGAGTATGCTGAGTCCGGTGACAGCTGGCAGAAAGTTCTGGAGTTGAATGGTAACTATGATCGTGCATACATCGGTATCGGACGTTCTCTGCTTCGCCAGGAAGAATATGAAGAAGCATTGGATTATTTCAGACTGAAATGGGACGATGAAAACTATTCAAAGGCATTTAAGCAGTATCGTAAGGAATGGGTAGAAGAGCATATCGGTGTTATTTTTATCATAGTATTCGCAGTGCTTTGTATCCCGTTATTGGTGGGTAAAATAAAAGCGATCAAGCATGAAATTGATCAGGCAGATATCTTTAGAGATTATAAGCAATAGGATATGAAAAACAGAACGGAGGCAGGCATGTTAGCTTCACTGAAAAAAAAGGGAAACGTATGAACATTATTTGGAAACATTGAAGTTTGCCCTATATTGCATTACACATCCGTTGGATGGATTTTGGGATTTGACTCATGAAAAGAGAGGATCCATAGCAGCGGCAAATACCATATTGCTTTTAACATTGCTTGCTAATCTATTTAAGTTGCAGTATACAAGTTTCCTGTTTAATCAGGTATATTGGCCGGAGGAAAAATCTGCTGATCCATATAGCGAGTATCGTTTTTCCTCTTGCTCTCTGGTGTGTGGGAAACTGGGCATTGACAACGTTGTTTAATGGTAAGGGACGTCTGAATCAGATATATATGGCAACTTGTTATGCATTAACGCCATATCCGCTCATTCTAATTTCCACTGATTATTTTAAGCAATATGGTAACTGTGGATGAAGGTGCGTTCTACACGGTACTGAGCGGATTATCAATTGTATGGGCAGCCTTGCTGATTATATCAGCCATGATGCAGATCCATGAATATTCGGTGAGTAAAACAGTGCTTTTTACCATAGCAACCATCTTTGCAATGCTTGTAATGGTTTTTATTCTGTTGACTTTTTTTCAGTATGATTAGCCAGGGCGTGTCATATTTCATATCTTTGATACGTGAGATTCTATTCAGAATGTAGCAGGTTGGAGGAAGAAGAGACATGAAGAAAGAAAAATCAGTTAGAAAGGCAGAATTTCAGGCTGCGCTTTTCAGGCAGTTAAAGAGTCTGATCGTTCCGTTCATTATCCTTGCTATTATCCTGATAGGTGTTTTGGTCATCAGTTTTTCGCAGGGAGAAGCAGAACCGGAAGAGGTTGTCAGAGTAAACGGATATGAAGGGGAGGAAACGGAGATTACTCTGGAAAATGATAAATTGCTGTTTTCCATGAATTCTCTTACTACTCAGTTTTCTGTTACGATGAAAGAGACCGGAGAAACATGGACTTCCAATCCGGAGGGAGCTGCAGAAGACAGTGCGGCCCTTGAGATTGAAAAAATAAACTGCAGTCCACAGTGCTTTTAACTTATAGCACTCAGAATGGTGTAGATGCCCTTCTTGATAACTATGAATACAGTATTGCAAAAGGTATTTATGAGATTGAAACCGGCGATGGCTATATCAAGGTGAATTATTCTATCGGTGATCTGGAACAGGAATATGTGGTTCCTCTTGTTATGGAAGAGGATCGTATGGAAGAATATTTGAGCAAAATGGGGCAGAGAGAAAGCCTTATGATTGGCGAATATTATAAGAAATTGGACATCAACGATCTTAGCAAGAGTGATAAGGCTGCAAAAGATGAATTGACAGCACGTTATCCATCGATGGAGACTACGGTGATCTATGTCCTGCGTGATAATGTAAAAGCCAGTATTCAAACAAAACTGCAGCAGTATTTTGAAGAAGCTGGGTATACCTATGAAGAGTATGTGGAAGACAAGGAAAAAGACAAGCAGGAAAAAGTCTCAGAAAAATCGGTATTTAATGTAAGTGTGATTTACCGTTTGGACGGAGATGATCTGATCGTGGAGGTCCCATTTGACGATCTGGAATATAAAGAGGATTATCCCATCTATTATTTGAGCGTGCTTCCTTATTTTGGAGCGTCCGGAACAACAGATGAAGGTTTCTTATTTGTGCCCGAAGGCGGTGGCGCACTGATCGAATTTAATAACGGTAAGACCAGCCAAAACAGTTATTATTCAAATGTATATGGCTGGGATATGGGACAGGACAGAGACGCCGTTGTTCATGATACGCGAACCTATTTCAATGTTTTTGGCGAGTCGAAAAATGATTCCTCTTTTATCTGTATGCTTGAAGATGGGGTGCCGTATGCATCCATTCAGGCGGATATCAGTGGAAGAAGCCACAGTTACAATTATGTGAATGCAGTATATTCTGTATTGCACAGGGAACAGTACGATGTTTCAGACAGAAGTACGCAGTCCATGTTCGTATACGAAGATGGAACTGCCGAGGGGGAAGGAATCGTACAGAGATACAGCTTTATTGATTCCGGGGACTATGTAGATATGGCGGAGGACTATCGCAGTTATCTGAAAGATAAGTATGGCGATTACCTTACGGTGAATGACGATACAGAAACTCCGGTAGCTTTAGAAATTATCGGAGCGGTAGATAAAGTCAAACAGGTATTTGGTGTTCCGGTGTCCAGTCCGTTGGAACTGACCACATACAAAGAAGCCCAGGAGATGGTGGAAGAACTTTATGGGGAAGGTTTAAGTAATATGTCTGTGAAGCTGTCCGGCTGGATGAATGGCGGAGTACAGCAGAAAATGCTGGATTCGGTGAATCTGATCTCTGATCTGGGAAGCAAAAAGGATTTGCAGAACATGATCGATTCAGCAGAAGAAAAGGGCATTGCCGTTTATCTCAATGGCATTACAAATTATGCGATGGACAGTGGTATCACGGATGGATTCTTTGTTTATACAGATGCAGCGAAATTTGTAAGCCAAGAGAGCGCGAAATTGAATGTGTATGACACAGTCACTTACGAAAAGGCAGAAGAAGACAGAGATCCGTTCTATCTGTTAAAGGCTGATCTGGTATATGAAATGATGGATAATCTGGCAGATGCCGCAAATGGTTATCACGCAGGTGTTTCTTTTAGTGATATAGGCTATGAATTATCCTCTGATTTTTACCAGAAAGATCCTACCAGCAGACAGATGGCAATGGAAGAGCAGGCAGAAAAGCTGAAGAGCCTTGATGATAATGGAACGGATATAATGATCAATATGGGCAATGATTATGCAGTTGCTTATGCGGATATGGTCACAAATATGGATCTGGAAGGTACCGAATATTCGATCATTGATAAGAAAATTCCATTTTATCAGCTGGCAATTCATGGCTATGTCAATTATACCGGAGAAGCGCTCAATTTGACACAGAATACACAGAACGAGCTTTTGAATTCTGCGGAGTATGGAGCCGGTTTAGCTTTTACTTTATGAAAGAATCAGCATTTGAGTTACAGAATACGCTATATACAGAGTATTTTGGTGCAGATTATTCCGCATGGCATGATGAAATGCTGGAGATATATACTCGATACAATGAGGAATTGGGTCACACATTTAACCAGAAGATGGTGGGACATGAGTATGTAACGAGTGAACTGACTTGTACGATTTACGAGGACGGCACGAAGGTTTATGTAAATTACAGTTATGATGAGCTGCAGGCAGACGATGGAACTGTGGTTCCTGCAAGAGATTATGTTGTGGTTCGATAAACCGAAACAAGATTTATTGGAAGATTAGAAAGGATTTGACTATGAAGAAACAGAAGAAATTGAGGGGTCTTCAAAGGCGTAAGGCAATATCCGGATACTTGTTTATCATGCCGTTTGTTCTGGGATTTTCAATGTTTATGGTAAAGCCTTTTTTTCAGTCGCTTTACATGAGCTTTTGTAATGTGGAAGTAGATTCGGGTGGTTTTAAAAATATTTTTGCAGGATTATCAAATTATATCAGAGCGTTTACTGTGGATCCGGAATTTAATCAGATGCTGGTAGAAGAAATTGGAAGCATGTGTATCAATGCACTGGCTGTTATGGTATTTAGTTTCTTTGTGGCAATGATCTTAAATGAGAAATTCAAGGGACGTGCTTTTGTAAGAGCAATCTTCTTCCTGCCTGTGATCCTTTCTTCCGGCGTTATACTCGGGGTGGAATCCAATAATGCATTATTGTCCAGTGTGCAGGATATGATCCAGGAAAATGGCTCCAGCAACAGTATTACGGTAGCCATTCAGGATATACTGATGACTTCCGGTATGGGTTCCAAAATCTTTGAGGTTGTCTTCGATATTGTGGATGGTATCTATGATGTAGCTATTGCTTCGGGTATTCAGATTATTATTTTCCTGTCAGGATTGCAGACAATTTCAGAAAGTATGTATGAAGCGGCTGCAATTGAAGGATGTACGAAATGGGAAAGTCTGTGGAAGATCACGTTCCCAATGATCAGTTCTCTGTTTTTGGTAAATTGGATTTATACCATCATAGATTTCTGTATGAGGTCAGATAATGCGGTAATGGAAAAGATAAGTGATGAAATGATCGTTCAGATCAACTATGGATATTCATCGGCCCTGGCGTGGGTGTATTTCCTGATCGTTATGGTCATCATAGGCATAAGCTCACTCATTATCTCAAAGGGGGTTTACTACTATGAGTAAGAAGACAAAAACAGCATATCAAACAATAGGTTTCTGGGAAAGAAATCGAAGATCTCAGGGGTATTTATTAAAAAAGACTGTGCGAAATATTGTCTATAAAATTGCAAGAGCAGCTTTGTTATTCGGTATGTGTTTTATGATCTTACAGCCTATACTGAATAAAATTTCTATCAGTTTTATGGCAGAGGAAGATTTGTATAATCCTATGATCATTGCGATACCGGAACATTTTACGAAAGCAAATTATGAACTGGCTGCACAGTTTATGTCCTATGGGACTTCGATCATAAACACGATTGTGGTCTCGCTGACAATAGCTGTTCTGCAGATCGCAGTATGTACACTGGTAGGTTATGGTTTTGCCAGATTTGATTTTCCGCTGAAGAAGTTCTGGTTCTTATGTGTTATGCTGGTCATTGTCGTACCGCCTCAGACTATTTCAACATCCTTATATCTGCATTTCAGATATTTTGATCTGTTTGGAATTATAGAGGCCGTGACAGGATCGAGTTTGAATTTGAGAGATTCGGTGTTGCCATATTATCTGATGAGTGCAGGGTGTATGGGATTGAAAAACGGGTTGTACATATTTATGATTCGCCAGTACTTCCGCAATATTCCTAAGGAATTGGAAGAGGCGGCATACGTGGACGGATGCGGCACCTTGAAGACATTCGTAAGAATTATGCTTCCGGATGCCAAACCGATTTTAACATCCTGTTTCCTGTTTGCGTTCGTATGGCAGTGGACAGATAAATTTTATTCCAAGATGTTCCTGGGCAATATAAAACTTCTTTCAACGCAGTTAGCGATGATCGCGGACCGGCTGGATTTTTATATTGTAAATACCTTGGGAAATCCGGCAGGAGCATCTATCGGATATACAAACTGTATTACATCTACAGGTACTTTGATGGTAATTGTACCGTTGCTGATTTTATATCTCTTTGCACAGAAAGGTTTTGTGGAAAGCTTAAGCACTTCGGGTATTAAGATGTAAAACGCAAAGAACTATTTTGTATATTATTCCTGAAAGGAACTTGCTGTCCCAGAAAGTGCAGGTGAATGAAAAAGGAATCATATAAAGAAAAAAGGAGGAAAAAAATGAAAAGCAGATTTGTAAAGAAATTAATCGCAGCATCGCTTGTAACTGCAATGTCAGTATCTATGGTTGCCTGCGGAGAGAACACCGATGATGCTCCTCAGAGCAGTACATCTTCGGAAGAGTCAGATGATTCTGAAAAGTATACGGTCATTACTGATGATGAAGGAAATCCTATTGATTTGGGAGGAATTGAAGTTGTCATCCGTGACTGGTGGACTCCAAGCGAAGAAGAAGAACCGAACAACGCTTATGAAGAGGCACGTCAAGAATATCGCGACTGGATTCAGGAAACGTATAACTTTACGATCAAAGAAATGGCTATTTCCGACTGGGGTTCAACTCCTGAAGATTTCTTAAATTATGCGACCAGCGGTGGAGATGAATATTATGTATTTGCGCTTCGCCCGGGCAGCGAATTAGTAGCTGCACTGAACAGCGGTTTAATGTATGACTTGTCTACGCTGGACTGTCTGGATTTCTCTGAAGAGAAATGGCAGGCAAACGGTGTTCATGAAGTGATGTCTAAGGGTGATGCGATTTATGGTATGAGAGGTATTGCTCCAGAACCGAAAGGCGGCATATACTTTAATAAGAGATTATTGGAGGAAGCCGGAATTACAGCAGATTCCATCTACGAATTACAGGAAAATGGAGAATGGACCTGGGATAAATTCGAAGAACTCTGTTCACAGGTTCAGGCGGATACCGATAACGATGGTGTGATTGACCGTTATGCAATGGTTAATTTTCGTTCCACCTTCTATAATGAAGCTGTTGCATCCAATTATGGCGATTACATCGCTATGGATGAAAATGGAAAATATTACAATGATCTGGAATCCAATGAGACGCTAGATGCATTAAACTGGGCTCTTAGAATGCTGGACACCTATGACTATCCGCAGCCTGAGGGAAGCGAATGGGATTACTGGGTAGAAGCATTCCAGAATGGCAAAGGCGCCTTTATCGCCGGTGAAGCTTATCAGGCAAGCGGTGACTGGGCGAACATGGAAGACGATTTCGGTTTTGTGTGCTTCCCGAAAGGACCTGCAGCAGATGACTATACCAAATCCGCAGCGACAACGTGTATGTAATCCCGGCTTGCTATGATGCCGAGAAAGCATGGAAGATTGCATTTGCTTATGATCTTTATACAGATCCGGTTCCTGGATATGAAGATTATAACGATGCGTTGTCAGGATATTATGATTCTTTCAGAGATACAGAGTCTGTTGACTTGACGATCACAAGATTGATGGAAAACGGAAGAGTCACCTACAATAATATGATCCCGAATCTGGATCTTGGTGCAGATTTACTCTGGGGTATCAGCAAAGATAATACTCCGGCACAGGCGGCTGAGGCAATCAGAAATACCTGGGCGTCTTATCTGGAAGAAGCAAATAAATAAATTGAAAGGGGGTGTTTCTGGGTGCCCCTTTTCTTGAAGTTAAGGAGAAATTTTCATGACAGTAATTGCAAAAAAGCCCTATTATGCCAGGATTTTATCCGGATCCTTCCATTTGTGCAGTGGGAGAAGATTATTATTTGATCAATTCAACGTTTGCTTATTTTCCCGGGCTTTCTCTCATGCACAGCAAAGACCTTGTACATTGGGAACAGATTGGCAATGTGATGGACAGAAAATCTCAATTGCCCTTTGAAAGAGGCAGGGCACTCCGCAGGATTGTTTGCGCCCACGATCCGGTATCATGAAGGCGATTTTTTATGTAATCTGTACGAATGTGTCTTATGGCGGCAATTATATCGTAACAGCATCAAATCCGGAAGGACCATGGTCTGAGCCATATTATATTGAGGGAGCAGACGGCATCGATCCAAGTCTGTTCTTTGATGAGGATGGAAAATGTTATTATATTGGTACTCATCCCAATCCGGAAGGCTGTAAATATGATGGTGACTGGTATATATGGATCCAGGAACTTGATGTAAAAACCATGAAACTGGTGGGTGAACACAAAAATGTGTGGAATGGCGCCATGAAAAATATCGTATGGCCGGAAGGTCCTCATCTGTATAAAAAAGGCGAGTATTACTATATCATGCACGCAGAAGGCGGTACAGGACCTGATCATGCGGTAACGGTTTGCAGAAGCAAAAATATCTGGGGACCTTATGAAAATAATTTCTGCAATCCTATTTTGACACATAGACATCTTGGGCGTGACTATCCTGTTAAATATGTAGGACATGCAGATCTGATTGAAACACCTGCAGGTGAGTGGTATATGACTATGCTGGCAGTAAGACCCAAGGAAGGGTATACCACGATGGGACGGGAAACATTCCTTGCGAAAGTGGTTTGGGAGAATGACTGGCCCGTTGTAAATCCAGGTGCAGGAATGTTGACAGATACCGTAGAGATCGAACTGCCGGAGTGGAGACCGGAAACGGATGTAAATTCCTACACATACAGAACAGGTGCTAAGACCTGTGTACCGGGAAGCAGCAGGGAATATGATTTTACCAATATGAAAGTTCTTGGAGATGAATTTTTGTTCCTTAGAAATCCGGAAGAAAATATGTATCAATTAACAGAAAAAGGTCTGAATCTGCATTTCAGTCCTGTTACACTGAAAGAGAAAGCGAGCCCGTCTTACATTGCCATCAGACAGCAACATCACAGGTGTAAAGTAGAAGCATGCTTGAAAACAGATGGTCTTACTTCGGCAAGAAGAGCCGGGATTGCAGTCGTACAGAGTGATGAATATCAGTTACGCGTTGAAGTAGGTGACAGCAAAGCGGACGTAATTCTGTGCGAAAAAGGAATGGATCAATGTGTTGGCTCCGCGGTTGTGGAAGACAAAGAAGTGGTGCTTTCTATTGCCATAGATGAGTTGAAAGCGACTGTGGGAATGAAAGACAGTAAGAGGGAGATTATTCTGGCAGAAGATGTGGATATTCGCGCATTATCAACAGAAGTAGCAGGCGGGTTTGTAGGATGTACAGCAGGTATCTATGCAGTGGCTGAAGGAGAAGAGGCAGATGGATATGCCATGTTTAAGAGCCTTTCTTATGAGGAAAGAGAAGGCAAGTGAATGTGGCAGTTATTTTGTGGTCGATGTACTCTGAGTCTTATATCGTAACAGACATCCGGGATATTTTTCTTTTTGGTGATCTGTTTTTTAAAAAGGAGAAACAATTGTGAGTGATTTTTTTAATTGGGATAATAAATTCATGACTGCAATGTCAAAGGCCAGCGATGCAATCCTTTTAGGTATTCTTTGGATTGCATGCTGTCTCCCGATCGTTACAGTTGGAGCATCGTCCGCTGCGTTTTACTATGCATATCACAAGGCAGTTCGGCAGAGAAGGGGATATGCCTGGAAAGAGTTTTTCAGCGCCTTTAAATCAAACTTTAAATCTGCTATCATCATTTGGCTTATTATTTTGGGCCTGTATCTTGTGACCGGAATGGATTGTTATATTTTGTATACGTCATTGGAAACCATGGATCACGCATTGTTTTTGCTGCTGATGATCATGATCGTGATTGCCTTAATAACGATATGGGGAATCTACGTGTTTCCGTATCTGGCGCGTTTCGAAAATACTACGAAAGTGATCATAAAAAACAGTATAGCGGTTATGGTCATGAATAAATCATGGTCATTATTGCTTCTCGTGATTTTTGTGGCAGCGGCAGCGCTGTTTCTTCTGGTTCCGCCGGCTGCAATTTTTGTGCCAGCCTTTTACATGTGGGTGGATAACAAAATTTTAGAACGGATTTTCCGGAAATACATGAGAAAAGAAGATTTAGAAAAACAGATAGAATTGGACAGAGCAAAATCTGGTATGATTTAAGCGATAACTTTGATTTTGCAAATTCTATCGTTTCATTTAATTACTGTCAGGAAGGAGCAGATATGCGAAAAAAAAGGACCAGCAATGCGTTAAAAGGGATTGCGAGTTGTATGATCTGTGCATGGTCTTTATGTGCCTGCGGAAATGTTGCCGAGGATTCATCGGACCGTAAAGTAATGGAAGAGAGCAAAGCAGCAGAATATGAAGCTTTGTTTGATGAAATTGAGGCGATTACGCCGTACAAATCATTGAGCAATACCAATCCGATCATGACTCAGAGATTTGGTGCAGATCCATACGCTATGGTTTATAAGGATCGGGTTTATTTCTATATGACCGGAGATACTTTTGAATATGATGCAGATGGAAGTGTAACGGAGAATACTTATGGAAAGATCAATACCATCAGCGTAGTTTCAACAACGGATATGGTGAACTTTGAAGATCATGGTACAGTATATGCAGCGGGTTCCAAAGGAGCTGCTAAATGGGCAGCTAATTCTTGGGCTCCGGCAGCGGCATGGAAAGAAATCGATGGAGAAGTAAAATTTTTCCTGTATTTTGCAAATTCCGGCGGAGGGATTGGCGTATTGACTTCGGATAGTCCGACAGGACCCTTTGAGGATCCGTTAGGAGAAGCGTTGATCAACAATCATACACCGAATTGTGCAGATGTCATATGGATTTTTGATCCTGCAGTTCTGGTGGATGATGACGGAAGAGCATATCTTTATTTTGGCGGAGGTGTTCCTGAGGGGCAGGCTGCCAATCCTGGGACAGCCAGAGTGGTGGAACTGGGAGAAGATATGATCAGCATTGCAGGTGAGCCGGTAATCATAGATGCGCCTTATGTATTTGAGGATTCCGGTATACATAAATACAATAATAAGTATTATTACACCTATTGCTCCAACTGGGATGTGGATCAGGCGGGAACAGATCAATACGGGTTCGAAAGCGGAGAAATTGTGTGCATGGAAAGCGAAAGTCCATTGGGACCGTTCACCATAAAAGAAACCATTTTAGAGAATCCGGGGAAATATTTCGGATTAGGCGGAAACAATCATCATTGTGTGTTTTCTTTTAAGGATCATTGGTATATTACCTATCACACCAGAGTATTGGAAGGAAATATGGGGATTGAAAAGGGGTATCGCTGTACTCATATTGATTCTTTTACCATGCAGAAGGATGGCAGTATTGGTCTGATAGATCAGACCCTTCAGGGCAGAGAACAGTTATCTTATGTGGATGCCTATCAGCGTCATAGTGCAACGGAAGTGGCAGTGATGAGCGGTATGAGTACAGTAGCAGGAGATGCAGTTACTGATTTCTATGGTTCGGGAACCATGGCGCTCGGAAAAATCCAAACAGGTTCTTTTGTTAAGGTACAGGGTGTGGATTTCGGGGAAGGAGCACCTTCCAAATGGATCGCAGAGATTAAGAATGCAAATGGAGAAGTTGGAGTGATACAGCTTCGTGCAGATGGATTAAATGGAGATATACTGGGCTATCTGACCATCGATGCCAATACCGGTACAAATTATGCAGAATTTGAGACAAATTTGAATACCGGTATTACAGGTGTACATGATGTGTATATGATTTTCTATGGAGAGGAATATGAGGTGTTATCCTGGCAGTTTGAAAAATAAATAGGGATTAATTGTAAGGAGAGGGAAAGTTATGGCGTATTTACTAAGTTATACTCGTTTACCTGTCGACAGTGTAATTTATGATCCGAGACTGGCATACAGTATGCACCTGGCGATCAGTGAGGACGGTGAAAATTACCAGGCGCTGAATCACAATTCCGGTGTACTGTTTGTGAAGGCAACCGAGAATGAAGATGGTTCTTTGACACCATGGAGTTTGAAAAAATCCTGTGATCCTGGAATTGAAAGATGGAGGTTTTGGAGTAGTAGCCGAAAGAATCGGCGCCGATGGAGAAGAGGATACGGAAAGCGCAGGAAAGTTTCTTTATTTTACCACAAAAGACTTTTTGGATTATACAGAAGTAGGATTTCTGTCGAAAGAAGAAGCGGAAGAAAAGAAAAGAGAAGGCAATGCAGACCGTATGAAAGTACCTGCAGCAGAAAAATTGGAAATTCAAGGGGTTGTTCCGCAGAATGTCCTTGAGATTTCAGAAAGCGTGGCGGACAGACTGCGTAAAAAACTTCTGACGCCGGTAAACTGTGGTATGGAGTTCCCTGAGCAGGTAGAGGCATCCAGTGCAGAAGAACTGGCAAAAATATCGGGCCATGGCTTTCTATACAGATGGTACAAAGGTAGCGAAAAGAGTGGATTGGGACTTGAGTACCGTGGATTTTGCAGTGCCGGGAACGTATAAGATAAAGGGAAACGTGCATCAGGAACAATTTTGAAATTTCCGATTGCGTTTTATCGTGCCGATCCTTGTGTGGCGAAGTGGAAGAATAAATATTATTTTATTGCAACGAATGATGCGGACGATAATCATACGCTTTATATCAGAGAAGCGGATACGATTCCGGAGCTGGTAAATGCAGAAGAAAAACTGATTTTGGATTCCACGACTTACCCTCATGTTGGAAATCTGCTCTGGGCACCGGAGTTTCATGAGATAAATGGTAAGCTTTATATTTTCCATGCAGCTACTCCGGATGAATTTTTTCAAAGAAGAAAGCCATGTAATGGAATTGCGTGAAGGCGGAAATCCTTCCTGTAAGGAAGATTGGTCTGAGCCGAAGAGAGTCGTATGTCCGGACGGCAGTGATCTTTGTGGAGCGGGTAAAGAAATTACGTTGGATATGACTTGTTTTGAATGGGAAGGAGATTATTATGTAATCTGGTCCCAGAGACAAGTTTCTGCCGAAAGATTTAGGGGCGTGGCTCTATATTGCAAAGCTGAATCCACAGGAACCCTGGAAATTATTGACAGACCCGGTGGTGTTATTGAAGCCGGATTACGGATGGTCCAACAATCATACCTTTGTAGTGGAAGGACCTTTTGCGCTTCCGCGGGAGAATAAACTGTATGTGACCTTCTCAGGAGCGGCAATCGATACTTCTTATGTAGTAGGATTATTAAGTATCGCAAAAAGGAAAGGATTTGTTACAGCCTGGAAAACTGGAAGCAGGGGAAATTATCCGATCCTGACTGCAAGAAGTGTAGAAAGCGAGTATGGTACCGGACATAATGCTTATGTGACCGACGAGGATGGCACCGTTTGGAATACCTATCATGCACGCCCGGGAGTGGAAGGAGTAAGAAGCAGCGGCATCCGCAGAGTGCATTTTGATATCGACGGAGCGCCGATGCTGGATGTGACGGAAGAATTGGATCTGTCAGAAGCGTTTGCACAGGTAGAGACGTGTGTCGTCGTGCGGTAAGCCCTGAAACAGATGAGACGCGCTGGATGTGTCGTGGTTACGTAAACGGGAGGTGTGTAATGAAAGAAATCGCAGGGAAAAAAGTAATACTGACAGAGGGTGAGTTTCTCCGTCGTGAAGAAGCAAACAAACGTTATTTGATGAAGCTTGAGACTCCTTATTTATTACGCAGCTATTTACATGAGGCAGGCAGATATTCCGGGAGAGGACCTGATGCAGAAGCCTTTGGAGGCTGGGAAGATCTCAGCTGCCAGCTAAGAGGACATTTCCTGGGACATTGGTTGTCGGCAGCGGCGCTGCATTATCAGGAAACGGAAGATGTAGAGTTAAAAGCAAAAACAGAAGTCATTCTGAAAGAACTGGAGCTTTGCCAAAAAGATAACGGCGGAGAATGGGTATGCCCGATTCCGGAAAAATATTTGTACTGGATAGGAAAGGGAAGGAACATCTGGGCGCCGCAATACAATATTCATAAGCTTTTTATGGGGCTGATCGATGTATATCGAATGATGGAACAGCCAAAGGCGCTTTCCATAGCAGATAAACTGGCGGATTGGTTTTATCGATGGAGCGGCAGATATACCAGGGAAGAGTTTGACGATATTCTGGATATGGAAACCGGCGGTATGCTTGAGGTTTGGGCAGACTTATATGAAATTACGGGTCAGGAAAATATAAGATTCTGATGCAGCGGTATTATAGGAGCAGATTGTTTGAACCACTATTGGAGGGAAAAGATGTATTGACAAATATGCATGCCAATACTACGATTCCGGAAGTCCTTGGCTGTGCCAAAGCGTATGAGGTCACAGGAGAAGAAAAATGGCTGCATATTGTTGAACAATATTGGAAGTGTGCGGTTATAGACAGGGGATGTTTTGCTACAGGTGGCCAGACGCAGGGAGAAATCTGGACACCTATGAAAAAACTGAAAGCAAGACTTGGTGATAAAAATCAGGAACATTGTACCGTTTATAACATGATACGTTTGGCAGAATTTTTGTTTCGGCAGACGAAGGATCCTGCCTATATGCATTACATTGAATACAATGTTCAGAATGGTATTATGGCTCAAACGTATTGCCCGGAAGGCGGTCTGTTAACTTATTTTTTGCCGATGAAAGCTGCAAGCAGGAAGGAATGGGCCGGAGAAAGAGACAGTTTCTTCTGTTGTCATGGAACTATGGTACAGGCGAATGCTGCATGGAACCATCGTTTGTATTATCAGGAAGATGATCACTTGTATGTGACTATGTATGCCGATTCGCAAGTGTCTTTTGAAATGCAGGGCCGGAAGATTTGCCTTACACAGAATCAGGATTATATGAACGGAAGTCTGATGACCTGTTCGGAAAACAATGCCAAACAGACCATAAATGAAACAGTCAGTGCTTATGCGAATAAACCTGATTTCAGAAAATATGTTTTTACAATACATACACAGGAAGACACCCCATTTCATTTGATGCTTCGCATACCAGACTGGATCAGGGAAGACGCAATGGTTTACATAAACGATGATCTGTATGTAAAGACCAATAATACCGCGAAATTTGTCGCGATAAACAGGGTTTGGAGGAACGATGACAAAGTGACCGTACTGCTTCCGATCGGATTAAAATTTATCCCTCTGCCGGATGATGCGTCCATGGGAGCCTATCGGTATGGAGCCGATGTACTGGCAGGTATTACAGAGAAAGAACGTATCTTAAAGTTGGAGACGGAGAAACCGGAAGATGAGCTTTCTGCTGATACCGAACGGCAGTGGGGAGAGTTCCGTACCTTTTACCGGACAGAAAATCAGGATCCGGGTATTAGTTTCAAAAAGCTGAATGAGATTGGTAACGAACCATATCAGATCTATTTTAAAGTGAAATAAAGCATATGAGGTCCAAATACTCCAAGGAATGTCTGGACCTTATTTTTAACTTCTTATTTTTTACCTTCTCTGCAGGGCAAAGGTTTTTATTGTGCAATTAATATTTCTAACTATAAATGAGCAAATATCGAATTTTGCACAAACTTATCCCACAAACTTAAAAGCTTCTTCGAATGAGGCGCTGCTTTTTATGAGGCGGTACAGGTTTGCAAACTGTTCCTGCTTTAGCTGCTGCTT
>ENA-OQEL01000175-OQEL01000175.1-human-gut-metagenome-genome-assembly--contig:-NODE-175-length-24549-cov-3.309639_pt1 | contig 24549 bp, 23 predicted proteins | sample MGYA00242796_ERZ504637 | MGnify/ENA primary metagenome ERZ504637 (study PRJEB26092, sample SAMD00036306) | human gut metagenome | host: Homo sapiens | study: EMG produced TPA metagenomics assembly of... | reverse complement strand
TAATTCTTGATGGACTTTTTACGAAAAAAATTAAAAATGATTTTTTGGTGAATACAAAATAAAAGTTTGTACATTTTGCGATTTGCGGAAGTGCAACGTTTTTTAATTTGAAGTTAAACGAATCGCATGAATTGAATAGTAAACAGGTTTAAATATAGAAGATTATGAAATTTATAGGAATTATTCCTGCAAGATACGCATCAACACGTTTCCCGGGAAAGCCACTTGCCATGTTAGATGGCAAACCAGTGATACAGCATGTTTATGAGAAAGTAGCAAGTTGTCTAGAAGCAGCCTATGTTGCAACAGACGATGAGCGAATTTTCAATGCTGTAGAAGCATTTGGCGGTAAAGCTGTTATGACGCGCAAGGATCATAAGAGCGGTACTGACCGCATAGAAGAAGCTATCGAAAAAATTGGTGGAGACTGGGATGTCATTGTCAATGTTCAAGGAGATGAACCTTTTGTTGACAAGAGTCAACTGGAAACCATCTGCCAGTGTTTTGATGCCCCAACAACCCAAATTGCCACTTTAGGAAAAGCTTTTACCAGTATGGAAGCTGTAAAAAATCCTAATAGTCCAAAAATTGTTGTAGACAATCAAGGCTTTGCTATGTATTTCTCTCGCAGCATCATTCCATACGTAAGAGGAAAGGAAGAGGAAGAATGGCTCAAGAGTTTTCCTTATCTGAAACATTTGGGCATCTATGCTTATCGCAAAGAAGTTTTAAAAGAGGTAACCAAACTGCCACAAAGCTCACTAGAAATAGCAGAGAGTCTGGAACAACTTCGATGGCTGCAGAATGGCTACAAGATAAAAGTTGGTACTACAGATGTAGAAACTGTAGGCATCGACACACCAGAAGATTTGCAGCGGGCAGAAGACTTTTTGAAAAACAGAAAGTAATAAGAAACATCATATACTTTTAAAGTATCGCAGAATGAACAAAATTGAAAATATCGTCGAAAAAATATATTATTCACCATGGTATGTTCAAGTGGCAAACACCATATATCGTTGCCTTGTCCGGAGGTGCCGATAGCGTTGCCCTATTGCTTATCTTGAAAAATATAGGACTGAATATTTCTGCTGCGCACTGTAACTTTCACCTTCGCGGCGAAGAGAGTGACAGAGACGAGCAATTTTAGTGTAAATCTGTGCCAACAACAGGGAATCAGTTTGTCTCGAATCCATTTTGATACTTATGCTTATGCCCATTTGCACAAGGTAAGTATCGAAATGGCTGCACGCAACTTACGCTACTGCTATTTTGCCCAATTAGTAAAAGACTTGCATGCAGGAGGCAATTTGTGTGGCCCATCATCGCGATGACAATGTAGAAACTTTACTTCTGAATCTGTTAAGAGGATCCGGAGTAGACGGATTAGCAGCCATCGCCCCCAAAAACGGAAATATTCTGCGCCCTCTTCTCTGCATCAGCCGACAGGATATATTGCAATACCTAAAAGAAAAAAAGCAAGATTTTGTCACAGATTCAACAAATTTGGAAGACGATGCTTTAAGAAATAAAATTCGCCATCATGTAGTACCTCCTTTTGGAAAGTATCAACCCGGCCAGCAAGTAGAAAATATAGCTCTCTCTGCCAAATACATACGCCAAGCGAAAAGTATACTTGAGAGCATGGATAGCATCAGTATAACCGACTCTTATAGGAAAGTTATATATATCCCTAAAGTATCTGTCATGAATGCTCCAAGTCCGGAATTCATACTCCATAAAGAATTAGGCAGATATGGTTTTCATGGCAATGTCATTGATGACATCTGTGAAAGCCTCTTCAGTCAGGATCGTGGTGTCGGTAAAATTTGGAAAAACGAAGACTATATGATAGTCATCGACAGAGAACAGCTGTTGATCTCTAACATAAAAGACTTGAATAACATTCAGGAGCAAAGAGCGTTCCGACTGCCAGAAGAAGGCATTTACAACATGGACGAAGGAACCCAAATCAAGATAAGAATCTTCTCGCATATGGGTGACTTCATGCCAAGCAAAGAATCGCAATGTATCACTTTGGATGCTGAAAAAGTCAGTTTTCCCCTCACCTACCGACTGGTAAAAGAAGGCGATAGATTTCAACCTTTCGGCATGAAGGGTAGCAAACTGTTGAGTGACTATATGACCGATAGGAAATTTGACTATATACAAAAGAAGACACAGCATGTATTAACTGATAGTAAAGGTGAAATCATCTGGCTTATCGGCGAACGTACGTCTGAAAAAACAAAGATTACCGAAACCACCAAGAAAATTTTGGAGGTCATCATCAAATGAAAAAGAAAATATTATATATCACAAGTTTAGTTCTCATTCTGTTGGCTGCCACTAGCACATGGAGCTATTATTGTCTGAACCCATCAAGTGATAGAGTGAACAAGGCAAAAGCAAACATAAAAGTATACAGTCACTACGAATTAATTCAAAATGGAAAAACAATACTCCGATTCGACGAAGACACTACGACACTGGCTGCCAACTTTATGAATCGTTGGTCGTTGATTCCTTCATGTGAAGGAAGACTTGCCGCCTGCTACAACAACAGCATCAGCCGGAATCACTATCTTGGCAAAGATGCGGATAGCATCTTTAAAGAGAAAGTTGATTCTTTAGACAGTTTGTATAGAGACTCCAAATGGAAAGTTGGAGAAATGAACTATTATATTCACTCTCATTCTGTCCTGGATGCAGGCTACAACTCTATTTGCGCTTATACCCAACACGAACTTGAACTACGCGATTCTGCCAAGAAACTGCTTGATTCCCTGAAACATGTACAGAAAAAGGGACATTTCAAGTTGAAACGCTCCATTTCATATCAAGCCTATTATAGAGACGAGAACGGAAAATGGAAGAGTCAGGCATGCAAACTCATCAAAGCAATGAATGGAGAAACTGCACAAGAAAGCCACACATTCCAACTTTCCTCAGAAACAACTCCTGAAGGGGTTAAAGCTATTTCACCTCAACTTGCAGCATCTTTAGCAACAGCTCATGGAGTCACACTTCGACGCTCTATTGATTACACCCTCTTACCTGATTCTCTAGGATATTACCGGGGTACAACCGACAGTATCTATCAACCAAACGGTCATGGATGCTGGCAAGGATACGATGGAACCTATTATGAAGGTTACTGGAAAAACGGAAAACGTGAAGGATTCGGATTCAGCATTGCTCCCAAGAAGCCTTTACGAATAGGCGAATGGAAAAATGACCGCTATAAAGGCGAAAGACTCGTATATACATCGGAACGTATTTATGGCATTGATCTGAGCAAATACCAGCATGGAAAAGGCAGAAAAAATATGCTATCAACTGGAACCGTTTACGCATAACACATCTTGGACGTCTCAGCAAAAAGACCATATCAGGAACAGTAAACTTCCCGATTCGCTTCATCTATATCAAGAGTACAGAAGGTAAATCGCTGTTAAATCCTTATTATAGAAAAGATTATCGTGATGCAAAAGCACATGGTTACAAGGTAGGAACCTATCATTTCTTTACCACCATAACACCTGCTGCCGAACAAGCACGACACTTTCTGAAACACAGTATCATTAGGAAAGGCGATTTTCCTCCAGTTCTTGATGTTGAACCGCTTCCTAGTCAAATCAAGAAAATGGGAGGGTCGGGTGCATTGTTTGCACGCATTAGAACTTGGCTTAGAATTGTAGAAAGAGCAACCGGTGTTAAGCCTATTCTTTACATCAGCCAAACTTTCGTAAATCGCTATCTGCCAAAGGCTCCCGATCTGAAACATAACTACCAGGTTTGGATTGCACGATATGGAGAGTATAAACCAGACATCCGATTGGTATATTGGCAACTCTGCCCCGACGGAAGAGTAGCAGGAATACATGGAGAGGTAGACATCAACGTGTTTAACGGATACGATGACGCTTTTCAAAGTTTTGTTAAGAACAAGACCGTAAAATAACCTTTAAATGAGTAAGTTAGGTTAATTACGTTAAAGTAAGTTATAATTCTAGTCGTGTATCAATATTTTTATTATCTTTGCGCCAATTGTGCAATGTGTAACTAAGAGGAAAGATAATGAGACAGCTTAAGATACAAAAGAGTATAACCAATCGTAACAGTGAAGCCCTCGACAAATATCTTGTAGAGATAGGTAGAGCCCCAATGGTTTCTATTGATGAAGAAATAGAATTGGCTCAAGCTATCCGCAAGGGAGGCAGAGCTGGCGAAAGAGCAAAGAATAAGTTGATTGAAGCCAACTTACGTTTTGTGGTGTCGGTAGCAAAACAATATCAGCACCAGGGACTCACCTTGACAGACTTGATTGACGAAGGAAACATCGGACTCATCAAAGCTGCAGAACGCTTCGACGAAACACGAGGGTTCAAATTTATCTCATACGCTGTATGGTGGATTCGTCAGAGCATTTTACAGGCAATAGCAGAGCAAAGCCGAATTGTTCGACTTCCTCTCAACCAGGTAGGATCACTCAATAAGGTAAACCAGGAAATTAATAAGTTTGAGCAGGAAAACCAACGTCGTCCAAGCGTTGAAGAACTTGCTGCCAGAACGGGTGTTGACGAGGACAAGATTTCTCAGAGCATGGCTGCCAGTGGTCATCATGTAAGCATCGATGCTCCATTCAGTGATGACGATGATAACTCTATGGCAGATGTAATGGCAAGCGGAGACGATGCCAGAACAGACAAGCAGGTTGACCATGAGAGTATGGCACAAGACCTAAGACAGGTTTTAAAAGTTTGCCTCAAGGATCGCGAACTGAAAATTATCTGCGCATGCTACGGAATTGGGGAAACCGAAAAGGGGCTCGAGGAAATTGGTGATAAAATGGGGCTGACCCGTGAGCGAGTTCGCCAAATAAGAGAAAAAGCATCACCAAACTGAGAGAATCCGGGAAGATAGGAATCCTTATGAAATATCTTGGTTAGGAAAGCTGCTGCCCAAAATATTTGACATAGTTCTTCTGCCAAGTAACATCTTAACTCATAATAGATGAAGAAATATCAAACACACATCATTTTGACGATTATCTTCTGCATGATGGCTTTTGCAGCACATGCAAGAAGAATGTCACCGAGAGACGCCTTTAGTGACTCGGTGATGTGTTTGGTATTTAAATATGCGCAATCTGTTGACACAACAGGTAGAGCTGAGCACAAGAGTTATGCCTACACTAAATTTCAAATCCAAAACAAACAAACGTAATGCAACGCTCATGCTAGTACCGACAATGTATGCGGTGGCTCATGGCGGTGGCAGAAGATTCATCAGCGAGTATTATAACCAAATGACGCTAGACGCAAATGGCAGACCAGTTGCCAAGCGTTTGCTGAACATAAGCACCATTCCGCATAGAAGAAACACATTGTCATCAGTTTTGAAATACATGACTCCAACGGTATATGGAGAAACACTTTTCGAAACTAATATTCTTTCTCCTTTCCACTATAAGAATCGCAGATATTATAAATATGCCGTCACCCAATTACCATTCGGCAAAGCACAAGTCTACGTATATCCACGTCTCAAAAACACCCAAGTTATTGAAGCACGTGCCATAGTTGATTCCCAAAGCGGAAAGATAAGCATGGTAGACTTTGAGGGCGAATATGATATGACCCGTTTCTACATCTCTATTATTATGGGTAAAGACGGATTTGGTTCACTTTCTCCTGCAAGATGCAGCATGAGAGCCAACTTCAGTTTTATGGGTAACAAGATAACGGGCATGTATACAACTGTATACGGACTGCCGAAAATATTAAGTGATTCACTCAATAATGTTGCCGACACTGCATTAATGGCAAAAGTGCGCCCTATTGAGTTAAACCAAGATGAGGCTGACATATATAAAAAATTCTACGAAAAAAGGAACCAAATAACAGATTCCTTGAATAACCACATACCAGATAAAAACTTTGCAAAAGACATACTTTGGGATGTTATCGGTGACAATGTATTAAACAGGATTTCCCAAGGCTTCGGAAAGCAAAACCAAGGCTACTTCCGTATCAGTCCTATTCTCAACCCACTCTATATGGGATACTCCGAGCGAAAAGGAATTGTATACAAGTTTGACCTGAAGGGAGGCTACAGGTTTACAGAAAATCTGGAATTGGGGCTTCGCTTTAAAGGAGGTTACAGTATGAAACAACACAGATTTTATTTCAATATACCATTGACATTCAACTATAACCAGAAGCACAATGGATATCTGAAGTTAGAAATCGGTAATGGTAATAGAATATCGAATAATCGTGTTGCACGAAAGATGTTAGGCATCAGCAAACCTGAAGATAACGATTTTCTAAATCCACTATTCTCAGAATATCCAGGATTGTCATTACCGGAAATCTCAACAGATATTGATGCTAATAACAGGAAACTGACAGAGTTTAAAGATGATTATCTTCGTCTAACTAACCACTGGAGTTTCAACGACTATGTCGGTTTTGAAATAGGTTTAGTTTCACATCAACGAAAAGCTGTAGTAGAAAGTTTCTATAAACTGTTTAAAAATCCAAGCAAATATGTATCAGTAGCACCAGCTGTAGCTTTAGAACTCTTACCATGGGGATAAGAAAAGGCCTCTATCTTTAAAATAGACTATGAAAAGGGATGGAAAAAACCTACTAGGTTCAAACATAGACTACGAACGGGTAGAAGCAGATGCACAAACTATTTTTCAAGCATCACGCCGTCAATCATATTCTATAAGGTTAGGAGCTGGCTTTTATACCCGCAAAGGTGATCATTGGGACTTCGTTGACTATACCAATTTCCATGACGACAATATTCCTGGAGGCTGGAATGATAGCTGGAGTGGAGAATTCGAATTACTGCCATCCCAATGGTATAATGCCAGTGATTATTACGTTCGCGGAAATTTCACTTATGAAGCTCCCATGATTGCAACTGCATGGCTCCCCCTGATTGGGAAATATATAGAAGCAGAGCGTCTGTATGTAAGCAGTCTTGTTGTAAACCATTTACACCCATATACAGAATGGGGATATGGAGTAACAACAAGAGCTATTACATTAGGATTCTTTGCAGCCTTCAAAAACACGAAGTATAATGGCATAGGCTGTCGCTTCGGTTTTGAACTATTTAGAGATTGGTAATATTCATAAAAGCATGGATAAAACATGATTTCTAGGGCACAATATCAATAACATCATAAAAAAATCAAATATGAGTTCACAACTAACTGTTTATAAAGCAAGTGCAGGATCAGGTAAAACATTTACTTTGGCTCGCGAGTATATGACACTCGTGATAGCTAATCCTGCTTCCTACAGAACCATTCTTGCAGTAACCTTCACCAACAAAGCTACTGAAGAAATGAAAATGCGTATCTTAGGAAAATTATACGAAATTGCACACGGACTACCAGAAGCAAACGATTATGTAAATCAAATACAACAGGCTTTACCATATCTTTCATCCAAACAAATTCAGAAAAATGCAGAATCAGCCCTGCATTTGCTCATACATAATTATAACTATTTCCGGGTTATGACCATCGATACGTTCTTTCAGAGTGTATTGAGAAATCTAGCACGTGAACTTGATCTGACTGCCAATTTACGGATAGAACTCAATGACTATCAAATAGAACAGCATGCCGTTGATGAACTTATAGAAAGTCTTGAAGATACCGATCGTCTACTTTTCTGGATTATGGATTATATCAAAGAAAATATTGATGATGATAAGAGTTGGAATGTCATAGGACAGATCAAGAAATTCGGTGAGAACATATTCAAGGATTATTACAAAGCTCATTCCGACAAGCTGACAGAATTGATGGAACAAGAAGATTTCTTCAAGGATTTTACCGACCGAATGAAAAAGATGCGCAATAAGGCAAAAGAGCAGCTTAAAGAAATTGCTGCTACTTTTTTCGATTCCCTTGAAGAAGAAGGCTTTACGTCAGACGACTTAGCTGGAAAAACGAGAGGTATTTGGAGCTATTTCAACAAGCTGAAAAATGGCAAATACAGTGATGATGATCTACATAATGATACTTTCTGTAAATGTCGGGAAAGTCCGGAAGCATGGGTCAAAAAATCTGATGTAAAAAATTGTACTGATATCTTCAATTATGTAGAATCGGTGCTCTACCCTATTCTGCTGTTTGCAGAAGATAATCGTCCAAGACTCACCCGAATCTTCAAAAGTACCGATCTGACCATAAAGCATCTTAATCAGCTCCGCCTTTTGGGAAGCATAGATAAAAAAGTCAGGGAGATGAACAGAGAGGCAAACCGTTTCCTTTTGAGCGATACTCAGACCTTGCTCAACTCACTTATAAAGGATAGCGATTCGCCATTCATCTTTGAAAAGATTGGCACTCAACTCGACCATATAATGATAGACGAGTTCCAAGATACTAGCACCATCCAATGGAAGAACTTTAAAGTGCTGCTCGAAGAAACCATGAGTAGAGAAGATGCAGGTAACCTCATTGTTGGTGACGTAAAACAAAGTATTTACAGATGGCGATCCGGCGATTGGAGACTGCTCAATAATATCGATAAAGAATTTAATAAAAGCGCGAAAAAAGTAAGCATAGAAACTTTGGGTACCAACTACCGCTCTGATAGAAACATCATTGAGTTTAACAATGCTTTTTTCACAGAAGCAGTAAAGTTGGAGATTGAAGACCTGAAAGATATATGTCCTGAGGAATGTAAACAGCTGGAAAACGCATATAGCGATGTCTGCCAGCAAGTACCAGTCCACCATTCTAATCCTAATGGTTCTATCAGTATTCAGCTCCTGGGCGGTGAAAATATTGAAGACAGAATGATGCAAACAACCTTGGACACTGTAGACAAGTTGGTTGAAAGAGGTGTTCCTTGCAACAAAATAGCAATCCTGGTAAGAAGCAACCGTAACATACAGGACATTGCTGAGTATTTTATGAACCATTCCGACTATCCGTTGGTTTCAGATGAGGCATTCAGGCTGGATGCCTCCCAAGCAGTATGCACATTGGTTAACGCTCTCTACATACTGGTACACCCAAATGACAATATTGCATTAGCAACTCTCAACAAGTTTTGTGACACGTATTCTGTAGCAGGAAATATGCCGGAACAACTTTTGACCAATCGTTCTGAGTATCTGGAAATGCCACTGTTCGATCTCACAGAACGCCTTTTTGCAGAACTTAAACTTGGCGAAATAAAAGACATGATCAAGCAAACTGCCTACATCTGTACTTTTTATGATTGCTTAAGTAAATATCTCACAGATAACAGTAGTGATATCACTGGATTTCTGAAAGAGTGGGATAACCGTATCCACGAAAAAAGCATCCATAGCGATGGCGATGGAGGTATCAGATTCCTTACTATACATAAGAGTAAGGGACTGGAATACGATCATGTTATCATGCCTTACTGTGACTGGCAACTAGAAAAAGCCAACACGATCTGGTGCACACCGCAAGAAGCTCCATACAACGAGCTTCCACTGGTACCTATAGATTTCAGTGCTAAACTGATGAAGCAAAGTATATATGAAGCAGATTATAATCATGAACATCTGCGAAACATAGTCGACAATTTGAATCTGCTTTATGTAGCCTTCACACGTGCCAGTCATAACCTGATTGTAATTGGCAAACGAGCTAATAGTGCATATCGTTCTGCCATTATCGAATCCGTACTCGATAAGGTAGCCAGTCGACTTGAAGCTAATGATGTAAAGATGAAGTTAACAGGAATAGGTTCTGATGCCAAAACAGATGACATATCTTTCTGCTATAATGAAATATATGTACCTGATTCTTCCAAGAAATCAAACGAGAAGAAGGATACAAACGTGCTCTCAGCCTATTCTCAACCTTTAGAAATTAAAATAAATGTTACGCCTGAAATGCCAGAATTCAGACAAAGTAACCAGAGCCGTGACTTTATAAAGCGTGATGAAACTGAAGAACAACAGAAGTTTTATATCAAAATGGGTACCATTTTGCACAACCTCTTTTCTACAATACGCACGGTTGATGATATTGATGGAGCCCTGAAACAGTTGGAGTTAGACGGACTTTTATACGACCAAGACCTCACACCAGAGAAAATAAAGGAGATGATCAGGAAAAGACTTGAATCACCAAAGGTCGCAAAATGGTTTGACAAGGAACTGACCATACTAAATGAATGTTCTATCCTGAACAGTTGAAAATGGAAAAGTGGCTGAAATACCGTCCAGACCGCGTGATGCAAAACTCAAAAAATGAAACCATCGTGGTAGACTTCAAATTCGGTAAACAGAAAGTAGAACACCATGAACAGGTTAGAAAATACATCGGTTTATTAAGAAGCATGGGACATCACCGAGTAAAAGGTTATCTATGGTATGTATACCCTAACAGAATAGTTGAAGTAATAAAATAATATGGTTCTATTGCCCCCTTCAAAAAAACAGGGCAACATAAAGAACAGTTGCAAACATTGAAAAGTCCATTAAGATATGAAAGCATTTTTAAAATATGTAGCAAGAGATATACTCGAGAAATACGGAAACAATCTCAGCGACATTGCCGTCGTGTTTCCAAATAAACGCGCCGCTCTTTTCCTCAACGAGAGTCTGGCCCGTTTGACTGATCACCCTATCTGGTCGCCATCTTACATAACAATCAGCGACCTGTTTCGCAAACATAGCACATTGAAAGTTGGAGACCCAATCAAACTTGTTTGCGATTTACATAAAACATTCGTAGCCTGCACTGGTATTGATGAGACCCTCGACCATTTTTATGGATGGGGACAACTTCTTATCACAGATTTTGACGATATTGATAAAAACATGGCAGAAGCAGAAAAACTCTTTGCCAATCTTAGCAATATACATGAACTTGATGACATCTCATATCTTACAGAAGAACAGAAAACGCTGATTAAGAAATTTTTCAGCAATTTCAACGATGATCACAACTCAGAACTCAAAAAGAGATTTCTACAATTATGGAGCCATTTTCTTGATATCTATAAGCAGTTCAACATGCGTCTTGAAGAACAAGGATTAGCTTATGAGGGGGCTCTATACAGGAAAGTTGTAAATGATGAAAATATCAAATTCCAACACAAGAAATATCTCTTTGTCGGTTTTAATATGATGCAAGTAGTAGAACGGAAACTCTGCGACCGCTTGATGAAAGAGGGTAAAGCACATTTCTATTGGGACTACGATGACTATTATATGCAAAACAATCATGAGGCAGGTCACTACATTCGAGAATATCTCAAATATTATCCTAACGAATTGAATGATATGCCTCCTCATGATTTTCGTGAAATTTATCATAACTTTGATAACAATAAAGACATTACATACATATCGGCATCTACAGAAAACATCCAGGCCCGCTATGTAAACCAATGGCTTAAAGAAAAGAAACGCTATAAATATGGAAAAAAAGTGGCTATAGTATTAGCCGATGAAGGATTATTACAAAGTGTTATACATAGTCTTCCTACAAACGAAGACATCAAGTCGTTGCCAGATTATTCTGAGAACGACAAGTTAGCATATAACATAACATTGGGCTATCCGCTTCAACAGACACCATTCTACAGCTTGCTGCAACAACTCATCAAGTTGCAGGGCGTAGGTCACCCCAAGCATAGTAACAACTATCGCTTACACAATGTGCTCATGGCGCTCCGCCATCCATATACACGCTATATTTCTCAAAATTATAGCAAACTCTTGAGCGCTCTTGACGAGCAGAAGCAGTTCTACCCTACCCGCCCATTCCTAAGCATGGATGGTGATGAAGGCTTGTCACTGCTTTTCAAAGATTTGGGTGAGACTGCAACAGAAAATGAATACAACTTGAGACTCATCCAGTATCTGCTGGATATTTTGAAGACAATAGGTGTGAATAGTAAAGAACAGGACGATCCTTTATTCCAGGAATCGCTCTTCAGAACTTATACCTTATTGAACCGTCTGCAAGAACTCATCCAGACAGGAGACTTAGCTGTAGACTGCATCACTCTGGAACGACTCATCCAACAGCTCATCCAGTCAACAAGTATTCCTTTCCATGGTGAACCTGCAGAAGGAATACAGGTAATGGGTGTATTGGAAACCCGAAATCTTGATTTCGAGCATATCTTAGTACTCTCATGCAACGAAGGGAAACTGCCGAAAGGTGTGAACGATGCTTCATTTATTCCCTATTCATTGAGAAAGGCATATGGTCTTACCACAATTGATAACAAAGTAGCTATATACGCCTATTATTTTCACAGTCTGCTCCAACGCTCACACGACATCACTTTATGTTACAATAACGCAACAGAAGATGGCCAATCGGGTGAGATGAGCCGTTTTATGCTACAACTCCTGGTAGAAAGCCATCATGACATCGAGCGCTTTTCTTTGGTCGCAGGACAAAACACACTGCGTCCTACTTATGAACCAATAGAGAAAAAACTGCATACGCTCAGCCAGCTCAAGAATTTGAAAATGCTTACGCCAACATTTTTGAATACCTATTTGAGATGTGAAAAGCAATTCTACTATAAATATGTAGAAGGACTGATTGAGCCAGATGAAATGGATGAGGACGAAGTAGACAACAAAGTATTTGGAAATATATTCCATCGGGCAGCAGAGCTGTTCTATCTGGGATTAGCAAGCAGCGATGCTCTGACAACAGACGGTAAAGGAGAACTCAAACTGACTCGTCCTATCGTTGTATCAAAAGAGCAATTAGAGCAAGCCTTAAAAGATGAATCGCTTGTTTATCGCCTGGTAGATCAGGCGTTCAGAGAAGAACTCTTTAAAGTTAGCGCTGCAGGGTATCGTCCAAAATATAATGGTCTGCAACTGATTAACAAAGAAGTAATAGCAAGATATATCCGGCAACTTGTCACGATAGATATGCGACAGGCTCCATTCACCATACTCGGATTAGAGCTGGTTGTAAAAACTGACGTCGAAGTAGAAACAAGTATCGGCAATTTATCTCTGTCAATAGGAGGTTTTATCGACCGACTGGACGCTGTTGCAGCTAACGGTCATGCAAATGGCAATAATCTTGCAGAACGAATCCGCGTAATAGACTATAAAACAGGACGTATTTCAACAACACGTCCAAGAGAACTGAGCGAAGTGTTTGATCCATCCATGCTCAACAAGCATACAGATTATTATTTACAATCTATGCTCTACTCGATTATTGTAAGACACAACAGAAATCTGAATCCGGCTCAAGAGCCCGTATCTCCAGGCTTGCTGTTTATACAAAATGCAGGAGCAGAAGATTATGATCCGACATTAAAAATGGGCAAGGAACTCATCAGTAGCATAGATGTATACGAAGAAGAGTTTATGAAACAACTGAAAGTTCTCATCGCCAACATCTTTGACAAGGACCAGCCATTCCGGCCTACAGATGATAAGCATCGTTGCGAATACTGTCCATACGCAGCTTTATGCAAGTCATAGAAACATATATAATATGTGGAAACCAAAATGATTGGTTAAAATGCGCAAAATACTTGCTTTTTTTGAATTATTCTATGTATATTTGCAAAAAGAATTATTGAATATGACAGAAAAAGAAATAAACAAGATAGTTAGTGAGAACTTAAACTATGTAAAATCAGTAGCCAACCAGTATAAAGGTAAAGGCGTTGAGTTTGATGACTTGGTTAGCGAAGGAACGCTGGCAATGCTTATGGCAGCCAGAAAGTTCCAAGCCGACCGGGGCACCGATTTTGTGGCTTATGCCGGTCCATTCGTTCACAAGGCTATATCACAGGCCATCGATAAACAATCAGGACTTTATCGTTTACCGAAAGACCAGAAGAAATATGTCCCAAGAAACGCAGACAAGGCTGTATCTGTAGATGCGCCACTAAGCGCAAACAATCCGTATACCCTATTAGACATATTAAACGATCCGGATGTAAAGATTGCAGATGATACCCTGAATATAGAAATGATGAAGAAAAAGATGGCAGAAAGCATTGCAGATTTATTGCCACGAGAGAAAGAAATCATCACCAAATTCTATGGTATAGGTGTTCCTAAGGAAACGATGGCTGAAATTGCTGAAGATATGGGGCTCAAACGCGAGCGAGTTCGCCAGATACGAAATCTGACCATACGCAGATTGAACAGGAGTATCCGCCACCAGGCATTGAGAAACTACTTCAAGAGGTAACTCGCAATAGTTTGTAAAAACAAAAAGGAGGGTGAATCATTAACTTATGATACACCCTCCTTTTTGTTTCATGTTCTAGTTATTAACAATTAAACTTACTCCATTCCCTTAAAATGATTAGCACGATATTGACGGGGAGTAACGCCTATTCGCTTGAAGAAATTAGCATAGAAACTCTGACGGGTATTGAAACCAGCCATTTCGCTGATACCTTCTACACTCATTCTTGCATAACGTTTATCGGTAAGTAAAGACATAGCATCGTTTACTCGATAATCATTCACCAACTCGGCATAATTCTTATGAAATCGAGTTGCGCATACAGCAGAAATATAGCGAGAGTTAGTATTCAAATCCTCTGCAAGTTTCTTGGAACTATAGTCTGGGTCCTTGTACTTTCTTTCAGTCACAAGAACACGGATTATCTCGTCGCGAAGGCGGTCCTTAGTTTCTTCACTCAGCATAGATTGATATCTTGCTATTTTTTCTTTTTTAGGTTGAATATTGTACTTAGCCATAGTTATGTTATAAAATTTATTACAACAAAGGTACAACTTTTATTTAGAACGACCAAATTTTTTCTCACTTTTTTGAAAAATAAACACAAAAAAGTCGTTTATATGAAATAAAATGGTTATTTTTGCATTAATTTTCAAGCTCAAAGCCGAGTATATCATAATTATTAGTCAAGAAGCATAGATATGAAGCAAATATTGTGGTTTATAAAAACGTATTTTACGTTTGTCATTTTGTTCAGTATTCAGAAACCATTTTTCATGATATTGGAAAAGGCTTCTATTACACAACCTATCGATAATATCTGGAGCGAAATGCCTACAGTGATGTGGTACGGTTTATCACTCGACCTCTCTATGGCTGGTTACCTCACCGCACTACCGGGTTTGTTGCTCATCGCAATGATTTGGTTTCGTAAGGAGATTATACGTCCCATTCTGAATGCTTATTACATACTGGCATCTTTCCTGGTTTCCATTACATTCGTACTGAATGCAGGATTATATCCATATTGGAACTTCCCACTAGATAGCACACCATTATATTATTTCTTTACTTCGCCAAAGGATGCACTTGCGAGTGTTGGAGGGCTTTACATCTTTCTTGCTCTCCTCATCACTGTGCTGCTTACCATAGCCGTCTGGTTCGCACTCCGCATGCCTCATACCCAGAAGCGCTATTCCAGCAGATACAGCAACTATGGTTTTGGAGATTTCGGCAGTGGTCGTAGAACACGCTACTCTGACATAGAGCATCATCGTATGCGCCATTCTCTTATTCTGTTGCTGCTTACTGCCCTTCTCTTCATCCCTATCAGAGGAGGATTTACTGTATCTACAACAAATACAGGAAAGGCATATTTCAGCCAAAATGCGTTTTTGAATCATGCTGCCGTCAATCCGATGTTCAGCCTGTTTGAATCACTTACCCATCAGGAAGATTTTGCATCACAATACCGATACATGTCAGAAGAAGAAGCTAACAAGCTCTTTGCTCAAATGGTAAGTTCAAGCGACCAGAATACCTACCCGCTCCTGAATGAAGGAGCTCGGAAAAACGGAAAGCCGGATATACTTATTATCATTATGGAAAGCTTTGCCAACGACATCATGCCTTCCGTCGGAACACATAAAGACGTAGCAGTCTGCTTGGACTCAATAGCCAAAAAGGGAATTTTCTTCCCAAGATTCTATTCCAACACTTTCCGCACGGATCGTGGTCTGGTTGCTGTTTTGAGCGGTTATCCAGCACAACCTACAACCAGCATCATGCGCTACCCGGCAAAATCTGCACAATTACCATCATTGGCACGTTCATTGGCTAAAGCAAAGCATTACGGCAATGCATATTATTATGGTGGTGATGTTGATTTTGCCAACCAACGCTCTTGGCTGGTTTCCCAGGGCTATGAGAGAATCATTTCAGATAGTGATTTCCCTATAGAAGACAAATTGAGCAAATGGGGAGTACACGATCATATAGTAGCTAACCGGCTGCTTGCAGACCTCAGGAAAGAACAGAATGCCAAACAGCCTATGCTGAGAGTATTCCAGACATCAAGCAGTCATGAGCCATTCGATGTACCATATAGCAGACTGAAAGACAAGCGTTTAAATGCATTTGCTTACACTGATAGTGTCATAGGTCATCTTCTGCGTGAATACAGCAAATTGCCTAGATGGAAAATACTTTGGTATTACTCGTTGCCGATCATGTTGGCGCATACAAAGAACATCTTGACAACTTTGACCGCAGCCGCTATCAGATTCCACTTATCATGACCGGTGGAGCTATAGCTCGCCCAATGAATGTTAAGCTCATAGGAAGTCAGCATGATATAGCAGCTACACTGCTCGGACAATTAGGCATTCCTCACAAAGACTTCTTGTTCAGCAAGAATATGTTGAGTGATGCTACTCCTAAATTTGCATTCTTTGATGTACCCGATGCTTTCGGCATGGTATCAGAGGAGAACTCTATCATCTACGACAACAAATCCAAAAAGGTTGTTTATGATAAAGGCAAAAAAGGTTATAACCTGAAGCGAGGCATGGCTTATCTTCAGAAGTTGTACGATGACTTGAGTGCAAAATAGCCCAAACGACAGGGCAACAGATTATCAGAAACAAGAAAGCGAACATTACAGAATTTCATAAAGAAAGACTATGATAGAATTACTTCATCAAATAGAACAGATTGATACGCAGATTTTTCTGTTTTTCAATGGTTTTCACAACGAGTATTGGGATTACTTCATGATGATTTTCTCAGACCGTTTTGTATGGGTTCCGTTCTATGCCAGTTTTATCTTTGTACTGCTAAAGAATTTTTCCTGTCAAGGTTTGTGATGAGCACTATAGTTGTCATCACTCTGATTATCTTGTTTTCAGACCAGACTGCATCAGGAATTCTGAAGCCATTGGTAGCAAGAATGCGTCCCAGCAATCCTGATAATCCTATCAGTCCGATGGTACATGTTGTTCAAGGATATCGGGGTGGCAGATATGGCTTCCCATCTTCTCATGCAGCCAATGCATGGAGCATGGCCTTCTTTGCACAATATCTGGTTCGCCGGAGCAAACTCACGATATTCTTATGCCTGTGGGCATTGATAACCAGTTATTCCCGAATGTATCTCGGTGTACACTATTTTGGCGACATCCTGATTGGTACCCTCATTGGTTTTCTATATGCCACCTTATATTATTATATATTTCAGTATTTTTTAAGAAAGCATACCGAACGTTATAAGCCCAATCACGACATCAGATTTGCAAGCGTCCCTATCATTACGGGGCTCGTTTCTATTTGGGTAATCATTTGTACCAGTGGAATACTGTCTTTCTATAGCATACCACTGAGATAAACAAATGTATAAAAAGAGTTAGCTTATAAAAACGGTTTAGATTAACATTATTATTAACATATAAAATTTAAAGATTATGAAGAAATTATCAATTCTTGCATTTGCTATGGGCCTGATGGCTTTCACAGCATGTTCTGAGAAAAAGGCACCAGCACCTGCACCAGCTCAGGCAGAACAGACAGTTGTAACCGATTCTGCATTTCAGGCTGCCGCAGCCGGTGAATATAAGAGCGCAGATGGTGAGCGCAGTGTTACTTTGAACAGTGATTTCTCTGTTAAAGTAAAAGGCCTTGATAAGGAATTTTACAAGTGGGAATTGCCAGCTAAGCCAGAAGGTAAAGCAGCTGTGATTATCCTGAGCCGCAAGGGTCTCGATGCCGATGTTCAGGAACAGGCAACACTCGATACAGCAGAAGGTTCTATCATTATTAAGAACGAAACATTCCGCAAAAAGTAATAGAATATGAACCTGGTATAAAATGCAAAACGCCCTCGCTTCACAGCGAAGGCGTTCCTTTTGGTATTAGTTTCATTTAAGGTAAAAAGATTGTATTCAGGATAACGATGCAAAGATAGACATATTTTTCGAAACGAACGAATCTTTTTATATGTTTAAAAACATATTTTGTGAATTATTGCTCCCAAAACAAAATTATCTGCCAGATAATTTCGGTACTTACAATTAAATTTGTATCTTTGCACCACAAATTTAAAAATTATTCTTTTTATTGAATTATGGCAATTAATGAAGAAAACAATTTGGAAGAGAAGAAAAGTATCTCTTTCGTAGAACAGTTAGTTGAGGAAGACCTCAAAGAAGGCAAAAACGGAGGACGAATCCAGACGCGTTTTCCGCCAGAGCCTAATGGTTATCTGCATATCGGCCATGCCAAAGCTATCTGCATGGACTTTGGTGTTGCTGAGAAATATAATGGTGTTTGCAATCTTCGTTTTGATGACACTAACCCTAGCAAGGAAAACAATGAATATGTAGAGAATATTCTTCAAGACATCCAGTGGCTCGGTTTCAAGTGGGGTAATATCTACTATGCTTCTGACTACTTTGAGAAGCTTTGGGATTTTGCTGTCTGGATGATCAAGAAGGGCAATGCCTATATTGATGAACAAACTGCTGAAGAAATTGCACAGCAGAAGGGTACTCCTACCTCTCCGGGTACTGCTAGCCCATATCGTGATCGCCCAATCGAAGAAAGCCTTGCTTTGTTTGAGAAGATGAATACTCCTGAGGCCGTAGAAGGCAGCATGGTTCTTCGCGCAAAACTCGATATGGCGAATCCAAATATGCATTTCCGCGATCCTATCATGTATCGTATCATCCATACTCCTCATCACCGTACAGGAACTAAATGGCATGCATATCCTATGTATGATTTCGCTCACGGACAGAGTGACTACTTTGAAGGGGTAACCCACTCTATCTGTACATTGGAATTTGTACCTCACCGTCCGCTTTACGATAAGTTCATCGACTTCTTGAAGGAGAAGGACGGAACTGCAGATGTATTAAACGACAATCGTCCACGTCAGATTGAGTTCAACAGATTGAACCTCACTTATACAGTAATGAGCAAGCGTAAGCTTCACCAGCTGGTTGATGAGAAACTGGTTATCGGATGGGACGACCCACGTATGCCTACTCTTTGCGGAATGCGCCGTCGCGGTTACTCTCCTGAGAGTATTCGTATGTTTATCGACAGTATCGGTTATACGAAGTTCGATGCTCTCAACGATATGGCCTTACTCGAAGCATCTGTTAGAGAAGACTTGAACAAGAAAGCATGTCGTGTGAGTGCAGTACTTGATCCTGTAAAACTCGTAATTACCAACTATCCGGAAGGTGAAACAGAGGAAATGGAAGCAATCAATAATCCGGAAAATGAAGCTGATGGCACACACACCATCACATTCTCTAAGAATCTCTGGATAGAGCGTGCTGACTTTTGGAAGATGCTCCTAAAAAATTCTTCCGATATGACTCCGGGTAAAGAAGTTCGTCTGAAAAATGCTTACATCGTTAAGTGCACGGGATGCACAAAGGACGAAAATGGCGTTATTACTGAGATTCAGGCAGAATACGATCCTATCAGCAAGAGCGGCATGGAAGGTGCCAACCGTAAGGTTAAGGGTACATTGCATTGGGTATCAGCTGATCACTGCGTAAAGGCAGAGGTGCGCGAATACGACCGTCTCTTTGTGGTAGAAAATCCATCTGCTGATGAACGTGATTTCCACGAGTTGCTCAACCCGGATAGCTTCCACGACTATCCTAACTGCTATGTTGAGGAATATGCAGCCAGCAAGAAGCCAGGTGAATATCTCCAGTTCCAGCGTATCGGTTATTTCATGGCCGATCTTGATTCTACTGCAGAAAAACCAGTATTCAACAAAACCGTTGGTTTGAAGGATACATGGGCAAAACAGAATAAATAAATCACCTATATCTGTCTCAGTTTCAACAGCTGAGACAGATATTATTCAGATTCAAGATAACAAATGAATACAGCAGAGCTTTTTCTTTGGATACTCGACAATTTAAATTACTGGGTAGTAATCCTTTTCATGGCTATCGAGAGTTCATTCATCCCATTCCCATCAGAGGTGGTTGTTCCACCTGCAGCATGGAAAGCCATGGATCCTGATAGCGGAATGTCGTTTATCCTGGTCATCGTATTTGCCACCATTGGTGCCAATATCGGTGCACTTATCAACTATTATTTAGCTAAATGGGTAGGCCGTCCTATCATCTACCGTTTTGCCGACAGCCGCATCGGACATATGTGCCTGATAGACCGCCAAAAGGTAGAAGTTGCAGAAGAGTATTTCCGCAAGCATGGAGCCGCATCCACTATTTTTGGGCGCCTGGTACCAGCTGTTCGCCAATTAATCAGCATTCCTGCCGGTTTGGCTGGTATGCATGTAGGCAAATTCTTGCTCTATACCACAATCGGTGCTGGCATCTGGAATACTGTTTTAGCAACCATCGGTTGGGGTATTTACCAATATACAGACTATAAAACAACTCAAGATGTATATCAGCAGGCATTAAAGTATAGTCATGAGCTCGGTTACATCATCTTGGCTCTTGCCGTTGTTATTGTAGCTTTCCTTGCATACAAGGGGCTCAAGAAGAAATAAGAAACTATCCCCCATCCTGCTTTCTCAAGCGGGCTGGGGGATTTTTCTTCTGTATAATTCCCCGCACTTCACGGAAAACGATGAGGTCTATATGCCACGAATAAAAGGTGGCGTATAGACCCTTGATTATATGGTGATATTCGTAATCTACATCTCCGCTTTCTGTTTTTTATGAATTGCTCAGATTCTTAATGATATCTAAAGGCAGCTGGGTAGCCTTGGCAACCTGTTCGGCAGAAAGTCCCATTGCCAGCAATCGTTGTGCTGTTTCTGTGTTGGCCTCATGTTTGCCTTCTGCTCTACCTTTTGCCATACCAATTTCCATACCCTCAGCTATACCTTCACGCTTGGCAGTGTCTACGGAATTCTTGATGTCGCGATATGCCATCTTGCTGGTCTCGTACTCCCTCATTTCCTGCGGAGTAAACTTGGCTATCTCGGCTTCCTCGAAGAGACGGTCGAAGACCTTGTCGCACAGCTCTTTAGGGCGCTGGGTAAGCTTATAGAGGTTCTTCAGTGCATAGAGCCACTTCTCGTAGAGCGTATCCAGTTCTTCCAGGGGTTTGTTGAACTTGGAAATCTCTACATAAATATATTCGAGTTTGTCGTAAAATACTTTGTGGGTAGCAGTGTCGCACAACTGCACATGATGGCGGATTTTCTCCTTGTCGAAAGCATCCTCGTTCATGTTGAAGTTGAGCAGGGCAACGGTATAGATATGATTGAGTTTGAAATCCCATTCATTTCCCTTGGGTGCCTGTTCGCGAATCGGGAAAGTAGTGTAGAAAAGGGCGCGATCCTTGAAATACGTCTGGTACGCATTCTGCATTTCTACGATGAACTTCTCGCCGTTTTCGCCTTCGCAATATACATCAAAGATGGCTCTGCGGTCGGTATATACATCTCCCACGTGCTCCGGGTTCAGATACGACACGTCCTTCACAACCTGTCTGCCATTAAACAAGCTGTTGAGGAAGCAAATGAGTAATTCCTTATTCATTGCCGTTCCAAAAATTCGCTTGAAACCGAAGTCGGTCAGCAAGCTGATGTATCTTTCTTCTACCTGTTTCATACGCTTTATGTTTTTATTTGTTTTTACAAAGATTATGCCAGCGAGTGCAATGAAAGCTTGCTTTCTGATTGCCGAGCGCCGCACAATCTTCTGCAAAGATACGCTGAATATTTGTAACTTCCAAATTTTAGGGCTGTTTTTTACATTGAGGAGTGGAAAGTCTTTTTACTTCTCCCTTCACCTCCCTTCACCACCCTTCACCCTTAACTCACTGACCCACAAAATATTAAACAAAAAGGTGAAGGGTGAAGGGTTGAAAACTCTTTTATATATATACGCGTGAAGGGTAAGGGTAAAAACCGAAAAAAGACCCTAGGGTCAAAAATCGCAAAATCCATAAAATAAAGAATATAATATAGAGTTTAAAATATACCCTTCACCCTTCACCTCGTCATTTTTCAGCTTTTTCTTCCGACAGACAATACAAAACCAAACATCATCTTCATCTTCAAAATACCCCAACAAAAATGGGCGCAAAAATGCCGCGTTAAAAAGTTTAACCTAGGTTATTCTTTGTAAAAAGCGAGTCCTATAGGACTCGCCGCCTAAGTAAAACATTTTGTATACCTTCGCAACATGAAAAAAACGATATCACACACCCAGCATGCAGCTCAAGGGAAACTCCAAGAAGCTGACTGACTTCAGGAAGGAAACCTATTGGCTAATGCCGATACGCCGCCCGAGGATCTCCCATTTTAGGAAATTCTGCTTCGGAGATATTTTTTTTATCTTTCGGAGATATTTCCGTATCTTTCGGAGGGATTTTCTTATGATTCGGAGAGATTTTTATTCTACCAGGCAGAAGAAAGAAGCAACTGACAAAAACAGACTAAAAAGAACAAATTATGATAGAAGACAGAAGTTACGGGAAAGGCAGAGCTCGCCATGCTCTACTTTTCCACCGCTACCCCAGGGTAGCGCTCAACCGGCTGGTGAGATGGATCAACCGGTGTCCCGAGCTCAAGCAGAGCCTCTGTTCGGGCTACGCCAGCAAGTTTTCCCACTTCTACACCCGGCAACAAGTAGCAGAAATCATCGAATTTCTGGATGAACCATTAAAAAAATCACCCTGGAAGGGAATGCATACAACACACTATGCATATCCCTTCCAGGGTGAGTTAATAAAACTACAATCACAGCAATAAAACTATTTATTTTACGTTCTTTTCAAAGAAAGGGGTTGTGCAATAGTGGCTTAAAGGCTAAAAGCACTACCTTTGCATACAATAATAAGTAACAACACGTTTAAGGTCACAAATTGTGACCTTAAAAATAAAGATAGAAATATGGCAGACATAACGGAAAAGACAGGAAACGGCGAACTGGTCACAAATCGTGACCAGTTGGTTGGTGTTGACAATATAGAGCCTCTAATAAAAATCATTAGAGGACAACAAGTTATGCTTGACCGTGACCTTGCCACACTTTATGGCGTTGAAACAAAGCGTCTTAATGAGCAAGTAAAACGTAATATTAAACGATTTCCAGAAGATTTCATGTTTCAATTGACCAAGGACGAATGTTTAAGGTCGCAAATTGCGACCTTAAACGAAGGACGCGGACAACATTTGAAATACATGCCTTACGTATTTACTGAAAACGGAGTCGCTATGCTTAGTAGTGTTTTACGTTCTGACACTGCGATTGAGGTGAATATTCGAATAATGCGAGCTTTCACTTCAATGCGTCACTTTCTACAGAACAATGCCGAAGTGTTTCAGCGTCTCTCGACTATGGAATACCATCAATTGGAAATGCAACAACACTTGCAAGAATCCGACAAGCGTATAGAAGAAGTGTTCCGTAGATTGGACGAGGGCAACGCAAAGCCGAAACAGGGTGTGTTCTACAATGGGCAAGTTTATGATGCCTATACTTTCGTGTCCGACTTGATTAAGAGTGCAAAGAAACGTATTGTCCTTATCGACAACTATGTTGACGAGACTGTACTGACATTGCTCGATAAAAGAGACAATAACGTGTCTGCAATCATCTACACTCAGCAGATAAGCCGTCAGTTCCAACTCGACATAGACCGTCATAATGCTCAATATGCACCGATTGATGTTGAAACATTCCGTTTATCACATGACCGCTTCCTTTGTATAGACGATGATGTGTATCATATAGGAGCATCCATTAAGGACTTGGGCAAGAAGTGGTTTGGTTTCTCCAAGATGGAGATACTTACACCAGATGAATTGGTGGAAAGGATCAATAGAGAGTAATCAATACGCAATATTTCAAGAATATAAATATTAAAAATTACGAATTATGAAAAGAAATTTAGGTATACTTTCAGAGAAACGGATAGTATTTTTATTTTCCATTGTTCTCATGCTTTGCTCATGCAAATCATTTGAAGACCACAGCAACGAAAAGGTAGTGGGTACTTATAAAAATGGGTATATCCTCAATCTAAACAAGGAGATTGTTGCGACATATAGAAATGGATATGTCTTTAGTGAAAAGGCGTTAGGAACTCCTAATGATTATGGTTTGGGGTTGGAACAAGACATATATACAACAGGAAAAATAGATACCCTAATGCTGAAATCAAAATATTTTGATTTCAAGCGTAAAGTGTTTGTATATTTGGGTCACTTGCAAAAGCGTGTGGATAGCATAGCACAATAAAAGCAAGCAGGTGTACGTTTATAGAGTAAACGTTAGAAGAAAATGGAACAGTATAGACTCTTAGCGGAATGCCTATTGCCAGCC
>ENA-OQEL01000170-OQEL01000170.1-human-gut-metagenome-genome-assembly--contig:-NODE-170-length-25003-cov-4.327183_pt1 | contig 25003 bp, 32 predicted proteins | sample MGYA00242796_ERZ504637 | MGnify/ENA primary metagenome ERZ504637 (study PRJEB26092, sample SAMD00036306) | human gut metagenome | host: Homo sapiens | study: EMG produced TPA metagenomics assembly of... | reverse complement strand
CTTAAGGATTATTTTTACAGAAAGAAACAATAGATGTAGAACAACAGCGAACATAATTATTATCAATTCCATAACCAATATGAGTTATAGCATTAGTTGTACTTAGTAGAAAAGAATAGTGTATGGTATTTTTTATTTGAGTTTTTTAGTTGATACATAATATAACCTCAGTAATTTTTTATTAAATTTGGATAGTTAAATAGTTTTATTATGGCTAATGAGTTTAAATTTTTTAACGCATTAGGAAGTAATGGTGATATTTGTAATTTTGAATAATTTAAATTTAGTGTGCCTATTGTAGCAATATAATATTCAGCATTTTCATCTATAATATCGCGTATAGTATTTCTAAATATTTTAAAGCGGGAAGTCCATTCTTGGTTTTTATTTTTAGCTTTAAACTCTAAAAGATAAAATTTTTTATTATTTTTATCAATGATATTTTGTTTGATTTTAATATTCTCACCATAGAAAAGATAAATATCATTACCAATAATATTTGGATCTAAATAAGAATTAACTTTTTTTTGTGGTAGAGCGCCAGAAACAGAATTATTTATATCATAAACTAATAAAGGATTTTTATGATTATTTGAATTGGTTTTAGAGTAATTTGTTGAAGTGTTACTTGTTATATTTTTTCGTGTTAATAAATGTAAAATAGAATTTAATTTATCTTCAACTTGATTGGAAGATAAACTGGTAATATATTTTTTAATACTGGAATTAGAGGCATATTTATAATTGTATGAACAATTAGGAGCATGGCTCGATGATGGAATTCTTTTTAAATAAGCTTTATGTTTAGAGGTTTCATGGCAGAATGTTAATTGAGCTTGAAGACATTCCGGACAAAACATGTTGTTAATAAAAGGAGCAATATTTTCATCATGAGATCGAGAAGCATTAATTAAAGAATCTATACTTAAAATTGTTTGTTTAGGCTTAAAATAAAATTTATCAAAAACGCGCGACATAAAATCATACTACTTTCTATAATAAATTATTAATAATATACCTGTTGTGCTAGTTAAAAAATAGCTTGAAAAAAGGTTTAACAAGAGTACATTTCTAAGTATACCAACTCAAAGAAGTGTGCATAATGTTGAAGCAATATCATTGTAAATCAAATAATTTCAAATTTTAACTTCGTATTCGATATCGTAGAAATGTTACTCAATCAAAATTAAACGATGCTGTTATTCTTTCTTTATTATGTTGGCAGGTTTCTTTAGATATTACAAATCAATTCCGTTTTTATTCCTTTTTGAAAAATATTGTTTTTAAACCAGGTCAAATTCTTGAACTTTCCCGTTTTAATCGTATTTGCTGTAATGCTCTTTTTTCCCTACAATATATGCGTATGTATGTATCAGTTTATCTGAAAACTATTCTCCAAATCCTGCTTATTTGATTATGGACAGCTTACCATTGCCGGCTTGTGCTAATGCTAAAAAAAACAGTATTATTACGGATTTAAAGGATATTTTGAAATTGATAACAACGGACTAATAAGAGCATATGTTGTAACGAAAGCTTTAAAAACTGATACTGCATTGGTAAAAACGTTGCTTAGTGAATACAGATGTAGTAAAGTTATTGCAGATAAGGGATATATGAAGATACGGGAAGATGAAAAAATAACAAATGATTTAAAAAGAAAGAGAAGATATATAGAAACATTTTTTTCTAGTTGGGTAAATCTATTCGACATAGAAAGAATATGTGTTAAATCTTTAATAGGATTTCAACTAAGATTGGAACAATGCTTTTTAGTATACACAGTACAATTATTAGAAATTAACTAGCACAACGGATATATTAATATATTTTAGCTTTTTTTATTTATGGTACAATATTCCTATAGATAATGCAAATATTTTTATAAGAAGAATTTAAAAAATTATAATGAAGAAAAGGTAATATATTATGACAAATTGTTCGATTTATCAATTTAATGCTGAATTAAAAGGTTATAAACCAAGAATGTGGCGTCGTTTTCAAGTTTCGGAAGATATTTCTTTAGCAAGATTAGCATATATTGTTATGACTCTTTTTGAAATGAGAGCTAATCATTTGTTTGATTTTGAATTTAAGATGGAATTGAATAAATCTAAATTAATAAAGGAATTGGGAAGAGAAAATATAGAGATACCAAGAAAATTTTTATTAAATATAATAAAGATAGGATTACCTGATAGTGAAACTAATGAATTAGATAAAAGGATTTATGACTTTAATATTTTTGATGTGAAAATGAAACACTTTATTACACCAATGATGCCTAAAACTAGATTTACATATGATTTTGGTGATGATTGGAAAATAAATGTAAAATTAGAAAAAATTATCATAGATGAAACATTATCGAAAAAGGATTTACCACGTGTATTAAAAGGTAAAGGATATGGTATTATTGAAGATTGTGGTGGTATTGATGGATTAAAAAGGTATTGCTGAAGCCTATAGTGAAAAAAGTGGTGAAGAATATGAAAATTATTGTGAATGGTTATTAGATGATGATATAGATTTAGCATCCTTTGATATAGTAGATATGAATAATAGATTGAAAAATATTCCAAGAATTTATGAAAAATTTATGAGCATGGAATATATCCTACAGAGCAAGAAATAGAATTGATTGAAAGAGATTATTAAAATAAAGATAAAATTTTTAGTAATGAGGTATGTTATGAAAGCAGTATTTTTTGATATTGATGGAACTTTGATTGAAGGTACACATCCAGATTATCGTTATATGCGTGAAAACGTGCAAAAAGCAATTCGTAAATTACAAGAGCAAGGTCATTATGTATTTATTGCTAGTGGTCGTTCACTTGCTTTTCTTGATGAAAAGATAAGAAATTTTGGTTTTGATGGCTATGTATTGCTCAATGGTTCAGTTATATTTTTCCACGATAAGATTATTTATAGAGCGCCACTTGAAAAATCTTTTGTGGAAAAAATCACATCTATTTGTGATGAACATGATATGCAATACAGTTTACAAGGAGATTTTCATACTTATGTAGATAAAAAATTTGAATATCTAATCTATCGTTTAGGGCAGTATGGAATATTTGCTGACCAATTGACTTTCGATTATGATAAAAAAGCTATAGATGTTTATAAATTAGAAATAGATTCGCCTAGACATGAAGATAGAAAATATATCATAGAGAATTTGCCTGAAGATATGACTTATGTAGAGGATATGAACCATAATTATTGTCATTTAGAAGTCTATGCTAAAGAAAATTCCAAAGCTACAGGAGCATTAAAGGTTTTAGAATTATTGAATATAGATATAAAAGATAGCTATGCTTTTGGCGATGGAGATAATGATATCGAGATTTTATCTACAGTGGGAATGGGTATGGCAATGGCAAATGGCAGTGTAAAAGCTAGAAATAGTGCTAAAATTGTAGTTCCATCAGTATTTGAAGATGGTGTAGCTTATGGTATTGAAAGATATATTTTAGGTAAATAGGATTTTTTTAATTTGTCTAGAATAAGATAGAGAGTATATATTTTATTAATAAATTTTTTTAGAAAAGAGGGATAATATGTTTAAATTGGTGAATTTCTTAGTGATAGTATGTTGTTTTGTGGCGATTAGTGGGTTAAATTTAGCTGTATCTTTTGCTCAAAATCCTAATTTCAATCAAGTTTTATATTGGGATAATTATAGTTTTAGTATCAAAGAAGATGGGGATAAACTCATAATAAAACCTAAAAATTTAGCTATTGTAAATCGCAAGGAAGTTCATGATATTGTAGGATATACTGTAAATGATGTACAGATAGCTGATTTAAACGATGATGGTTATCCCGAAGTTTTAGTTTATTTAACAAATGATGGTAGTGGTAGTTATGGCAATTTAATAGGTTATTCTTCTAATAATGGTAAATCTATGAGCCAAATAGCACTATCACCTATTGAAGATATGAAAGTTTTAGCAAAATATTATCGCGGTCATGATTATATGCAGGTAAAAGGCAATGTATTTACAAGAACATTTCCACTTTATTTAGAAGATGATACAAATGCTAATCCAACTGGTGGCATTTGTGAAATTCAATATAAATTAGTTGATGGTGAAGCTTGCCGAATTTTAAAACCTGTTAAATATACTATTTATAATATTGTAGATGAAAAAGTAATGAAATAAAATCATAAATAAAAAATCCTACAGATAAATTCTGTAGGATTTTTTTATATAAATATAATTATTTAGCCATTAATTCAGCGATTTTATTAGCAATTGCAGCTGGGTCTTCTGGCATCATACCTTCAATGAGAAGTGCTTGAGCATATAAAAGTGAGCAATAATCTTTAAATGCAGTACTTTCTTTACCTTGTTCATGTACTTTTTGTAAACGAGCAAATAAGTCATGTTTTGGATTGATTTCTAAAATACGTCTAGCTTTGAACATTGGATTATTTGCATCAGCAAAAGCTTGTTCCATAGCGAAGCTTGGGCCTTGTTCGTCTGCTACTAAGCAAACAGCAGAAGATTTTAAACGGCTACTGATTTTTACTTCGGCAACTTTATCACCGAGAGTTTCTTTGATATCTTTGATTAAATCTTCATTGGATTTTGCGATTGTTTCAGTTTCTTTTTTCACTTCTTGAGATTCAATATCATCAAGGTCTAAATCGCCACGGCTGATGGAGTGGAATGGTTTACCTTCATATTCGCGCATAACTTCAATAGCGAATTCGTCAACGTTATCAAGGAAGTATAATACATTAATACCTTTATCGCGTAAAATTTCCATCTGTGGTAAGCTATCGATACTTACACGGTCTTTACCTGTAGCATAGTAGATTTTTTTCTGGCTTTCAGGCATATTTTCTACATATTCTTTTAAAGTGATGAGTTTATCTTCTTTGGAAGTGGTGAATAAGAGTAAATCTTTTAATTTATTTACTACATCACTGCCACCATTATATACACTGCCATAGATACCGATTTTTAAGGATTTACCGTATTCTTTCCAGAATTGTTCATATTTACTGCGGTCTTTTTTGAGTGTATTTGCTAATTGTTTTAAGATAGTTTTTTCTAAGTTTTTACCGATTAATTTTAATTCACGGCTCTGTTGTAAAAGTTCACGAGAGATATTTAAGGAGAAATCAGGAGAGTCAACTAAACCTTTAACAAAGCGGAGATATTCAGGTAAGAGGTCTTTGCATTTATCCATGATGAATACATGGCGAGAATAAAGCTGTAAGCCTGGTTCATAGTCGCTATGATAAAGATTGTAAGGAGCATGTGCAGGGAAGAATAAAAGGGAAGTGTATTCGATATTGCCTTCGATTTTATTGTGCATTACTTCCATTGGTTTTTCCCAGTCATGGAAAAGATTTTGATAGAATTCAGTGTATTCTTCTTCTTTAATTTCAGATTTATTTTTAGCCCAAAGTGGTTGCATGGAGTTTAAGATGCGAACTTCATTTTTCTTGATAGTGCCAGCACCTTCGATTGGTTTACCATCAGCATCTTTTGGCTGTTCTTCAATGACAAAGTTCATTTTAATTGGATAACGAACATAATCGGAATATTTTTTTACAAGAGATTGTAATTTATATGTGTCAGTGAAGTTTTCTTCAGCTTTATCACCATAGAATTCAGGTAAAAGTGTGATAGTGATATTAGTACCACGGCTATCTTTAGTGCATTCTTCAATAGTGTAAGAACCGTCAGCTGTGGATTCCCATTTATAAGCTTGAGTTTCGCCAGCTTTTCTGGAAACTACAGTGATTTTTTCAGCTACCATGAAAGCGGAGTAAAAACCTACACCGAATTGACCGATTAAATCTTTTTGAGTGTCATTGTCGCCTTCTTTAGCTTGTTGAAGTTTTTCTAAGAATGCTTTTGTACCAGATTTTGCGATAGTACCTAAGTTTTCAATGAGTTCTTCTCTATTCATACCAAGACCATTATCAGAAATAGTCAATGTATGGCTAGCTTCATCAGGAATTAAGAAAATTTCATAATCGCTATTGCCTTCGAGTAAATCACGATTTGTAAGAGATTCAAAATGTAATTTATCGATTGCATCAGAAGCGTTGGAAATTAATTCGCGAAGGAATATTTCACGGTTTGTATAAATAGAATGTATCATTAAATCGAGTAATTTTTTAGTTTCAGCTTGAAATTGATGTGTTTCTTTAGCCAAGATTTGTCACTCCTAAATTTAGATTAAAAATGAATTATTAGCACTCTAATACAAAGAGTGCTAACCGTTAATTATTATTATATAATTATAGGTCAAAATGTCAATAGAGAATAAAAGAAAAAGCCAGTTATACTGGCTTTTTCTCTATTTTTAAGATTATTTATCATTGAAGGATAATAAACCATATTGGTAATTGTTAATATCATCTTCAGTTAATGCTGATTTTGATGATAAAACGATACAGTAATTGGATTTTGCACCTTTAAAATATGTTTCGATATTTTGTCCTTCTTGTTCAATTGTTTTATCTACTTGACCATCTTTATCTGTATCGATTTGGATAGTTTTTGCAGTAACAGCATAAATAGCATTATGTCCTTGGATTGGAACAAGAGAAATCGCTTCATATCCACGTTCAATAGCTAATCGAGTAAATAAATCTTGTCTAGCTTCATCAGTTAAATTATCAAGGTCAGGGAAAGTATCATTACTGAAAGCATTTGGGGAAACAACCCAGTATTTTGTAGGGTTATGACCATCTGTTTCAAATATGAGAACATCTCCTTGTTCTTGAGGGGAAAGAATGCTCAAATTAATTACAGCGAGAGGTTTTTCAGGACATTTTATACTGTAACCGAAGCGTTCACTAGTATATAAATATCCGTCTGCTGCAAAACTTGTGCCTGGCATAGCTGCTACAGCTAGTAGTGTAAAAATACTCATAAAAGTCAGAAACATTCTTTTTAACATCATAAGTATATCTCCTTAAATTTATAGAATAAGATGCTATAAATTTATAGCATCTTATTCATAGTATTTATTTAGCCAATTATATCATAGATAAGCATAAAAAGCGATTTTATTTTATATCAAAGATAATATTGGTCAAAAAAATTACATAAATTTATCGACTTCGGATTTTGGTTTAACTTTCTTATCTCCAGTGAGCCAAGAAGTTATTTTCATAACAACAAGATACATAACAGGGATTAAGAATACACCTAAGATAGTGGCAAAAATCATACCACCAACAACGGCAATACCCATGTTATTACGAGCAGCAGCACCAGCACCAGTTGCTACAGCAAGTGGTAAACAGCCGATGATGAATGCAAGAGATGTCATTATGATTGGACGAAGACGAAGTTTTGCCGCTTCTAAAGCAGCTTTTAATGGTTTCATACCAGTATCAACACGAACTTTAGCGAATTCTACAATAAGAATAGCGTTCTTAGCTGCCAAACCGATGATAACGATGATACCGATTTGCATATAGATACTGATTTGCATATTTAAGACATATGCAGATAATAAAGCACCAAAGATACCAGTTGGAACAGTCAACAATACAGCATATGGTACGCTCCAGCTTTCGTATAAAGCAGCAAGGCATAAGAATACGAATACAAGAGCAAGAGCCATAACTTGAGTTGTAGAGCTTGTTGCAGCACGTTCTTCACGGCTTTGACCAGACCAGTCAATATTAAATCCAGTAGGTGCCACTTCTTTTACAACTTCTTCAATAGCAGCCATGGCTTGACCAGAGCTATATCCATCTTTTGGGCTACCTTGAATTGTAACACTTCTGCTAGCATTGAAACGAGAGATGATAGCAGGGCCTGAATTTAATTTTGGTTTAATTATAGTATTTAATGGGACCATTTGACCATTAGATCCGCGAATAAAGATGAAACGTGTTGTATCAGCTTCATTACGGAAATTGCTGTCTGCTTGCATTACTACTTTATAAGTACGACCAAATTGGTTGAAATCGTTGATTTCTGTACCACCAAAGTTTACTTGGAGAGCAGTGAACACATCAGAAATATTTAAACCTAAGTTTTTAACTTTTTCACGGTCTACTTCAAATTCATATATTGGTGATTTTATACTGTAAGTAGTATATACACCTTGAAGTTCTGGACGCTGATTAGCGGCAGCAACGACTTTTTTTAGTGATAGTATCTAATTCTTCATTAGTATGACCGCTCATATCTTGCAATTGAAGATTGAAACCGCTGACCATACCAAGACCTGGAAGAGATGGTGGGTTCATAGCGATGATAGAAGCTTCTGGGTAATTCATACCTTGTTTAAATGCCATACCAACTTCAGCATCGATACTTGTTTCTGGAGTAGTTCTTTCACTCCATGGTTTTAAACCAACGAAGAAAGTAGCTGCACTGGATTTTGCACCACCAGATAAAATATCATAACCAGAAATACCCATAACCTGGTCAACACCTGGATTTTGTCTGAGTTCTTGAGATAAGGCATCCATTATTTCTTCTGTACGATTTAAGGAAGTGCCTTCTGGTAATGTTACAGAACCAAGATAGAAACCTTGGTCTTCTGGAGGAATGAATGTAGTTGGTAATATTCTAAATAAACCAGCCATAAGAGCTGTGATAATTACAAGAAATACTACGCAAAGTTTAGCTTTACCAATGAGGAAAGCAATACATTTTACATATCCTCTAGTCATCCAATTCATGAATTGGTTAAATCTAATAAAGAAACTACCTATAGTAGAGTCTTTATTTTCATTAGGAGTATGTGGTTTTAACAAAGTAGCACAAAGTGCAGGTGTAAGTGTTAAAGCCACAAAGGCAGATAACGCCATAGAAATAGCAATAGTCAAAGCGAACTGACGATATAAAACCCCTGTCATACCGCCTAAACCTGCTACTGGTACGAATACAGAGGCAAGTGTGAAGGCAATAGCGACAACTGGACCTTGTACCTCGTCCATAGCACGACCTGTTGCTTCTTTAGGGTCAAGACCATCTTCTGCCATATGACGCTCAACGTTTTCGATAACAACGATAGCATCATCGACAACAAGCCCGATGGCAAGAACCATACCGAATAAGGTAAGTGTATTAATAGTAAAGTCTAATACAATGAAGGCTGCAAAAGTACCGATAAGGGAAACTGGTACAGCGAGCATTGGAATTAAAGTTGCACGCCAGCTCTGTAAGAAGATATATACAATGAGCATAACGAGTAAGAGGGCTTCAACAAATGTTTTAACAACTTCCTGAATAGATTCGCTGATATATGTTGTATTATCTACAACTGCTTCATATTCTAAATCAGGAGGGAAGTCTGCTTTAGCTTCTTCAAGGATTTCTTTTACTTGGCTTACAGTTTCCATTGCGTTAGCATCACTTGTAAGCTGAACACCGAAACCTACAGAATTTTGATTATTATGTTTAGCAGAAAGATTATTTGTACGAGCGCCAGTTTCTACTCTAGCAACATCTTTTACACGAACGAAGGAACCACTATTATTATCAGAACGAATAATGATGTTTCCAAATTCTTCAGGTGTTATTAAACGACCTTGAACTTTACCTGTATATTGGAATTCTTGGTCTTTTGGTGCAGGCATCTGACCGATTGTACCAGCAGGAGCCTGAATATTTTGTTCTTTTACTGCACTGACAACATCAGCTACAGTAAGACCAAGTTCTGCTAATTTATCAGGATTGATCCAAAGACGCATTGCATAGTCAGCACCGAATACGTTTAAGTCCCCAACACCTGGAACACGTTTGATTTTATCTACGAGATAAATATCAGCATAGTTTTTTAAGAAAACACTATCATAAGTACCGTTAGGTGATGTTAAAGTTAATACCATTGCCATATCACTAGAGGCTTTACGAGTAGTAAGACCATATGTTTGAACATCAGTTGGTAAGCTTGGTTCAGCAGTAGAAGCATTGTTTTGTACTTTTACTGAGTCCATATCACCATCAGTACCTAATTTGAAGACTACTTGTAAGCTATATCTACCATCATTTGAAGCAGTAGAACTCATATAGTCCATGCCTTCAACACCGTTTACTTGCTGTTCAACTACTTGAGCAACAGTTTCATTTACGGTATCAGCATTGGCACCTGTATAAGTTGTGCTTACAGTAATTGTAGGTGGAGAAATCTGTGGATATTGTGCTATTGGTAAGTTAAAAGCAGAAATTGTACCTAAGATTACAATGATTAAAGATATAACAATAGCAAATATCGGACGATTTATAAAGAATCTTGACAATTATAGCACCCCCTGATTAAAAAGTTAAACCTAATTCTTCAGGAGTTACCATAGTGACGTTAAGAGGAACGCCTTCTTGTAATTTAGTAAGACCTTCAACAACAACAACGTCATTAGCATCTAAACCATCTTTAACAATCCAATAACTACCAACTTTATCACCTAAAGTAACAGCTTTACTTACAGATTTATTGTCTGGACCTACTACAGTTACGAAAGTTTTTTCAAGAACTTGTTGTACTGCACGTTGTGGAATTAAAGTAGCATTTGGAATTACTTGTCCAGAAATTTTTACACGAGCGAACATACCAGGAAGTAAAAGACCATCTGGATTATCAAATAAAGCATTGATTGCAAGTGTACCAGTATTTGTAGTTAAAGAACGGTCTACTTGCACAAGGTGACCAGAAACAGGATATTCTGTACCATCACTTAAAGTGATAGTTACATTGTTAGTATCACTATTAAAGAAAGATGCAAGATTTAAATATTCATTTTCACTTACATTAAATTGAGCATATACCTGGTCTACAGAGCCCATTGTTACAAGAACTGTACTTCCAGCAGTAGCATAAGCACCTACATCAATATCATTGATATCGAGTTTACCAGAAGTTGGGGCATAAACAACTGTATCATCTAAATCTTCTTGAGCTTTTTTTACAAGAGCAGCATTGGAATCAATGATTGCTTGCTGAGCTTGCAATGATGCAGTTAAAGCTTCTACTTGAGATTGTTGAGTTGCAGCTTGTTGATCGGAAATTGCGTTTTGAGATAATAATGTTTGGTAACGGTTATTATCTACTTGAGCATTTTGTAATGTAGCTAAAGCGTTTTGATAATTAGCTTGAGATTGAGCTAATGTTGCTTGAGCTGAGAGCAATGTACTTTCATATTGACGACTGTCAATTTTGTAAAGTGGTTGACCTGCTTGTACGAATTCGCCACCTGTAATATATTTTTCAACAATTGTGCCTGAAACACGAGAAGTGATTTTTACTTCGTCTGTTGATTTGATATTACCAGCATATTCATAATTAAGTGGTGTATCATCGTTTTGATTACCTGCATTGCTTTTACAGTTGCAGGACCACCTGCTGTTTTGTTGCCCTGTGATGTAGCTGTTAACTTAGAATATGCAAGATATCCAATAAGTGCTATAACTACTATGGCTACAACTAGGATAACAGCTTTTTTCTTTGATTGTGTGGCCAAAATTATTAAACCTCCTTTGATAAATTTCAAAAGCTGTGCTTTAGCACAGCTTTATAATCAGCTTTTTAGATTTTTTATAAATAGCTGATAGTACACAAGTATTTACTATTATCGTGTTCTATAGTATAGTATATCTATTGAAAAGTCAAGAATTTTGCACTCTTGAAGACAGTTTTTTAATCTGGTTTTTAAATCTTTTGAAAAAAAATAAAAATTTTTTTATTATTAAAATTTTTGACCAAAGGGAGAGAAATTTTTTGGAGAAGAATAGCAGAAAGATATCAGATATTTATTTTGATTTGTTTGATATTATGATGACTTATAATCACAAATTATGGCGAACTGCAGCTTTGCCATTACCACTCAATCACTTTGCAGTGATGTATATCTTTTTTGAAAAAGAGGATACATTTGCTACTGTAACAGAGCTAGCAAAACATTTATCTATATCAAAACAACAAATGAGTCCTATCATTGATAAATTAGTAAAAAAAGAATTTATTAAAAAGACTTGTTTAAGTAAGGATAGAAGATATAGCCAAATTTCTTTGAGTGAAAAAGGTAGAAAATTTTTTAAAGGAACATCAAAAATCGCAAAGACTTATTTTTATGGAAAGCACGACTGATTTATCAGATAGTGATACGGAAAAATTTGATCAGAGTGTAAGACTTGTAAAGAAAATGATGGCGAAAATATTCGAAAAGCAAAAAGGACAAACTGGTTTACATGTTGACAATAATGATTATTATATCATAAAAAATCGAACCATTTATTTAATAAAATGAGATTAATGGTTTTGTGATATGGGGGTAATTAGAATGAAAATGAGTAAATTGGCAATTATAGGTCTTGGTCATGTAGGTTCAGCTGTATTAACACAAGCAATGGCAATGAATTTAGCTGCTGAAATCGTATGTATAGATATTAATGAAAAAGTAGCTCATGGCGAAGCTTTAGACGCAACTCATGCGACACCTTGTACATATGTACCAGGTATGAAAGTTTATTCAGGCGATTTTAGTCAGTGTAAAGATGCTGATATAATTATTTGTTCTGGTGGCCCTAGTATCTTACCTGGGGAAAAATTAGACAGATTAATACTTGCAGAACGAAATGTAAAAGTTATTGGTGAAATCATGACAGAGGTTACAAAATATACAAAAAATACACCTTTTATTATGATTACTAATCCGCTTGATGTAACTACATATTTGGCAGCTACTAAATTCGGTTATGAAAAAGGAAAATTATTCGGTACAGGGACTACTTTAGAAACACTTCGCTTAAAACGCATCATAGCAAATCATTATAATGTTGATGCTAAAGATGTTCAGGGCTTTATGCTTGGTGAACATGGTAATTCTGCTTTTCCTGCATGGTCTACAATCAGCATTGGCGGTGTGCGTTTAGCTGATTTAGATAAATATTATGATCATAACAGTGATTTTGATAAAAAAGCTATAGCTCAGGAAGTAGTAAATACAGCATATGATGTATTATTGTCTAAAGGTTGGACAAATACTGGTATAGCAATGGGTGCTTGTAGATTAGCTCGTGCTGTTATGTTTAATGAACGTTGTGTAACACCAGTTTCTACTCCGCTTGAAGGCGAATATGGCTTAACAGATGTAGCACTTAGCTTGCCAAGTATCATTGGTGCAAATGGTGTAGAAAAACGATTAGCTATAGATTTACCAGAAGATGAATTAAAAGCTCTTCATTTTAGTGCAGAAAGTATAAAAACTGTACTTAGAGCAAATAAATTAATTGACTAAGTATGAATATAAAATAAAGCTACTTTTGATTTAGAGATAAAATCGAAAGTAGCTTTATTATTTTGGTAAGAAAATAAAGTTGTTTGCAAGAAAAACCATAGATATAAAAGACAAGTATCTTTAGATGTGATAGAATAACATAGATATTGTAAAAAATAATGATAGATTTTAAATAACCTAAGGGGATTTTTAATGGAAAAAAGTAAATTAGTTATTTGTGATTTAGATGGTACTTTATTTGATACGCGCAGAGTGAATTATATGGCATATCGTGAAGCTATTGAAAGAGCTGGATTACCTGTGATTTTTGATTACAATATATATGTTGAAAAATGTTGGGGCCCTACTTATCGTGGATTTTTACCGATAATGGGTGTTCCTAAAAATCGTTTTGAAGAAATTCATGATGCTAAGAAATTATATTATGAAGAAAATCTAAAATATGCTACAGAAAATACTCATTTGTTCAATATTATTAAAGCTATGAAAAATGAATATCATACAGCTGTAGTAACAAGTGGTTCAAGTAATTCTAAAGATATTTTGCGTTATTTTGGCAGATTAGAATTATTTGATGTTATTTTTACTATTGATGATGTAAAAAATGGCAAGCCAGATCCAGAAGGATTTTTAAAAGCAATGGAATATTTTAAGGTTAAGCCAGAAGACACCATTATTTTTGAGGATTCTGACGTGGGCTTAGCCGCAGCAAGAAAAACAGGTGCTAGTATTTGCGTAGTTGATGATTTTAAATAATATGATTAAAATGGATTTTTGAGGTGAAATATGTTTACAATAACTACAAATTCACCTGAACAAACAAGTCTTTTAGGTGAAAAGATAGCAAATTTAATTCAAGATAATTTGATAATTTGTCTTGAAGGTGAATTTAGGTGCAGGTAAAAACTTTATTTACACAAAGTTTATGTAAGGCATTAAAAGTAAAAGAAATCGTTACAAGTCCTACTTTTAATTTAATGAATGTATATGAAGGTAAAAAGCGTATATATCATTTTGATTTATATCGTTTAGAGCAACCAGAAGATTTAGAGGAAATCGGTTTTTACGAGTATACTGATGTTGAAGATGAAGTAGTATTGATTGAGTGGCCAGATAGATTTTTTGCCTATATGCCAGAAGATTATTTGCATTTAAAAATCGAGCGTGGCGATAGTGAACAAAAGCGTATAATTACTATCAATCTTGAAGGTCAAAAATATAAAAATATTTATGAGGAGTTGAAGCACTGTGGCAATATTAGCGATTGATACTTCAACAATAGTTTCAGGTGCTGCTATTGTGCAAAAAGATAAATTAGTTGCAGAGATTATCATGCAATTAAAATTACCCCAATCAGAAGTTTTATTAGGGCATGTGCAAGATGTTTTAAAAATTGCACATATGGATAAGTCTGATTTAACAGGTGTAGCTATAAGCATAGGGCCTGGCTCTTTTACAGGGCTACGTATAGGTCTTGCTACTGCTAAAATGTTATCATATGCTTTATCCATTCCTGTAGTAGCTGTATCTTCATTAGAGGCTATGGCTTATCATTATCCAGTACCAAGTGTATATGTGGCAAGTGTATTAGATGCACAAAAAAGCAATGCTTATTTTGCTTTGTATGAGTGGAATGGCAAGGGCTTTGATGAGAAAAAACAAACTTGCGTGATGGATTTTGAAGAAGTGGTAAAATATTGTTCTACACTAGACAAACCAGTAGTATTTGTGGGAGATATCGCTCAAAAGAAAGCAGATATAATCGCTCAATATGAAAATGTTTCTTTAGGTTTACCACATCTTTGTATGCCTAGAGCAAGTAATGTGGCTATGGCAGCAAAAGTTAGATTTGAAAATGAAGATTATGATAATATCATGGATTTAGAACCTGTATATATTCGCCGTTCAGAAGCTGAAGTTTTATGGGAAAAACGCCATGGCGAAAAATTAACAGATTTATAAGGTGAAAATATGCAAATAAATTTTCGTAAAATGACTCCAGAAGATGCAAGTGCTGTGGAAGTTGTAGAAAAATCTTGTTTTGATATGCCATGGTCAAGACAATCTTTTTGGCAGGAAGCTTCTAATGATAAAGCTTATTATTTATTGGCTTTAGATGGCGAAAGAGTCATTGGCTATGTAGGTGTTTGGATATTATTTGATGAAGCTCAAATAACAAATGTAGCTATAACTCCTGAATATCAAAACAAAGGTATAGGTCGATTGATGATGAAGGAAATCATCAAGATTTCTCAAGAAAGAAAGGCAAATGCTATGACTTTAGAAGTTCGACCAAGTAATAAAGGAGCAATACATTTGTATGAATCATTAGGTTTTAAATCTGTAGGTCGCCGTCGTGGGTATTATGAAGATGGTGAAGATGCTGAAATCATGTGGATAACAGATTTGACCAATATAAAATAATATACTGAGGTGATAGTATGCACCAATATTTATTTTTTGTTGGTGATTTTCCGATAAGAGCATATGGTCTGATTTTATCTTTGAGTATTATTTTGGCAACAGGTGTAGCTTATTTCTTAGCAAAACAAGATGGCAGATGGCACAATCATATTGTAGATATCGGTATTTATAGTGGTATCGCTGGTGTTGTGGGCGCTAGATTGTGGGATGTATTTTTCTTTGATTGGGCATATTATAGTCATCATTTAAGTGAAATTTTTTATGTATGGCAAGGTGGTATGGCTATTCAAGGTGGTATTGTTTTTGGCGTGGGAGCAGGAATTATTTATGCTAGACGTCATAAAATAGATATCTTAGCACTGGCTGATATAGTAGCTCCAGCAATTATTTTAGGGCAAGCCATTGGCCGTTGTGCTAATTTATTAAATGGCGATGCTTTTGGTGCGCCAACTGGTAGTAATTTTGGTATTATTTATCCAGAAACAACACTTGCTTATCATACGTATGGTGCTCAACCATTATGGCCTGCTGAGGTATGGGAAGGTCAAATTGATTTTGTGATTTTTGCTCTATTGTTGATTTTTAGAGCTTTTCCTCATGCCAAAGGTCAAGCTTTTTCTTTATATATAATGTTATATAGTTTAGCTCGCTTTGGCTTGGAATTTTTGCGTGGCGATTATGCTAATCCTGTATTTTTAAGCTTTACATCTGCACAGACGACTAGTTTAGTGGCATTTATTTTAGCGTTGATTTTCTTTATTTATTGTCAGATAACATATTCTGGACAAAAGAAAACAGTCAAATCTAAAATAAATAAAATAGAATAAAAATAAAGAGGATATTAAATATGAAAAAATATCTATATCTTATTGTCTATTATGCTGTTGTGCATTTGTAAGTAATATAGAAGTAGTATCAGCACAATCATCAGCTCCATATGTAAGAGTGGGATTATTACAAGGAGTACAAGAAGTTGTAATCACAGCAAATGATGATTTTGTGGTCAAAGATGTCGACAATAAAGTAAATTATAAATTTAAAAAGATGAATGAAGTAAATATTCGTCAAAAAGATAGAACTGTTTATGTCAATAAAAAAGGTAAGGAAACTACTACTTTAGTGGTAGCGTCAAAGATAATGCCCCTGTAATTGTCAATGGCAAACGTTATAGAGGAAATTTGATTATTCAACCGCATAAAGCAGGGCTTACAGTGATAAATCGTTTATTGATTGATGAATATTTATATGGTGTGGTACCAGAAGAAATGCCTGCTAGTTGGAATATAGAAGCTTTGAAAGCTCAAGCTGTGGCTGCTAGAACTTTTGCTTTATACGATAAGCTTGATCGAAAACATACAAAAGAAGGTTTTGATGTCTGCGTAACAACAGATTGCCAAGTTTATGGTGGTATGGATTCAGAAGCTGCGACTACGAATAAAGCTATAGATGCTACAAAAGGAGAAGTCATTGTTTATTTAAATCAACCTATATGTTCAGTATTTCATGCAGCTTCAGGTGGTCAAACTGATGACAGTATCAATGTATGGAATGTCAATGTGCCTTATTTGAGAGCAGTAGAAGATAAAGAGGAGCAATCTCCATATCAAAGTTGGGCAGTATCTGTAACAGTAGATAATTTAAGTAAATCTATAAAAAATTCATATAGTGATATTGGTACAATAAAAGAAATAGATTTTAGTGGATTGAAAAGAAATCCAAATAAAGCAAGTAAACCGCAAGTTGTAAAATTTATAGGTAGTAATAAAAAATCTGTGGAATTGACAAAGACACAGCTTCGCAGTTTATTGGGTTTAAAAAGTAGCAATTTTACTATAGAATTAGAAGGTAATAAAAAGCTAAAGGCGATACTTTAAAAATTGATAAAGATGATAAGAAATTGATTTTTAAAGGCAGTGGTTTTGGTCATCGCTTGGGAATGTCTCAATGGGGGGCAAAATCTTTAGCGGATAAAGGTAAAAAATATCAGCAAATTTTATATCATTATTATAGTGATGTAAATATAAAAGATATGTATAAATAAAAATAAAGGGGATAATATTTAATGCTATTAAATGAGTTTGACTATAATCTTCCAGAAGAATTAATAGCTCAAACACCATGTGCTAAACGTGACCATTCACGCTTGATGGTGTTAAATCGCAAAGAAAAAACTATAGAACATAAACATTTTTATGATATTAAACAGTATTTACGCAAAGGTGATACTTTAGTATTTAATGATACAAAGGTAATGCCTGCTCGTCTTATTGGTCATAGAGCAAAAACAGGCGGTAAAGTTGAAGTATTTTTATTAAAGCGTTTAACAAATACTAATCAATGGGAAGTTTTAGTAAAACCAGGTAAAAAAGCTCAATTAGGTAATATCATTGAATTTAGTGATGAGCTTGCTTGTGAAGTTGTAGGTCATACAGATTTTGGCGGTCGTATTGTAGAATTTAAATTTGATGGTATCTTTGAAGAAATCTTGGATAGATTGGGTGAAACACCACTTCCACCATATATTCATGAAAAATTAGAAGATAAAAATCGCTATCAAACTGTATATGCAAGAGAAGAAGGCTCAGCAGCAGCACCAACAGCAGGTCTTCATTTTACAAAAGAATTATTAGCGGAAATAAAAGAAATGGGTGTAATTTTAGCTTTTGTAACACTTCATGTAGGTCTTGGCACTTTCCGCCCTGTAAATGTAGATAATATTGAAGACCATGTAATGCATAAAGAATTCTACCATATTGAAAAAGAAGCAGCAGATATTATCAATCAAACTAAAGCTAATGGTGGTAGAGTAATCGCTGTAGGTACAACATCTATCCGCACTTTAGAATCAGCTGCGAAAGAAGATGGCTCTATCTCTCCAATAGCAGAAGAAACAGGTATTTTTATTTATCCTGGCTATAAATTTAAAATCGTAGATTCTATTATCACTAATTTCCATTTACCAAAATCAACTTTAATCATGTTAATCAGCGCTTTTGCTGGCAGAGAATATGTACTTTCCGCCTATGAAGAAGCAGTAAAAGAAAAATACCGTTTCTTTAGCTTTGGCGACGCTATGTTTATAGAAATAAGATAGTTATTTTTAGAAAAATTTTCTTTTTGGTTCATTTCTTTTATTTAAAAGTAAAAATGAATAAATATATTTATCTTGGAGGCATAATGAAACCTGCAATTACTTATGAACTTATAAAGCAGTGTCCACATACTGGAGCACGTGCTGGTCGTATTCACACACCACATGGTAGTTTTGATACACCTATTTTTATGCCTGTTGGTACTCAGGCTAGTGTTAAGACTTTAGCACCGGAAGAATTAAAAGAAATGGGTGCTGGAATTATTTTAAGTAACAATTATCATTTATTTTTGCGTCCTGGCTCTAAGCTTGTGAAAGAAGCTGGCGGTTTGCATAAATTTATGAATTGGGATAGAGCTATTTTGACAGATAGTGGCGGATTTCAGGTATTTAGTTTAGGTGATTTACGCAAAATATCTGAAGAAGGTGTAACTTTCCGTTCTCATATCGATGGTTCTAAAAAGTTCTTATCTCCAGAGATTGCTACACAATCACAAATGGATTTAGGTGCAGATATAATCATGGCATTTGATGAATGTGTGCCATATCCTGCTGATTTCAAATATACTCGTGAGTCTATGGAGCTTACACTTCGTTGGGCACAGCGTTGTAAAGATACGATGACAAATTCAAATCAAGGTTTATTCGGTATCGTACAAGGTGGTATGTATAAAGATTTACGTATCGAATGTGCTAATCGCTTAGTGGATATGGATTTCCCTGGATATGCTGTTGGTGGTTTAAGTGTTGGTGAACCAAAAGAATTGATGTATGAAATGCTCGATATTACTTTAGAACATTTACCACCAAATAAAGCACGTTATTTGATGGGTGTAGGTACACCGGATTGTTTAGTTGAAGGCGTAATGAGAGGTATAGATATGTTTGACTGTGTATATCCTACTCGTGTAGCTAGAAACGGAACAGCTATGACATGGAATGGTCGTTTAGTAATAAAAAATGCACAGTATGAGCATGATTTCCACCCAATTGATGAACATTGCAATTGCTATACTTGCAGAAATTATTCTAGAGCTTATATTCGTCATTTAGTCCGTGTAAATGAAATCTTTGGTTTACGTTTATTAACAATCCATAATCTTCATTTCTTAATTGACTTTATGAGACAGATGCGTCAATCTATCATGGAAGATAGGTTCCCAGAATTTTATCGCAAATTTACAGCTAATTTCTCATTCAATGCAAAATCTGTGTAAATTTTGAGGAATATTTGTAAATAAATAGAGGTATTATGCTATACTATAGCTAATATAAAATAAATTAATATAATTTTTTATGATGAGGAGAATTTTTTTATGAGTGATTCAATGATGGCAAGTCTTTATTCCTATGGACCAATAGTATTAATGGTAATAATTTTCTATTTCTTACTTTATCGTCCACAGGAAAAAACAACAAAAACAACGCAATACAATGATGGACAATTTAAAAGTAGGTCATCGTATTTTAACTATAGGTGGTATCCATGGGGAAATTACTTATATTGATTTAGAAAAATCTGATTTCATTAGAATTAGAATTGCTGATAATGTAGAAATTAAAATCAGCAGTGCTGCTGTAGCTAGAGAATTTAACTCAGGAAAAAACAAATGCTAACCCAGCTAACAAATAATCAAAAAAGTTCAACGTAAAGAACTTTTAGCAAAAAGAAGAGCGTTAACATTAATCCAGAAAAATGAGTATTCAGCAGTAATTACAAAGAAAATTGTAGAACTTGAGGAATATAAAAATTCTCAGATATGATTTTTTATATGCTTCAATGCCTGATGAATTTCAGACAAAAGAATTAATAGTAAATGCTCTCAAGGCAGGCAAACAAATTTGCCTGCCTTATATTACTGATAAAAATATGAAAATAATGCAAGCGACTTTAATAAAATCTTTAGATGAATTAGTTGTAGGTGCATATAATATTTTGACAGTAAAAGAAGAAAATCTAAGAATTATAAAGCCACAAGATATAGATTTTATTTTAGTGCCTGCTGTAGGACTAGATAAAAAAGGTTATCGACTCGGTATGGGTGGTGGCTATTATGATAGATATTTAGTAAAAGCTATCAACGCTAAAAAATAGCAGCAGTATATGATTGTCAATTAGTTGATGAAGTAATCAAAGACGATTACGATATCAAAGTAGATATGATTTTTACAGAAAATACTACTATAAAATACAGATAATTATAAGGATATTGGGGGAAGATATTTTGAAACAAAATCCTTTATTGAAATTATTAGCGGTAATTATTGTTATCGTTGGTGTTTTTGCTGCATTTATAGCACCACTAGCTGGCTCAATAAGACAAGGTTTAGACCTTCAAGGTGGTACTCATGTCGTTTTAGAAGGTGTAGATACAGAGCAAGCACAAGTTAATGATGATGCTATGAACCGTGTAGTAAAAATCATGGAAAAACGTGTAAATGAACTTGGTTTAACAGAGCCAATCATTCAGCGTGAAGGCGAACGCCGTATTATCATTGAGCTTCCTGGTGTTAAAGACCCAGATAAAGCTATTGCTGTACTTGGTAAAACAGCTATGCTTGAATTCAAAGATGAAGAAGGCAATACTGTTTTAAGTGGTACAGATTTAAAAGATGCTAGAGAACAAACTACACAAAATAATCAAAATGAAGTAGCTATTGAATTCACTGATGAAGGTGCTCAAAAATTTGCTGATTTAACTTCTGCAAATGTGGGTAGAACTATTGCTATTTTACTTGATGGTGAAGTTTTAACAGCTCCACGTGTCAATGAACCAATAACAGGTGGTAAAGCAGTAATCACAGGTTCTAGAAATCTTGAAGAAGCACATAATTTAGCAGTGCTTTTACGTTCTGGTGCACTTCCTGTAAAAGTTGATATTATAGAAACTCGTACAGTAGGGCCAACACTTGGTCAAGATAGTAAAGATAAAAGTGTATTGGCATTCACTGTTGGTGTAGGTGCGATTTTTGTATTTATGTTACTTTTCTATCGTGTTTCTGGTTTAATTGCAAATTTAAGTTTAATGGCTTATGTAGTAATTTTGTTATTTGTGCTTAAATTGTTAGATGCTACGCTTACACTTCCAGGGGTGGCGGGTATCATCTTGTCTATCGGTATGGCGGTTGATGCCAATGTACTTATCTTTGAACATTTCAAAGAAGAAGTAAAAGCAGGAAAAACACTTCGCATGGCGATGGATTCAGGTTTTAAACGTGCCTTTACTACAATTTTTGACTCAAACTTAACGACAATTATTGCAGCAGCGGTATTATTTTTCTTTGGTACAGGTCCAATTCGTGGTTTTGCCATTACCTTAGGTCTTGGTGTTGTCATCAGTATGTTTACGGCTATTACTTTGACACAGTTTATGCTAAAACATTTGATTGCAGCTAAATTGTTCACTGACCCACGTATTTATGGTGTATCTTTAAGTCATAAAGTAAAGGACGGTGACATGAAATAATGGCTAGATTTGATATTATAGGTAAACGCAAGATATGGTATGCAATATCTTCAGTATTAATTATTGCCAGCTTGTTTTTCATGGTAACTCGTGGCTTTAATATGGGTATTGATTTTACTGGTGGTACTATCATAGATTTACGTTTTGAAAAAGCTGTAAATATAAATGATGTGCGTGCTGTTTTAAATGAATATGATTTGAGTAATAGTACAATTCAGCTTTCAGGAGAATCTAGTTCTTCTACAGAATCTGAAAATGTAATGATAAGGACTGTTGATTTAGAAGAACAAGAACGCAAAGAAGTAATGGCTGCTTTAACTGATAAACTAGGTGCATATCAAGTGCTTCGTGAAGAAAAAGTCGGTGCTACAATGGGTACTGAACTTATCATGAATGCTATATATGCTACAATTATTTCATGGTTATTGATTATTGCTTATGTATCTTATCGTTTTGAATTTAAATTCGGTATTTCAGCAGTATTAGGCTTAGCACACAATGTAATTATTGTACTTGGTGCATTTGCTCTCACTCAGCGTCAAATAGACTCTTCATTTGTAGCAGCATTACTTACAATTATCGGTTACTCTATAAATGATACTATCGTTATTTTTGACCGTATCCGTGAAAATCTAAAATTGCATTTTAGAAAAAATGGCGATATTGTAGAACTTGTAAATACAAGTATTTATCAGACTATGACTCGTTCTATTTATACAGTATCTACAGTATTATTCGCTACATTCGCGCTTTATTTCTTTGGCGGAGATACAACAAAAGATTTTGCCTTTGCTTTATTGATAGGTTTCTTCTGCGGTGCATATACATCTATATTCATTGCCAGCCCACTTTGGGTTACATTTAGAAGATATTCTGATAAAAAACGTTTAGCAAAACGCATGGCAGATACAGGTAAATGATAAAAATAAAAGCTAAGATTAATGATGATAAAAACCATTAATCTTAGCTTTTTTTAATTGAGTTTGCGAAAATCAAGAGGTGTTATTCCTGTAAATTTTTTAAACATAGCAATAAAATGGCTAGTATCTAAAAAGCCTACTAATTGAGAAATCTGTTGAATTTCCATGCGTTGATGAGTTAGTAATAATTCTTTTGCTTTGTTGATGCGATAATTTGTCAGATATTTATAGACAGAGCAACCTAAGAATTTAGAGAATAAGCGCGATAAATATTGTGGCGTAACATACACTTGTTGGCTTAATTTTTGCACTGTGATTTCACTAGCATAGGAAGTTTCGATTTCTTTAATTACAGGTAATACATATTTTTGATATAAAGGTTCATTCAATAAATTAAAAGCTGAATTATCTATAAAATTCATTAATAGATGATAACTAGCTAAAGAAAAATATTTTGCATCAGTAGAAGGATTCTCATATTGAGATATCATATCAAATAATTCTTTTGCAATAATAATACCTTGTTCTTTAGGAATAAAAATGATTTGTTTACTACCTAATGCTTGAGAAAGACTACTTTCCATAGTTCCTGTAAAGGTAATAAACATGGTAAACCATTCATCTGTTTTTTTAGCATAGGAATGAGGTATAAATGGAGCAATTAAAATACCTTCATTTTCATTTAATAAATACGATTTACCTTGAATTTCTATTTTACCAACACCTTTTTCTGTTTGGAGATAATGGTATAATGGATAACCATTTGGTCGATAGATTGGTACTTGATCCCAATGATTGCCAATTGTATCAAATGTAATTGGCTCATGAAGTAATGTTTTACGAATTTTTATAGGCATAAAATCACCTTGTTTCAAAATATTATATTATTTAGTTTAACATGTTACACATTTTTCTGTCTATTCATAATATAATTATTTTTGTCGCGTGGCAATGTTAAATTATCATTAATCATTGGAATAAATATTGATAGTTTATTAATAGTTTTTAGAAAAATCGTTTAATTGGATTATTTTATCAATTAGGGGATTAAAATGCAAATTAGTATAAAAATAGAAATTATTTTGCTTTAAGTGCAGTTAGCTTTTTACATTTATTTGCATGGTCAGCAGCTATGTCATTTTTGCTATTTGGCTTGGTCAGCATTTAGGTATAGGAGCAACTAAGACAGGATTATTATATTCAGCTAATGCTCTAGCAGCATTATGTATGCAACCAGTTTTAGGATTTATTTCTGATAAAATTGGATTGAAAAAAACATTGTTATTTACTATTTTGATAATTTTATTATTAATTGGACCATTTTTATTTATATTTATGGACCATTACTTATTCTAATTTTTATTTAGGCGCTATTTTAGGAGGTATTTATCTAGGTTTTATTTTTAATGCAGGATATGGTGTTATTGATTCATATATAAATAAAGTTTCTATTAAATATGGTTTTGAATATGGCCGTGCTAGAATGTGGGGATCTTTTGGATGGGCAGCGGCTACATATACAACTGGCATTGCTATGAACATTAATCCTAATTTAGCATTTGTATCAGCATCTTTAGCTGCCTTAATTGCAATTATTTGTTTATCAATGGCTAAAGTAGAAATATCTGATGTAGAAATGCAAAAAGCAATTCTGTTTCACTAAAGGATATTAAACATTTATTACAAAATAAAGACATTTTTTACTTTTTATTAATTTTTTTATGATAGGTGTTGGTTGTGTATATGATGTATATGATCAACAGTTTGGAGTATATTTTGTATCACAATTTGAATCACAAGCTGAGGGAAATCGTTGGTTTGGAGATTTAGGAGCAATTCAGACATTTTTTTGAAGCTATTTTCTTAT
>ENA-OQEL01000169-OQEL01000169.1-human-gut-metagenome-genome-assembly--contig:-NODE-169-length-25047-cov-3.714326_pt1 | contig 25047 bp, 25 predicted proteins | sample MGYA00242796_ERZ504637 | MGnify/ENA primary metagenome ERZ504637 (study PRJEB26092, sample SAMD00036306) | human gut metagenome | host: Homo sapiens | study: EMG produced TPA metagenomics assembly of... | reverse complement strand
AGGTGTATTAAATTCACTATAAATTTTTCTTATTTCCATAAAAATCCCACCCAAATAAATTTATACCATTCTTGCTCTATTTTTATTATATATACTCTTTTTCAAAACACAATACAAAATTAAATCTTGACTTAGAATTATGGAACTGATACCATATAAGTGGAACCAATTCCATAATTAAGGGAGTGTACATAAATGAAAAATCTTATTCTAACAAGTCCTATTCCTGGCGAATTAATTACCTTGAACAAAATAAAAGACCCTGCGTTTTCCTCTGGTGCTATGGGTGCTGGCTGTGGTATCGTGCCATCTGAAGGCAAAGTCTTTGCACCATTTGATGTTAAAGTAGAAGTTCTCTTTGAAACTAAACATGCTATTGGACTTACTTTTATTGGTTTAGCTGTCGCTTTTGCTCTAACTATGGTATGCTTTAAACCAGAAGAATAATTATTGCAAAGGATGACTTTATCATGACTCAAAAACTCACTATACAAGATATTGCTAATCTAGCTGGAGTAGCTAAAAGCACAGTTTCTCGCTATCTAAATAATGGTTACGTAAGCAAGGAAAAAGCTATGTTAATTGATAAAGTCATACGTGAAACAGGTTATAAATCCAATTTTTTTGCCAAACGTTTAAAAACTAAACAAAGTAAATTAATCGGCATTATCATGCCTCGTTTAGACTCTTTTTCTGCGGGCAAATTATTGACAGGTTTTAATATAATTTTACAACAAATGGGATATCAAGCTTTGATTTTAATCAGTGAATTAAATTCGCAAAAAGAACTAGATAATATCTCTCAATTAATTCAACAAGGTGTAGATGGAATTATCGTTGACTCTATCAATATCAATGACAATCATCTAAAATTAATCAATCAAGCTAATATCCCCATCATTTTTACAGGGCAAAGCCACGATAAAGTAAATTTTATCAAAATAGATGATATCAATGCAGGCAAATTGATGGGCGAATATATCGCCTCTTTAAACCATCAACAAGTGGTATTTTTAGGAGTATCCCCTCAAGATAAAGCTGTAGGCGTAGACCGCTATGAAGGATTTAAACAAGGTTTTCTCGCTAATAATCCGCAAGGTAAAATATCTTTTGTCCAAACTGATTTTAGTTTTGAACAAGCCTATAATTTAGGCGATACTGTAGTATCTTTTGAGCCTAGCGCAGTCGTCTGTGCTACAGATAATATCGCTTTAGGATTATTGCGTTATTTTCATGAAAAGAAAATCCGTGTTCCCCAAGATATTTCACTTGCTGGCTTTGGTGGTTATCCTGTAGGCAGTATATCTTATCCATCATTGACTAGCCTAGCCTTTGATTATAAACATCTTGGCATAAAAACAGCAGAAAAATTATTATCTATGCTTCAAAATCAACCTGTAACTTCTGAATACGACCACAATATGAATTTAATCATACGTGAAAGCACACGCTTAGCAAAAATATAAAATAATACTTAATGAAGGAGGACTTTCATTTATGCAATGGCATAACAAATTTCATTTGGAAATGCCTAAAGGCTTAGTTAATGACCCTAATGGTCTTTGTTATCATCAAGGTAAATATCAAATATTTTTCCAATGGAATCCATTTGGCTGTGAACATAAACATAAACATTGGACATATACACAAACTACAGATTTCATAAATTATACTAAACCTCAAATAGCTTTGGCTCCTGTTGATAAATTTGATAAAGATGGCTGTTATTCTGGCTCTGCACGTAGTAAAAATAATAAATTAGAAATTATTTACACAGCCAATTTAAAAGATGAACAAAATATACGCTATCCTCGTCAAGTTTTAGTTAAACAAAATGATGATGGTGAATTCATCAAAGAAAAAATCATTATTGATACCGTACCTAAAGGATATACTACACATTTTCGCGACCCTTATATATTTACCAAAAATAATCGCAGTTTCATTATTTTAGGCGCTCAACGTGAAAATTTAACAGGTTGCGCTTTAATCTATGAAGAAATTGATGAAAATTGGATTTTTAGGGGTGAATTAAAAACTCAACTAACTGATTTCGGTTATATGTGGGAATGTCCTAATTTATTTACTATAGACGACAAAGATATTTTAGTACTCTGCCCTCAAGGTTTAAAAGCTCAAAAATATCAATATCAAAATCTTTATCAAGCAGGCTATCTAATAGGTCAATTTAATCCTGATACACTAGAATTTACTCATGGCGAATTTCATGAGTTTGATATGGGATTTGATTTTTACGCACCACAAGTTTTAGTTCATGAAAATCGCCATATTTTAATTGGTTGGGTGGGTATGCCAGATAAATTACAAGATTATCCAACTATAAATGATGGCTGGGTTCATTCTTTAACTTTACCACGTGAATTGATTTTAAAAAATGATAAATTATACCAACGTCCTATAAGCGAATTAAATAAATTAAATCAAAATACTACAACAAAATAAATACAGATAAAATCTCTTTATCTGCAAATAAAAACTAGAAATATCTATCCCCTTAAAGATATTTCTAGCTGGCAAGGCAAATTAAATTCAATGATGAATATATTTTATTAACTTATGATAAAATACTTCTGTTTTTACTTATAGACCGCAATCAATTAAAATTAGGCGGAAAAATGCATTCGTCAATTTCTAGTAAAGCTCAAGATGAATTAAATCTGTCCGTCTATATAGACAATAGTATTATAGAACTATATCTACAAGATGGAGAATATTATGCTACATTTTGTTATTATCCAACAAATGATAATCCAATTTTCGATTTAATCCAAAATACTAATAATTGCACTACACTCACAGATTTAAACTCTATTTCTTACTTATAGCCAAAAAGTAGTCAATCTAAAAATATATTAAATTCACCTTTCCGTTTAATATATTTTAGTGACTACTTTTTCTTTTTATCTACATAATTATTTTAAATTTTATATCTAAGACATTATATTAATTCTTGTAAACAATTCATTATTTTAACATGAGGAAATTTTGCAAAATCTGCTTTAATATTATTTCCTGTTAATACCCCTGCAAAATCCACCCGCGCATTTTGAGCAGCTTGAGCATCTACAATATTATCACCAATGTAAATTACATCTTTTTTTATCTACATTTAAACGCTTAACAGCTTCTAAAATTCCATCTGGAGCAGGTTTATACGCATATTTATCCTCACTGCCAATAATAAACTCTACCAAATCATCTATTTTATCCCTAGTCAAAGTCTGCATAATACGACGACGTGTTTTACTAGAGATAATTGCTATTTTAGCCTCACGTTCTTTTAAAGTCTTCAATACCATTTTTGTATCATCATATAAATATGTATTCTCTGTCATATATAAATCAGCAAAAACAGTATATTTATCTTTTAATTCCTGTATTTTTGCTTCATCAACCTCTCCAGTCAATATAGACAAAGCCTCACTCATAGGCAGACCAATAGTTCTTTTTATCTCATCTTTAGGACGAAGCGGATACCCCTCCTGCTCCATAAGCAACTCAAAACACTTCACAATACCAACTTCTGAATTTGCCAAAGTATAATCAAAATCAAATAAATAAACCTTATAGGACATAAAAATTTCTCCTCAATATATGCAATGTTTGTCTTCTTTTAAATAAAAATGTAAAAAAAGAAAGTTGCCCTATAATACTGATTTTACTCTGATAAAAACAATTTTTTATTGCTATAAAATCCACTAATAGGTACAACATTTCACATAATTTTTCTTATTCATAAACTAATATAAACATTAATTACAATTAAATAATACGTATTTTTATTTCCCGCATTATAAAATTTTAAAGGTAACCGCAAGGTTATTGAAAAAAATTATCGCTGAATACGGTTTTAGTCTGAATGTTTGAGCGTAGCGAGTTTCTAAGCGTTGTATGAAGCGATAATTATTTTCAAAGTTAAAATTTTATCTGCGGTGATTTCTTTGGTTCGTTTCTTTGTCATCAAAGAAATGAACAAAAACTTACGATAATAATACCATATATATTGGAATTGTAATTATAGATAATAATGTAGTCGCAGAAACTACTAATGTTGCATATTCTGTATCTGTATTATAAAGACTAGATAATACTACTGTTTGAATCATCGCAGGTAATGACGCCATGATTACAAATACTTTAAACATCAATTCTGGCATAGGGAAGATAAAAGACAATAAGTACATGCTAAGCGGTGCAATTATAAATCTACCTAAACATATACCTATTAAACCTAAATCAAAACGAATTTTTTTTAAACCCATGGAATAAAGTGTTACACCTATAAAAATCAAAGCAAGTGGTGTTGTTAAATTTCCCATATATTGAGCTGTATCCATAAAAAATTTAGGTAAAGGAATGTCTAAAATTAAAATAATCAATGAAGCTAAAAACCCTAAAATTGGTGGAGAAAAAATTCTTCTCAAAGTTTTTAAAGTAAACATTTGCTGATAAGAAAATTCTTTTGAATCTGCCTGAATACAAGCATTTCCTAAAGTCCAAAAGAATGTAGTATTAGCAAAAAAATACAATAAAGTATAAGGTATTGCTTCCTCACCAAATAATGCCATAGTTACTGGTAAACCTACAAAAATAGTATTTGAAGTTGTAAATGTAGATTGAAAAATCCCTCTATGACCTTTTTTAGACATAAATCTTGCCAAAAACACACTTAAAATAAAACATACACCAATAGAAATAAATGGCACGATAGAACCAGTTATTAAATGCAATAATTGGTCATGACTAAAAGCATGTGTAATATTATAGATAAAAAACAAAGGCAATGATACATTTGTTACCAATTTCGGCAATAGAGCTTTATTATCTTTGTTTATCCAACCAATCTTAGCTAGATAGCAACCTATCAGCCCCATAAAAATCAAAGTCAAAACACCACTGATAGCGTGTAGCAATGCTTGCATATTATCATTCCCTTCATTTATTAAGTTTTATCTTTATCAACTAAAAAATAATTTGTGTAAAAAGCCTAACAGATTAAATCCTTCTGTTACTTCTTCTGTCGTTACCATATCTACACTACCAACAACATTTCTCTGATATAATAAATCAACTGTTCCCACTTTAGCACCTTGTTTTAATGGAGCATCTATATATGCTGGTAAATTCATTTTCCAAGAAAAATCATTTACATTATCTGTATCCATGACTAAATAAGTAAAAGGCTGTATAGGTTTTACTGTAGTCTTATAATTAGTGCTATTATGCGTATATATACTAGAAATTAATTTCTGTTCATCAACAGTTTTCATTTCTTTTATATGTTTAAATCCATAATCCAATAAAGCTCTGCCTTCAACAAAACGAGCTCTACTATCTGATGTTTTCAATACTACGGCAATAAGTGTAATACCAATTTTTTTGTGCAGAAGCTACTAAACAGCCACCAGCAGCATCAGTATATCCTGTTTTTATACCAGTTACATCATCATAATTCCACAATAAACGATTTGTACTACCATAAATATCTTTTCGTTCCGCTGGATTTACCCACTGTATCTCTTGTTCTTTTGTTGATACTATCTTACGGAATTTTTCATTTTGATATGCATATCTTGCAATCTTAGCTAAATCTCTAGCTGTTGTATAATGATTTGGGTCTGTCAATCCATGAGGATTATTAAAATGTGTATTAGTAGCGCCAATTTCTTTTGCTTTATCATTCATCATTTGCACAAAAGTTTCTAGAGAACCTTTTCCTACATAATAAGCAATGGCTGCAGCACCATCATTACCAGAAGCTAGCATTGTAGCTTGCAACAGTTCTGACATTTTTATTTTATCGCCTTCATTTATATAAATAGCAGAACCTTCTACACCTACAGCACGTTTATCAACTTCAACAATGTCATCATCATTTGCATTTTCCAATCCAAGTATGCAAGTCATCATCTTAGTTGTACTTGCAGGCATTGCCTTAGCATCTGGATTTTTTTCATAGAGAACTCTACCTGTAGTTGCATCTATCAAAATTGCAGCTTGAGCAGTCATATCTTGTAGATTATCTGCTGTAACAGGAATATATGGTTTTGATTCATCTACTGGTGGAGCATCATCTACTATGCTATCCATAGCCCTTGCTGGGTTAAATGCTATAAAAATTTGTACAAAAACTATACTAAAAATTATAAGTCGTTTAAAAATCATCTCATTCACTAGCTAATCGTCCTATCACAAAAAATGTACCACGAGCTGTGGCACATAATTTATTATCTTTATTAAAAACTTCACATTCAGCAACTACTGTACTTCTTCCATTATGAATAATCATTCCTTTTACAATAGCCACATCTTCCATATCAATAGATTTTAAAATATTAATATTAAAATCCAAAGTTACTACTTTTTTTCCCACACTAAGACAGGCTGCGCCCATAGCCATATCGCAAAGGGACATAATCACGCCACCATGAGCTATGCCATAAACATTTGTATGTTCATGTTTAATTGTCAGACTAACACATACATTACCCTTATCAATCGAAACAATATCTACACCTAAATGTTTTGTAAAGGGATTATCCTCATAAAAATTGTTGATATAATCACTTATACTTTTCATATTATCTTGATTAAATTGTTTCACACTTTTTCACCTGCCTTTATAGATAAATTTTATTATAATTTACGTTTTTTTTGATTTCAAGAAAAAGCTAACTTTTTTATTTATTTCTTAATATAGAAATAAAGCAACCAAAAATTTTTTCTATGAATAAAATTCTACAAGGTAAAATAAACAGCATTTAACATCATATATTGAGAGATTTTCAGATATAATTTACTTTAACAAATAAAAATTTCTCCATTATTATAAGGCTTTCACCTTGTCATAAAACCAATATTTTAAAATAACATTTCTTTTGATTTATTATGTTTTAGTTATGGAAATGACAGAAATGATGTTCAATTAAAGTTTTTTTAGAAAATTTCTTATTTTTTTCCAAAATGCACTAGTCATTTTTGCAATTTTTAGTTATAATTAACAAAGACATAATTTTCAAACGATAATGTTAAATATACAATTATGTTCTATGATGTATTAAGAGAGGGGTTTATTTATAATGGAAACTACACTTATTATTGAAAACAAAACTGGCTTACATGCACGTCCTGCATCTATGTTTGTACAGGAAGCTAACAAATTCAGCTCCAAAATCAAACTTACTGCTAAAGGTAAAACTGTTGATGCTAAAAGCATTCTTATGATCATGAGCCTTGGTCTTACTCAGGGTACTGAACTCACTATCAGTGCTGAAGGTGACGACGCTCAAGCAGCTCTTGATGCTCTTACTGGTCTCATCAAAAACAAATTCGGTGAAGAATAATTTCTAAACTGAGAGTTAATGAGAGAGGGGGATTTGTACTTTGCCGTACGAATTAAGAGGAAAAGGAGTTATTACTGGTATTTCTATTGCCAAAGTAATGAAACTCGGAGAAGATTTACAATCTTATATTGATGCTTACACTCCAGGAACTGCTGAAGAAGAAGTATCAAAAATTAAAGAAGCTTTAGCTTACGCAGCTGAAGTACTTCAAACAAATATTAAAACACTTCGTGATAAAGGCATGCTTGAACAAGCAGGCATTATGGAAGCACATCGTATGATGGTACAAGACCCTATGCTCGAAGAAAATGCTATGTTAAAACTCGGCGCTTGTGGAAGTGCACCAAAAGCTGTACTTGAAGCGTCTGAAGAAAATGCATCTATCTTTGAACAAATGGACGACACTTATTTCCGTGAACGTGCTGTAGATATCCGCGATGTTGGTAAACGCGTAACAAGACGTATTTTAGGTCTTAAAGAAAAAACAGTTGATGGTGGTGCTGTAATTCTCTGCGGAGAAGAAATTGAACCATCTGTTATCGCTAACATTCCTACTGAAAAAATTGCTGGTGTAATTTTAGGTAATGGTAGTACTACTTGCCATGCTGTAATCATTGCTAAAGCAAGAGCTATCCCTACTGTTGCAGGTCTTGGCGATAAAATTAAAGATATTCCTGATAATGCTGAAGTTATCTTAAATGGTGAAACTGGTGAAATCTTTGTTGAACCAACTGAAGATTTAATCGCTTCCTATCAGGTAAAATTAGAAGAACAACGCCGCTTAAAAGAACATTATGCTCAGCTTTCCAAACTTCCTACAGTAACTAAAGATGGTGTAGAAGTTGACCTTATGGCTAACATCAGCACTCATTTAGATGTTGAAGCTGCTATGAAATTTGGTGCTAAAGGCGTTGGTTTATTCCGTTCTGAATTCTTATTCATGGGTAGAGATACTATTCCTGATGAAGAAACTCAATTTAAAGCATATAAAGAAGCTATTGAAAAATGCAATGGTCATTTATGTGTAATTCGCACAATGGATATCGGTGGCGATAAACCACTCCCTTACTTAAATATCCCAGAAGAAGAAAATCCTTTCTTAGGTTACCGTGCAATTCGTATTTGTTTAAACCGTCGTGAAGTATTTATGCCACAGGTTAAAGCTATTTTACGTGCTGGTCTTTATGGTAAAGCAGCAATGATGCTCCCAATGGTTATCAACGTAGAAGAAGTAAAACAAGTACGTGCAATTATCGAAGAAGCTAAATCACAGCTTGCTCATGAAGAAAAACCATTCTCCAATAATGTTCAACTTGGTATCATGGTTGAAACTCCAGCAGCTGCTGTAATGACTCCTGTACTTGCTAAATACCTTGATTTCTTTAGCATTGGTACTAATGACCTTGTTCAATATACACTTGCTGTTGACCGTGTTAACACTAATGTAAGTTATCTTTATAATCACTTTAATCCAGCTGTTCTTCGCCTCATTAAACTCACTATTGAGTCTGCTCGTAATAATAATATTTGGGTAGGTATGTGCGGTGAAATGGCTAGTGACCCTAATGCTGCTGCTATCTTAATGGCAATGGGTATCAACGAACTTTCCATGAGTGCTCCATCTATTCCACGCGTAAAAGAAAAAAATCCGTTCCATAACATCTGCTCAAGCTAAAGCTGCTTTAGACACTGTTATGACTATGGAAGATGGAAACGCTATTAAAGAATATCTTCAAACAGCATTATAATAATGACAGATAATATTAATTCTGCTCATGGTAAAGAGCAAAATATCAAGATGAATTTGTTAAAATGGTTAAACGAAGGAAAAGATCCTTATAGTATCATTTATGAATTAGCAAAATATCTTGAGACTGTATCATCTGAACCAGGTTATGCTGATATTATATTGAATGATATCAGAACTGTTTATGGCATTGGTTTAAATGAAAAAACCGTATTAAGTGATGAACTTCTTGAAGTTAGGACTCGCCTAGCTAAACTAGAAGAAGCTTTTAAACAAGCTACTAGCGATGAAGTTCAAAGTCATTTAAAATTTGCCATTGAACATCATAAAAAGAAAATACAAGAACTTGAACATAAATTAATGTAGTTTAAGCTACTTATAGAAAAGGACTTAGTTTTATAAAACTAAGTCCTTTTTATTTTAAATAAAAGTAAAAATAAAAGCGACATTAAAAGCAATTAAAGCTTAAAATGTCGCCTATTATCATTTATAAATTATTATCAAGCTCTATTTTGTGGAACCATATCTTTCACATCAAGAGTTCCTTCTTTAGAACGAGCAGCAAATTCTGCTGTTGCAGTGAATAATACATCACTAGAACTATTTAAAGCTGTTTCACAAGAGTCTTGGAGTACACCAATAATAAAGCCTACACCTACAACTTGCATTGCGATATCATTGCTAATACCAAAAGATGCACATGCTACTGGAATGAGTAATAATGAACCACCAGCTACACCTGAAGCACCACAAGCGCCAATTGTAGCGATTATGGATAATAATAATGCCATTAAAATATCAACTTCAATACCAAGTGTACGAGCAGCTGCTAGGGAAAGAATAGCAATTGTAATAGCAGCACCAGACATATTGATTGTTGCACCAAGTGGAATAGAGATAGAATAAGTATCTTCATTTAGACCAAGACGTTTACATAAAGAAAGATTTACTGGAATATTAGCAGCAGAACTACGAGTGAAGAATGCATATAAACCACTTTCACGAAGAGTTGCAAATACTAATGGATAAGGATTACGACGAATGTGTAAAAATACGATTAATGGATTCATAACAAGTGCAACGATGAAGAATGCTCCAAGCAATACAACAAGTAAATGAGCATAACCTAAGAGAGCACCAATACCACTTGTTCCTACTGCATTTGCTACTAAGCCCATAATACCAAATGGAGCAAAACGAATAATCCATTTTACAATTTTTGTAACAGCACTAGCTAAATCAGCAATCATAGTTTTAGTTTTATCAGAAGAAGCATGTAAAGCTACACCTGCTAAAATAGCCCAAGCTAAAATACCAATATAATTTGCATTAACTAAAGCATTAACAGGATTATCAACGATACTCATAAGTAAATTATGTAAAACTTCTACGATACCACTTGGTGGAGCTATTGTAGCATCTGCAACTTGTAATTGTAATGTAGTAGGAAATAAAAATGACATAGATACACCTACTAAAGAAGCAAAAAATGTTCCAAGTACATACAATTTAACAATAGGTTTCATAGATGCACTAGCTTCTGCATTTTTTTGTGCCATAGCGTTCATTACTAAAATAAATACCAAAATAGGTGCAATACCTTTTAAAGCTTTAACGAATAAATCCCCTAAGATAGCTACGGCAGGTACAGCTGTCGGCACAGCCACTGCAATGAAAATACCAATTATAAGCCCTAAAACTATTAGTTTTAATAAAGCCATTTCTTGATATTTTTTTCCAATACGACTTAACAAAATAATACATCTCCTTTAAAACTGCACAATATAAAGACAAATATTTTCTCATAGTATACATCATTTTTACCAAAATGACAAGTATTATGCACTCTTGAAACTCAGATAAATATTTTTTCTTCTATATAATATAGACATAATAAAAAAAGGATTAAGAATTTTGTCATTCCTAATCCTTTTAAACTCAATGAATTTCTATAGATTTTATTACACCTTCCATGGAAGTGAAATATGTGGATATTTCTGCCAATTTTAATTTATGTGGATTAAACATTAAAATATTTAATTCTACAATATCTTCAGAAATAAATACTACCGAAAAATTTTTACTTTTTAGACCTAATTTTAATAATGCATTATAGACTCTTTTATCTTTTCACTATCATTGATCATTCTTATTTTTATCATAATATTATCAGTTGGAACTTAACCAACTATCCATTTGCGATAAAATCTCTAATATTATATACACTAGCAATGAAGCAAAAACAGCAATTATATAATATCCAGCACCTACAGCTAAACCAACGCCAGATACTACCCAAATACAAGCTGCTGTTGTAAGACCAATTACATTCACACCTTCTTTAATAATAGCTCCTGCACCTAAAAAACCTATACCACTTACAACTTGTGCAGCTAATCTTGCAGGATCAGCATTTGTTTTTCCCTCTACTTGTTCATACAATAAATTTGATAAAATCATAATCAAACAAGAACCAATACACACTAAAATATTCGTTCTAAGTCCTGCTGATTTATGTTTAAATTGTCTTTCATAACCAATTAGCGCACCTAATATCGCTGATAAAATTATTCTAAAAATATATTCTATTGCATTTTCCATATATTCACCTAAATTCTTAAAAATCAAAATCAAAAATATAAATAAATCATCTATTTCTTAAGTTTTATTATACTAAATATTAGTTTTTTTATCTCTATTACAAAATAAATTTAAATTTTAATCTAATTTTAATCTTTTTTAATCGAACGCATTTTTATGTTATTTTATTCGTTTTATTTTTTAATAAATTAATACATTAAAAATATAAATAAACTTTCATTTCTCTAATAAATTCACAGATATTTTTAATTATTTTTTAATAATTTAAAATAATTCATTTGTTAGAAATTTGTGTATTTTTCTCATTTATGTTATCATTTTATTAGTTCAAGAAAAAGATATATTGAGCAGAGGAAAAAAAGTTGAGGAAACGTGGATACTCATTACACAATCATTTCTCCTAACAATATATTTTTTATTGAACAAAAATATATTCTATAGGAGGAGTTTTGTTATGTCTAAAAAAACTCTTGTTTCTGCAATTACTGCCGCTCTCGTAGTTGGCGCTGCTAGCACAACTTTTGCTGCTGCAAATCCTTTCAGCGATGTTCCTGCTGATAGCTGGGCATATGATGCTGTTACTACTCTTGCTGCTGATGGTGTTATCGATGGTTATCCAGATGGCACTTACAAAGGCCAAAACACTATGACTCGTTATGAAATGGCTCAGATCGTAGCTCGTGCTATGGCTAAAACTGACCTCGAAAAAGCTGATAAAGCTCTCGTTGACAAATTAGCTGCTGAATTCGCTGAAGAACTTGATAACCTCGGTGTTCGCGTTGCTGACCTTGAAAAGAAATCCGATAACGTTAAATGGGGCGGAGAACTCCGTTATCGTTATTATGATGAAAATCATGATATTGGTAAAGATGAAACTCATAATAAAGTTTTATTCCGTCTTGAACCAAAAGCTTACATTGGTAACTCCGGTTGGACAGCTAATGCTCGTTTAGACTATGAAATGAATCTTTCTACAGATGAAAATAATGATGGTGTAGAAGTTGACCGTGCTTGGGTTGAAGGTCCTCTCTTCGGTGCTACTGTACAGGCTGGTCGTGTTCCATTATTCACTGCTCAAGGTATGATTTTTGATGATCGTATCTCTGGTGGTACAGTTGCATTTGGTAGTGATCAATTCACAACTACTTTAGCTGCTGGTCGTTACAATAATGATGATCCTACTCATAACCCTGGATATCAAGGTAATGCAAAAGATATTACTGCTGAATACTATGGTGTACAGTTTGATTATCAAGCAACTGATAATCTTGCTGCTAATGCTGGTTATACTACATTACGTGGTATTGAAGATACTCCTGATAATGCCAACATTTGGTATCTCGGTGGTAGCTATGCATTTGATTCCAACGTTAAATTAGTTGGTCAGTATGCTGAAAACACTGAAGAAGATGCTTACGAAAAAGCTGGTATCGTTGAAGTTCAATACAAAGGTACAGATGTAGCTGATCCTGGTTCTTGGGGTGCTTATGTAGGTTACCGTCATCTTGGAAAAAATGTTGCAATCGCTCCAACTTATGATGATGCTGCAGCTAACCAAAAAGGTTATGTAGTAGGTGCTTCTTATGTTCCTGCTGAAAATATCCTTGCTACAATCGAATACTTCGATGGTAAAGATATGGATACTGATAGTGATGCTAGCAAATTCTTTGCTAACGTTGACTTCTTCTTCTGATAAACACTCAGTAAGACTGAAATTTAATAGTAATATACAAAGAGCAGACTTAATGTCTGCTCTTTTTTATATTTACTTTTGCTTTTAATTTTACTTATAAGTTTTTATTTATCTATAAAAAAATTTTTTATGTAATGTGAACGAATAAATCCACATTGCTCATAAAAAGGAATAGTTAATGTACTATCTCCTGTTCCAACTTGTAATATAGAATATTTTTCTTTATAATTTTTGATAATAAAATCTATCATTACTTTACCATAACCGTTTCTTTGATATTCAGGTTTTACAGCTAGATTTTTTATTTCCAATACACCATTTTGTTCATCTGTTATAATACATTCTGCTTTTATTATTCCTTCATCATCTAATACATACATTATGCCTCTATCAATATATTTATCAACCATATTTTCTTGTTCATCTGCCAACAATAATAATGAAAGAAATTGTTTTTTGTTATCTTTAACTTCTTTTATTTCCATAAGAACTCCGATACTATAAATTTTTACTTTATTATATTAAGACAAAATGACCTTTAACAGTTGACATAAATAACTATTAAAGGTCATTTTTATATTTAAATTTACATTATAATTTTAACTGTGTTTTAATACGTTCTACAGCTTTAATGTATTTTCACGGCTACCAAATGCAGTAAGACGGAAATAATTTTCGCCAGATGGGCCAAAACCAGAACCTGGAGTACCTACGATATTTGCTTCATGAAGAAGTTTATCGAAGAAATCCCAAGAAGTCATACCTGCTGGAACTTTGAGCCATACATATGGGGAGTTTACACCACCGAAAACAGTAAGACCAAGGCTTGCTAAACCTTCACGGATAATTTTTGCATTTTCCATGTAATAGCCAACCATTTCTTTTACTTGTTTTTGTCCTTCTTCAGTAAGTACAGCTTCTGCACCACGCTGAATAATATAAGGTGTACCATTGAATTTAGTTGTATGACGGCGATTCCAAAGAGGATTTAAAGCTTGCTCTTTACCATCTTTTGTATAACCTTTAACAGCTTTTGGTAATACAATATAACCGCAACGAGTACCAGTGAAACCTGCTGTTTTAGAGAAGGAACGGAATTCAATAGCTACTTCTTTTGCTCCTTCAATTTCATAAATTGTATGAGGTACATCTTCTTCTGTAATATAGTAAGAATATGCTGCATCATATAAAATGATAGATTTATTTTCTTTAGCATATTTAACCCATTTAGCTAATTCATCACGGGATAAAGTAGTACCAGTTGGGTTATTAGGGCTACATAAATAAATCATGTCTACATGCTGTTTTGGAAGTTCTGGAGTGAAGTTATTTTCAGCAGTACATGGCATATATACTACACCTTCAAAAGTTCCATCTTCTTTTACAAGACCTGTACGACCAGCCATGATATTTGTATCGAGATATACAGGATATACAGGGTCAGTAATAGCAATAGTATTATCTACGCCAAAAATTTCTTGGATATTACCGCAGTCAGATTTTGCACCATCGCTGACAAAAATTTCATCAGTTTCGATATCTACACCACGAGATTTATAAATTACATCACGAATTTTTTCACGTAAAAATGCATAACCTTGTTCAGGGCCATAACCACGGAAAGTTTCTTTATTAGCCATTTCATCAACAGCTTTATGCATAGCTTCGATACTAACTTGTGGTAATGGTAATGTAACGTCACCGATACCTAAGCTAATAACTTCAGCTTCTGGATTTTCAGCTTTGAATTTCTGCACACGATGTGCAATTTCAGCAAAAAGGTAACTACCTTGTAATTTTAGATAATTTTCATTAACTAATGCCATTTATAATCCTCCTAAATACTTTTATTTATCTTTAAATAAAATTCATTCTTATTTATTATACAGTATTTGACATATTTAAACAATGTATACTTGTTTAGTCAGTTTCATACAAATTTAAACAAACAAAAAATGCTGTCTCTAATCTGAAATTAGAAACAGCTTTTATTTTTTCATATTAGAGATTGCTTTTTGCAACTTCAACAAGTTTAGCAAATTGCAGCTGCATCGTTGATAGCAACGTCAGCTAACATTTTACGGTTAACCTGAACACCAGCTTTTGTTAAACCGCAGATGAAACGGCTGTAGGACATACCGTTTGCACGAGTAGCAGCATTGATACGAGCGATCCAAAGTTTACGGAATTCACCTTTTTTCGCACGACGGTCTCTACGTGCATAGTAAAGAGCTTTCATAACGAGTTCGTTAGCTTTTTTGAACTGTTTGCTTCTAGCTCCTCTATAACCTTTAGCTAATTTTAAGATTTTTTTATGACGTGCATGAGCGGTTACGCCACTTTTTACTCTTGGCATTATTTACCCTCCTAAATTTCAACAATAAATGATTAATTAAGCGTATGGAAGCATTTTGCTTACACGTTTATGATCAGCAGCAGTGATGATAGCTGCTTTACGTAAATTACGTTTACGTTTTGGTGATTTCTTTTCTAAAATGTGGCTTTTGAAAGCTTTATTACGTTTGAATTCACCAGAACCAGTAGCTGTAAAACGTTTAGCTGCAGCTCTGCGAGTTTTAATTTTTGGGCATTAGTGTTTCCTCCTTTAGTTTGCACTTTAGGTGCTAAAATCATAATCATATTTTTACCTTCAAGTTTAGGTTCGCGTTCAACAGTAACAGCTTCTTGCATTGCTTCAGCGACCTTTAATAAAAGCTCTTTACCCATTTCTGGATGAGAAAGCTCACGGCCACGGAACATGATTGTAGCTTTTACTTTATTGCCTTCAGCAATAAAACGCATAGCATTTTTAACTTTGAAGTTAAAATCGTGTGTTTCAATACCAGGACGAAGTTTTACTTCTTTTACACTGATAACCTTCTGTTTTTTCTTCGCTTCTTTTTCACGTTTTTGTTGTTCATAGCGATATTTTCCGAAATCCATGATTCGGCAAACAGGTGGTTTTGCTTTTGGAGCAACTTCTACTAAGTCTAAATGAGCTTCTTCTGCTTTACGAAGAGCATCTCTTGTAGACATAATACCAAGCTGTTCTCCCTGAGCATCTGTCACACGAACTTCTCTAGCGCGGATTTCGCCATTAATTCTTAAAGTTTCTTTACTAATAGAAAACACCTCATTATTTATATATTATTTTTATTATATACACAAAAAATGAGGATGACGCACGTCACCCTCTGATATTACAAATTAAAATATACGTTAAACGTTTTTGTTTTAATTAGTAACCCTAGTGACTAGCACGCCATAAGGTGAGAAGTGGTGACTTCTTCTTGTGGAATACGTTGCATCTCAAATACAACGTAACTTAATATATCACAAACTATATCCACTGTCAATAAGTTTTTTTATAAATACAACTCTTGTTTCTATTAATTAATCCAAGATGATATTAAACGGTACCTTAATAAAAAAACTATCAAAATATAAATTATTTATATTTTTCTCTACTTGCTATTATACTTTTAATATAATCAGACGGTTCATAATCATCCTCATTTTTTTCCTCTTTTATAGGTGGTAAATCTCTTCCGCAATATCTACAAACTATCGCTTCTTTTTTTATTACTTCTGCACAATAAGGGCATTTTTTCAAACTATCATCTTTTTTTTACTAATACATCATCTTTTTTTACTAATACAAAGAGAATGTACAAGAGCAACTATAAAAACAAAAAATCCATAAATATACCATAAAACAAATGAACGACCTTTATTACTAGCAATCAAGGCAGGAATAAAAGCTAAAATTAACCCCAAAATAATACTTCCCATATATCGACCAATATATATTACCTCCTTTTATCATTCAAATATATTTTATGTGGCTATTAATCTTCAACGTCAAAAAATTTTAACACAACTAATTACAAAATTCAAATATATTGCTATTAATCAAAAAACAAGCCCTTTTCTATTTCGTGCATACAATAATTCAAATACAACTCTTGTTTCTATTAATCTCTATTATTTTTTGCTGTCTAGGAGTAATCTTCGCAATTCAAATACAACTCTTGTTTCTATTAATCATCAGAAGACAATAAAGAATTTAAAGTATCAACCATAATTCAAATACAACTCTTGTTTCTATTAATCAACCTTGGATTGTTAAAGTTACAAAAGGTTGGACATTCAAATACAACTCTTGTTTCTATTAATCACAATGTTTAAAAAGAGTCATCGAAGAAATTGGCAAATTCAAATACAACTCTTGTTTCTATTAATCTAAATTAACGGGTGAAAAAGGTGTATTATTCACTGCATTCAAATACAACTCTTGTTTCTATTAATCCGTTTAGAAGAAGTATTATTTCTACCTATATTGGCTATTCAAATACAACTCTTGTTTCTATTAATCCAAATTCTCCATTTAAAATAATGTTGTTGTTGTTATATTCAAATACAACTCTTGTTTCTATTAATCGCACCTAATTTATAGTGCTTTTCCAGGCACTGCATCATTCAAATACAACTCTTGTTTCTATTAATCTAAATGCCTCTCTACCTTGTGGAGTAATTAAAGTCATTCAAATACAACTCTTGTTTCTATTAATCTCCAGGAGCACAAGCAAGAGTGGAAAGAGATACACATTCAAATACAACTCTTGTTTCTATTAATCTTAGCTAACAAAGAGGGTATAAGTCTTAATTTTTAATTCAAATACAACTCTTGTTTCTATTAATCTTTATTATATCGTATCTTTTGTAGTAGCTAATGCAATTCAAATACAACTCTTGTTTCTATTAATCAATTTCTAATTCACCGATAAATTTAGTTAATGTTGAATTCAAATACAACTCTTGTTTCTATTAATCTAACACAGCTCGATATTCTTGAACAATCAATAAAATATTCAAATACAACTCTTGTTTCTATTAATCAAAAATAAATACTAAATTATTTGATACTACAATCCGATTCAAATACAACTCTTGTTTCTATTAATCATGGCTTTTATATCAAAGCCTTAAAAGACACCTTATATTCAAATACAACTCTTGTTTCTATTAATCCTTATACACATGGTCGTATATAGGGTGCTCAACACCATTCAAATACAACTCTTGTTTCTATTAATCTTTGTAAGCTTTTTTAGCTACAGTAAATAATAATATTCAAATACAACTCTTGTTTCTATTAATCAAATTGGTTAATGAAAAATGAACCTAAAAGAACAAAATTCAAATACAACTCTTGTTTCTATTAATCTGCTCTTTCAAATGTTAGTAGACATTGTTTCAGTATTTATTCAAATACAACTCTTGTTTCTATTAATCAGGGAATGTGATATTTTGTATTTCGGGTATCATCATTCAATACAACTCTTGTTTCTATTAATCACAATAGATATGAAATTCAATTATTATAAGTACAAATTCAAATACAACTCTTGTTTCTATTAATCAAGTGTCAACCCTTTTTTATTGCTCTATATAAAACTATTCAAATACAACTCTTGTTTCTATTAATCATATATTCTCTTACTTTGTTTATATGCTCATACATTATTCAAATACAACTCTTGTTTCTATTAATCGTTTTACGACAATCAAGAAGCAGAGGAAAGCTTCTAATTCAAATACAACTCTTGTTTCTATTAATCTAATATGATATAGAGCGTATTAATAAAGGAGAGAAAATTCAAATACAACTCTTGTTTCTATTAATCAAAGAACATAAGTAATGGTCTGGAAGCAATGCCGTCATTCAAATACAACTCTTGTTTCTATTAATCAAAAAGACATTCCTAATCCAGCAGACTTTTTTTTATTCAAATACAACTCTTGTTTCTATTAATCAATATTATATTATATGTTATTAGCGGGGGTAAGCCTATTCAAATACAACTCTTGTTTCTATTAATCCTGGCTAAGTATAAAGCCATAATTAATAGTGCTTATTCAAATACAACTCTTGTTTCTATTAATCTTAGTTAGACAAGTTGGTGATATGCTTATTCCATAATTCAAATACAACTCTTGTTTCTATTAATCGATAATGTTAGCAATTAATGCAAAATATACACCTCAATTCAAATACAACTCTTGTTTCTATTAATCAACACAACATGATTTATATGTAAAGCCTAAGTCAGAATTCAAATACAACTCTTGTTTCTATTAATCTGTATGAAGCAGGAACGAAAGAACCTACAATAAGCAATTCAAATACAACTCTTGTTTCTATTAATCCGAGGATATCCTCGAAAATGCTCGACCACTCGCCAAATTCAAATACAACTCTTGTTTCTATTAATCTCATACAGGCTAGAAAAATCTAATATAAATAAAAACATTCAAATACAACTCTTGTTTCTATTAATCTTTGAAATGCTAGGAGCACCATCTACAATTCGCCGAACATTCAAATACAACTCTTGTTTCTATTAATCTAAAAATGGTTTTTCCATACCGTTTACTAATCTGTATTCAAATACAACTCTTGTTTCTATTAATCTTGCGTGGAATTTCCAATATCTTGCCTAAATCAACTATTCAAATACAACTCTTGTTTCTATTAATCACATGGTTCCGCAATCTTCCCAAGCGTAATCTTTTTATTCAAATACAACTCTTGTTTCTATTAATCTGAGATTTTGTTCAATTCTTCGCTGGCTATCGTCAAATTCAAATACAACTCTTGTTTCTATTAATCCCTATATTTATTAATATTTCTTTTTTTATTATAGTCTCTAAAATCTTGCTATTCAAGGATATAAAAAAATTTTACCAGCTGATTTTGACTTTTATTAGTTATATAAAAAAATAGCCTATAAAGCTTATATTTCTTAGCTTTATAGGTTATTTAGTAAAAATTCACTTGGTAATTTTTTATTTAAGCTTGTAATGCTCCTACAAGTTCATTTACATCTTCAATATTGTGTTTTTGCATATATTCAGCGATACCATCTGCAATTACTTTTAATGCTGATGGGTCAATGAAGTTATGTGCTCCTACTGCGACTGCTGTTGCACCTGCAAGCAAGAATTCAATAGCATCTTCTGCACTTGCAATACCGCCCATACCAATGATTGGAATGTTTACAGCTTTTGCTACTTGCCATACCATACGAAGTGCTACAGGTTTTACAGCAGGGCCAGAAAGACCACCTGTGATATTGCCAAGTAATGGTTTTCTTGTATTGATATCTATTGCCATGCCAGTCAATGTATTAATCATAGAAATAGCATCTGCACCAGCTTCTTCTACTGCTTTTGCCATCTGCACAATATCTGTTACATTTGGAGAAAGTTTTACAATTACAGTTTTTTTAGTATGAGTTTTTACTGCATGAGTTACAGCAGCTGCTGCTTTTGGGTCTGTACCAAAAACGATACCGCCTTCTTTTACATTTGGACAAGAAATATTTACTTCTACAGCATCTACGCCGTCAATATCCAAACGCCATGCCATTTCAGCATATTCTTCTACAGAACCTGCGGAAATATTTACGATAACAGCAGTATCATATTTTTTAATTTTGGGTAAGATATCATAAATAAACGCATCTACACCTGGATTTTCAAGACCGATACAGTTGAGCATACCAGAAGGAGTTTCTGCTATTCTAACACCTGGATTACCAGCACGAGGTTTTGGTGTAACGCCTTTAGTAACGATTGCACCGATTTCATTTACATCAAGAAAATCTTCATATTCTTTACCAAATCCGAATGTTCCTGAAGCTCCCATTACAGGATTTTTTAATTCAAGATTACCAATCTTTACAGATAAATTCATTAAAATACCTCCTTAGCTTCAAAAACTGGGCCTTCTGTGCAAACTTTACGACGTTTCTTAGTGAGTTTACCTTCAAAAGTACAACCAAGACATACGCCAATACCGCAAGCCATGCGTTTTTCTAATGATACTTGGCAATCAATATCATGTTCATAAGCGAGTTTTGCCACGCCTTCCATCATGATATTTGGACCACAAGTATAAATAGCGTCAATATTATTTTCTTTTAAGATTTCAGGCATTAATTGAATAGTGAAACCTTTAAATCCTACAGAACCATCATCTGTTGTAATATAAATTTTATCAGCATATTCTTTTAAATATTCTTCCCAGAATACTTCATCTTTATTTTTACCACCGATAAGTAAAATAGGTTTTTGGTCTTTGAGCAAGCGAGATAAATAGATAAGTGGTGCAATACCTACACCACCGCCTACGAGCAATGGACGACCTTCTTTTAATTTGAAGCCATTACCGATAGGGCCTAAAATACTAAATTCTTCGCCTTCTTTTAATCTAGAATATTCAGCTGTGCCTTTACCGACAATACGATAAATTAAAGTGATTGTACCTTCGTTTTTATCTACATCTGCAATACTGAATGGACGACGCAAAAAGTTTTCACTATGCAAAGTCTTCACATGAACAAACTGACCAGGTTCAGCAAGATTTGCAATTTCTGGAGCTTTGATAACCATGTGTTTTACATTTTCATTTACTGCTTTGTTGAGCAAAATTGTTCCTGTTACTACAAGCTTTTTCAAAAGAAACCCTCCTACTTTTTACACATTATACTTTATAATCATAATACTATATAACTAAATTTTTTCGCAAAATTTCTCAGCTAAAAATAATTTTATTTTCATTAATCTATTTTAAATTTATTTACTTTTTCCAATTTAATTTTTCTAAAATTTGCTTTGTATGTGTTGTTATATATACACCTAATAAAATAACTACTGCGCCTAAACATTCTTCCATAGTAATTATTTCATTTAATGTTATTGAAGCTGTAACAATCCCCACAATAGGCATGATATTTAAAAATATGGAAGCTGTACTTGCACCTACATTTTTTACACCAATATTCCAAAATATCATTGCTCCTACACCACCGAGCCATACAATATATGCAAATGAAGCCATAGCTTTCATAGATAAATCTGGTATAAATAAACCACAAGTAAAATGACCATAGATTGCAATAAAAATCGCACCAAATACTCCTGCCCATGCTGTAACAGATAATACAGACATCTTCTTCATCACGCGAATGCTGATTAAACAATAAATTGCCCAACTTAATTGAGCTACAAAAAATAATATATCTCCCAAATTAAATGAAATATGTAAAATAATATCTAGATTTCCATTGCTGATTAAATACAATGTTCCTGATATTGAAATTATAATTCCAATCCATTGCAATAAAGCCAGCCTTTCACGCAAAAATACAAAAGCTAATAAAGATGTAACAGCTGGCGTCATAGCAGCAATCAAAGTGGCATTAGCTACTGTAGAGTATTGTAGCCCTGTAAATTGTGAACCATTATTCAAACTAACGCCTGTTATCCCCATAATTATAAGTGGCAACCAACAACTTTTGGGCGGTATAAAATCTTTTTTAGTGTAATTTTCATCAATAAAAAATAAAGTAGCACTAAGTAATAAATATCGGAAAGATACTAAAGTAGGTGGGTTCATCTCCGCTACAATGAATTTCACCACTACAGGCTGAAAACCCCATAAAATTCCAGCCAAAGACAACAACACATAAGCTTTATTTTTCAAAATAACATCTCCATTTAACTAAAACCTAAGTCATCATTATAACATATCCCTATAACGAGATTAAACATAAAATATATTCTAATACTTGCCACTATGCTATAATAAATTATTATTACATTTTCTTTTATACAAAAGAAAAACGAAGCAAAAATAAAAATCCTACGATATTGAATTTTACTTTAATAAATATAAAATAATATGTAATATTTATTTTCCACATTCTAAAATCTTATCTGTAATACTTTTAATATAGTTCTTAGGATTTTAACACTTTAATTTATTGTTATTTAATCTATTTTTTATACAAAAGAAAAATATATTTTATAATTCTTAGGAGGGATAAGTTTTTTTATGTATGATTTGGCTTTAAAAAATGGTTTTATTGTTAATGAAAATGAAATCTATCTAGGAAATATTTATATACAAGATGAAAAGATTGTTGAAATTTCTTTAGCGGATAAGCCTGCTACTGAGGTTTATGATGTTTCTGGTAAGTATCTTTTACCTGGCTGTATTGATACGCATTGTCATTTTCGTGACCCTGGAGCTACTGCTAAGGAAGATTTTACAACTGGCACACAAGCTGCTATTGCCGGTGGTGTAACTACTGTATTTGATATGCCCAATACAAATCCTTCTGTTTTAAATGAGCAAGATTTATTACAAAAAGCAAATTATTTTGCTCCTAAAGCTTTTGCTGATTATGGTATTTGGGGTCTTTCTTTAGGTGAAATTAATCTTAATGATTTACCTAGACTTTGTGAAGCTGGTGCTAGTGCTGTAAAATTCTTCTGGGGATATGCTATAAATGCCAAAACAAAAGCTTTAATTTATAATTACAATCCTAAAGATGAAGATATTATCCCACCTCTTGGCGACGGTGAAGTCTATGAAATTTTTGAACAAATGGCAAAAACAGGAAAAATAATCGCCATTCATGCTGAAAATATTGAATTAATTCAAACTTTAACTAAACGCTTGCAACAATCTGGTAAAAAAGATTACGAAGCTTTAATCCAATCTCGACCAGCTCTAGCAGAAGCTTTGACTATCCAAACAGCTAGTCTACTTGCTAAAGCCACTGGTGCTAGACTTCATATTCTTCATTTGACTTCTAAAATGGGAATGGAAGCAGTCGCTCAAGCAAAGGCTAATGGTGTAAATATAACCGCTGAAACTTGCCCACAATATCTATTTTTATCTGCTAAAGATTACGATAGTGTAGGGCCAATGATGAAAGTATATCCTGTCATCAAACATGAAGAAGATAGACTTGCACTTTGGCAAGGATTGAAAAATGGCACTATAGATTTTATCGCTTCTGACCATGCACCACATATCATCAGTGAAAAACAAGGTGATTTATTCTCCATTCCTGCTGGCATGTGCGGTGTGGAAACTATGCTTCCATTAATGCTCAATGAAGTAAATAATGGTCATATCACCTTGCCTTTCTTAGTGAAAGTCATGGCTAAAAATGTAGCTGACATCTATAATTTACCAAATAAAGGTAATTTAGAAATCGGTAAAGATGCTGATATTGTAGTTGTTGATATGAATAAAGTCGATACTATTGAAAATGAAAAACTTCACAGCAAACAACCGCTAACTGCTTTTGCTGGTAGAAAAATTAAAGGCTGGCCTATCAAAACATTTTTACGCGGTCAATTAGTTGTGAATAATAATAAAATCTGCCAAGATAAAGCTTGCGGTAAATGGATAAAATAATTAAAATTTAAAATAAAAAGCTCTTAATAGCAAATGATATGCACCCAAAATATTGGACATATTAATTAAGCTACTAATTGAGACTTAGTTCTGTATTCTACAAGACTAAGTCCTTTTAGTTTTATCTTTATCCGTTTTGTATTATAATATTTTTTATAAGATTTTAACTCTTTTATAAAATCTTCAACGGATTTGAATTTTTTTAAATAGAATAATTCGCTTTTTAGTAAACCAAAGAAATTTTCTATTACGGCATTATCTAAGCAATTGCCTTTTCGGCTCATGCTTTGGATAATGCCTTTTTCTTTTAATAATTTTTGATATTTTTTATTCTGATACTGCCATCCTTGGTCTGAGTGTAGAA
>ENA-OQEL01000166-OQEL01000166.1-human-gut-metagenome-genome-assembly--contig:-NODE-166-length-25448-cov-4.778840_pt1 | contig 25448 bp, 21 predicted proteins | sample MGYA00242796_ERZ504637 | MGnify/ENA primary metagenome ERZ504637 (study PRJEB26092, sample SAMD00036306) | human gut metagenome | host: Homo sapiens | study: EMG produced TPA metagenomics assembly of... | reverse complement strand
AAAGTAGCAAATTTATTTTGATATTTTAATTCGTGAATTAAATTCTTAAGTCCTTTATCGTATTTACCTATAGCTATAATAGGTGAAATATATTGTCGAATATCTTCATCATAAGCTAGATTTTCATGCGGATAATTTCTTCTAAACAAGAAGAACACCACATACCTTTTGTTCTACATAAGCATTACAAGAAGGACAATGGCTAGGAAATAGAAATTGCATAATAGCTTGATAGATATTATTTAACATGATAAAGAACTCTTTTCTAAAATAAAATAGCTTAAATTAATTTATGGGCTAAACGTTCAGCAAGTAGAGTATATCCTTTTTTGTGTTCGATTGCTTTGAATAGCAGTCATCAATGCATTTTTTTTGAGCCAATGATGATGACCTTTTGTTTGGCTCTGGTGATAGCTGTATAGAGTAAATTTCGTTGGAGCATGATGTAGTGACTAGTTGATAAAGGTATGATGACTACTTTATATTCACTGCCTTGACTTTTATGCACACTTGAGGCATAAGCTAGAGTTAATTCGTTTAGTTCATTTTTTTCATAGGTAACAATATGGTCAAAATAATCTACAGTTAATTTTTCGTTGTTGATATCTTGGATAAAACCAATATCGCCATTAAATACATTTTTTTGGTAGTTATTGCGGATATGCATGACTTTATCGCCAACGCGAAATGTTTGTGAAGAATATTTTAATTCATCTTGATTTTTCTTAGGATTTAATTGTTCTTGAAGCATTAGATTTAAATTTTCTACGCCACATAAAAAGCGATGCATAGGAGATAAAACTTGTACGTCTTTGAGAACATCAAAACCTTCATGAGGTAAATCTTTAGTACATAAATCAAGGATTTTTTGTGTAATGGAAGTATCGTCATTTAATTCATAAAAGACAAAATCGCTGTATTGTTTGCGAATGTCAGGTAATCTACCAGCGTTTATGATATGTGCATTTTGGATAATCATGCTTGTTTGAGCTTGGCGGAAAATCTCATCTAAGCGAATGGCAGGGATTTTTTGCGAACGGATGATATCTTTAAGCACAGAGCCAGGGCCTACAGCAGGGAGTTGGTCTGTATCACCGACTAAGATGATGCGACAACCATCTGGTACGGCATTTAAAAAATGGTGCATGAGGACTATATCCACCATAGAAACTTCATCTAAGATGATGACGTCAGCATCTAATTGATCATCAATATCTTTGCTAAAACCTAATTGTAAATTATCATCTTGAGCTAAATTATTTGCTTCTAACAAGCGATGGATAGTTAAAGCTTTTTGCCCTGTTGTTTCGCTTAAGCGTTTTGCAGCTCGTCCAGTTGGTGCTGCTAGGCGAATTTTTAATCCTTGGGCTTTTAAAATGGATAAGATGCCTTTGATTACAGTCGTTTTACCAGTACCAGGACCACCAGTAAGGACTAAAACTCCGTGATGAAGACAAGCTTTGATGGCTTCTTTTTGTTTTTGTGCAAGTTGGATTTGATTGTCTTTTTCCCATACTTTGATAAATAAAGAAAGATTATCTTCCGATAAAGGCTCAGTTGCTTGTTGTAATTGAAGTAGACGCGTAGCAACTTTTTTTTCGGCATAATAAAGATATGGCGGATAAATTAAAGTTTCGCCACCGACTACTTCAGTATTTAAAGAGCCATTATCAATGCGTTCTTTTAAAATAGTGAAGATGATTTGATTATTTACTTGCAATATTTTTGCTGTTTTATCGACAAGAGCCATTTCAGGAATACAGCAATGACCATTGTTGCAAAGTTGCATTAAAGCATAGTCTATGCCTGAGATTATGCGTCGTTTATCCTCTCTTTGTATGCCAAGATTAAAAGCGAGTTTATCAGCTGTTAAAAAACCTATGCCTTCTATATCTTGAAATAAGCGATAGATATCTTTTTCCATGATATCTATTGCGAAAGAACCGTATTTAGCAAAGATTTTACCTGCATAAGTATTGGATATACCATGATTTTCTAGCCAAACCATAATTTCAGTGAGTTCGCTTTGTTCAAGATAAGATGTAGAAATTTTTTCTGCTGTTTTTTTGCCAATACCAGGAACTTTTAATAATTCATTTGGTGATTTAGCAATTATTTCTAAAGTCTTTTCGCCAAATTCAGCGACTATTTTCTTTGCCATGGCAGGGCCAATGCCGTTGATTGCCCCAGAAGCTAAGAATTTTTCAATGCCGGATATTTCTGTAGGAGCAACAGTTTTGTAAGTCATAGCTTTAAACTGTTGCCCAAATTTAGGGTGCTTTACCCATTCCCCTTCGATTTCTAATAGTTGTCCAATGAGTGGAGCTATGCCGTTTAGGGTAACTGTTATCTGTGTAGAAAGTTTTTCTGGTGATAATTTTAAAACAGTGAAGCGATTATCTTGACTGGCAAAAATAATCGTGTCTACTGTTCCACATATTTTTTCCATAAGTAAAGCCTTTCTATTATTTATGATAAATTTATTATTCTATGCTTTATTTGCTAATTCTTCGGTTAATTTATCCCATTCAATATATTTTTCTTCTAGTTCTTGTTCTTTTTGAGCATAAGCTGTAGCTATTTCATGACTTTTATTAGGGTCTGCTTGCAGTGCTGGGTCATTCATTTGATATTCTAAGCCTTTTAATTCAGCTTCAAACATAGCGATAGTAGCTTCGCAACGCTGTATCATCATGGTTAATTTTTCACTGCTCATAGCAGAAGCTACATGTGCATTTTTAAGTTTTGCTTTTTCTTGTTTTGTTTTAGGCGTAGTTTTATTTTCAGTAGTAGCTTTTTTATTTGAAATTTCTTGAGTAGACTCAAGTTCTTTTTGCATTTCTAATTTTTTTTCACGATAATAGCTATAATTTCCATTATACTCTGTTAAATGTCCGTTTTCTAATTCACAAGTGAAGTTAGTAACTTTATCTAAGAAATAACGGTCATGGGAAACGACAATAAATGTACCAGGGAAAGCCATCATCGCTTCTTCAATAGCTTCTTTAGCAGGAATATCCAAATGGTTTGTAGGTTCGTCCATTACGAGGAAATTTGCACCAGTTAACATCAATTTCAATAAAGCCAAGCGAGATTTTTCTCCACCGGATAAATCGCCGATTAATTTATAAATATCATCGCCTTTGAATAAGAAAGCACCTAGACAGTGGCGAGCTTGTTCATCATTTAAACCAAATGAAGATAAGATTTCATCAAAAACAGTATTGCTAGGGCAAAGACCTTCATGTTGCTGGGAATAATAGCCGATTTTTACACGACTGCCGATTTTAATATTTCCTGTAGGAGATTGTAATTCGCCTAAAAGTAGTCTTAATAAAGTTGTTTTACCAGCACCATTAGGGCCTACGATAGCAACACCATCACCTTTGCGAATTAATAAAGACAGATGTTCAAAAATTTTATGATCGCCAAAGCTAACAGATACGTCATCAAGTTCAGCTACACGTTGAGCACATTCTTCTGGTTTATGAAACATAAAATAATTAAAGCCTGATTTTTGTGGAGGTAAGATGATGCGTTCTAAACGCTGTAATTGTTTTTCACGACCTCTAGCTTGTTTGGCTTTGACACCTGCTTTATAACGACGAATATATTCTTCTGTTTCGCGAATATGTTCTTGCTGTTTAGCATAGGCAGATTCTAAAGCAGCTCGTCTTTGAGCTTTTACTTTCATGGCAGTGGAATAATTGCCATCATATAAAACAGTTGTTTTATTTTCTAAATCTAAAATCTTAGTGGCAACTTTGTCTAAGAAAAAGCGGTCATGAGAAATTAAAAGTACGCCACCTTTATAATTGCTCAAAAAGCCTTCGAGCCATTCAATCATTTCAATATCAAGATGGTTTGTCGGTTCATCTAAAAATAGAAAATCTGGCTCACGAAGTAATGCTTTAGCTAAACAAATGCGAGTGCGTTGACCACCTGAAAATAATGTTGGGTTTTTGGGAAAGTCTTCTTCACTAAAGCCAAGACCAAAAGCAACGCGACGAAGACGGCTTTCATAATCGTATCCGCCTAATTGTTCAAATTTATCAGAAATACGACTATATTCCTTCATTAAATCTTCAAGTTTATCATCATCATCTAAGTTTTCAATTTGTTTTTCTAATGTAGGTTTTTTTCTGTCCGAGAGCAATGATATCAGCAAAAGCAGATAAGAGTTCATCATATAAATTATCATGAGTGAAATCTGATTGCTGTTGCATATAGCCAATAGTATCTACACTATCAATACTGATGCGCCCTGTATCATATTCTTCAATACCTAAAAGACATTTCATTAAAGTGGATTTACCAGCACCATTAGGGCCAACAAAACCAATTTTATCGCCACGAGCCACATCAAAGGAGACATTATGAAATAATTCTTCTATACCAAAGGATTTTCCTAAATCTTGAATGCGTAAAATTCCCAAAATAACACTTCCTTTATAATTTATAACTATATAATGTAATTTAAATTTTAAATTTATAGACCTATATAATTAAATCTTGCTACTCCATGAAGATATAGCAAGATTTAATCTAAAATAATTTAATTTTGTTTTTGATAATCTAAGCCAATATTGACTGTTGCCTGACCAGAGCTTCCTCCTGACATAATAGTACAAGTAAATGGCATACCATAGAAACAATCTGTTTCATGCTCATTTGCTGTAATAGTTGTATGTTCACGAGAAGATGTATTTCCTGTTTCAACACTAGAAATTTTAAAACCTTTGCGTTTTAAGATATCTGCAACTTCTGCACCAGCTCCATTGATACCGCTAGAGTTGATGACTAAAACGGTTATATCTTCATTTTTTACAGGTTCAACTTTTTCTTTAGCAGGAGTTGTGTTATCTTTTTGAGTTGAAGATTTTTCTTCGCTTGAAGGCGTTTCTGTTGTTATATCGCCCATTTTTAAACCTTTAGGCAAAGATTTTTCATATGCTTTTATTGTAGATTCAGTATCTTTTTGAGCAGTTTCATTTAAGGTAATTCCCATATTTTGCGCTATTAAATTTCGTGTTTTGGCAATATCTGGTATCCAATAGCTGATATCTTCGATATAAGCAGGTTGTCCAGGAACCATACTAGAAGATAAGCCATTTTGTTGGATTGTAGGCAAATTGGATACTAAGGCAATCATTTCACTCAATGGCATATTAGTTTGAATAGCTGAGGAAATATTGCTTAAAATATCTGGTAGTTTTGGTAGGATTGATGTTGATATTGCTTGTGCAAGGAAAGCTTTCATGAATTTTTGCTGACGATTTATACGACCAATATCGCCTTCACCATCGCGATAGCGAACATATTGAATAGCTGTCTTACCATTTAAATGCTGAAGTCCTGGTTGAAGGTCGATGACGAGACCACCATTGTCGTCCCAAGGATCTTCATAATACATGCGTTTTTCTACATCAATGTCAACACCACCAACAGCGTCGATGATTTTTTCAAAAGCTTGGATATCTATAAGAACATAATAATTAATCGGTACATTTAAAAATGATTCCACTACTTTTTGCGTAAGCTCATGACCACCATAAGCGTAAGCGTGATTTATTTTGTCATAGTCATTTTTTTCGATATGTACTCTAGTATCACGTGGCAAAGACAATAAAGAAGCTTTTTGTTCATTTGGATTATATGTTAAAACCATTAATGTATCACTGCGACCGACATCATCAGCGCGTCTATCTACACCCATTATCATGATATTAAGAACATTTGTTTGTTCTGTAGTTATAGTTGGAGGATTATCAGAGGAAGAATCAGAGTTAGCAAAGACAAATCCAACTAATACTAATAATAGAATAATAATTAGAGCAATAAGACGGTTATAGTTTTTCTTCTTTTTATATATTTTTTTTGGCGGTGGAGGAGGGGGTGGATCATTTTTTTCTCGCCATTCCCTGCTGAGCCAATCTGGAGTATTTAATGTATCAATATCATTTTTATCGTTATCACTAGTTGTATCGTGTTTATTTGTATCATCAATTTTATTTTCCAAAATAAAAAACTCCTACTAATTTATTTATACATTATGCTAACTAAGTTAGTATATCAAATATAAATTATCATTTCAATTTATATAAAAATAAATATTTATAAATATTGTGTATAAATATACGAATAAAGGGAGAAAATTTTTTATAATTTTACAATATATAGTTAATTTTTGCTTGATTTTTGTTGAATAAAACTTTATACTAAAAGAAGCAAACAGCTTTTTTGTTCTGACATGAAAAATGACGTGGAAAATCATGCATTTATGGGATGAAACGGCTTGGGCTTAATTGAACTTTTTAAGGAGTTTTACAAATGGATTTTCAAGACAAAACACTAGTATGTAAAGATTGTGGTAAGGAATTTGTTTTCAGTGCAGGAGAACAAGCTTTTTATGCAGAAAAAGGCTTTGAAAATGAACCAGCACGTTGCCATGAATGCCGTGATAAAAGACGTCGCGAACGTGAAGGCAGAAAAGAACAGCGTCAGATGTATACTGTAGAATGTGCAGAATGCGGAAAAGAAACACAGGTTCCTTTTGAACCAAAAGGAGACCGTCCAGTTTATTGTCGTGATTGCTTCAACGCTAGACGCAATAAATAATTTAGTTTAATCGGCAAGGAGGCTTGGATATTTCCGAGCCTTTTTTAAGGTTAGATGTAATTATAATTTTATAAACAAATTTTAAGAAGGGAAGTTACATAATGAGTAAGAAACTATTAACTTTATGTGCTCTTTGTATGTTTGCTGTAAGTGCACTTTTCGCTGGCTGTGGACAAGATAGTTCTGATAAAGCAGCTTCTAGCGGAGAAAAAGTATTACGTGTAGGTACTAATGCTGACTTTGCTCCATTTGAATTCCAAGACGAAAATGGTAGCACAGAATATCAAGGTTTTGATATGGATTTAATCAGAGCTGTAGCTAAAGAAATGGGTTACACAGCTGAAATTCAAAATGTTAACTTCGATGGCTTAATTCCTGCTATGGAATCTGGCAATATTGATATAATTGCTTCTGGTATGACTATTAATGAAGAACGTAAAAATCAGGTAGAATTCTCTGATCCTTACTATACTTCTGGTCTTACTATCGTTGTTCCTAAAGATAACACTGATATCAATGGTTTTGCTGATTTAAAAGGCAAAAAAATAGCTGTACAGATCGGTACAACTAGCATGGAAGAAGCACAGAAAATCGAAGGTGCTGAAGTAAAAGCTTTAAATAGTTCTGCTGATACATTTATGGAATTAAAAGCAGGTAACGTTGATGCAGTTATTAATGACCTTCCTGTAAATGATTATTATATTGTAAAAACTAAAGCTACTGATGTAAAACGTTTAGATGATAAACTTACATCTGAAGAATATGGTTTTGCAATGAAAAAAAGGTAATACAGAATTAAAACAAAAAGTAGATGCAGCTTTAAAAACACTTAAAGAAAATGGTGAATATGACAAAATCTATGAAAAATGGTTTGGTACAAAACCTGCTAAATAATAGATTTTGTATTTAACATAGTAACCTAGAAGGACACTGTCTGATGGTCAGTGTCCTTTTTCTATAATAGAAGAAAGTGAGGAGGTTTTATTTTTGGATTTTAGATTTGATATTATTATCAATGCTTTTCCATTACTTATTGAAGGTGCTATTTTTACAATTCAAATTACAGCACTAAGTGTTGCAATCGGTATTATTATTGGTTTATTTGTTGGTGTTGCTCGCATTAGTAAAATTAGAATAATTAAATGGTTAGCAGCTATCTATGTTGACTTTTTACGTGGAACACCTTTATTAGTACAGATTTTCTTGATATATTTTGCACTACCTGTATTAACAGGTATAAAAATGAACCCATTTGTAGCAGCTATTGCTGCTTGTAGTATCAATAGTGGTGCATATGTAGCGGAAATTTTTAGAGCAGGTATACAATCTATAGATAATGGTCAGATGGAAGCAGGTCGCTCTTTAGGTTTATCTTGGTTCCAGACAATGAGATATATAATTATTCCTCAGGCTTTTAAACGTGTAATACCACCACTAGGAAATGAATTTATCGCTTTATTGAAAGATTCATCATTAGTGTCTGTTATTGGCTTTGAAGAATTAACTCGTCGTGGTCAATTAGTTATTGCTAGAACATATGCTTCTTTAGAAATTTGGGTTTGTGTTGCTTTAATTTATTTAATAATGACATTATCTATTTCTCGTTTTGTAGCATATTTAGAGCGGAGGTATCAAATTGATGATAGAAATTAAAAATCTGCATAAGTCTTTTGGTCATGTAGAAGTATTAAAAGGCGTAGATGTTTCCATTGAAGAAAAAGAAGTGGTAGTTATAATTGGACCAAGTGGTTCTGGTAAATCTACATTACTTCGTTGCATGAATTATTTAGAAGAGCCTACAAGTGGAGATATCACTGTAGATAATATGAAACTCAATAAACATGCGGATATCAATAAAATTCGTGAAAATATCGGTATGGTATTCCAACGTTTTAATTTATTTCCACATATGACAGTATTAGAAAATATTGTACTTGCACCAACAAAAGTGTTGAAAATTTCACGTGATGAAGCAATCTCAACAGCTATGGATTTATTACAAAGAGTTGGTTTAAAAGAAAAAGCTAATTCTTATCCAAGTCAGTTATCTGGTGGGCAACAACAACGTGTGGCTATTGCAAGAGCTCTTGCAATGAAACCAAAAGTTATGCTCTTTGATGAACCAACATCAGCTCTTGACCCAGAAATGGTAACAGAAGTATTAGATGTTATGAAAAGCTTAGCTAATCAAGGTATGACAATGGTTGTAGTTACTCATGAAATGGGATTTGCTCGTGAAGTTGGGGACCGTGTATTATTCGTAGATGAAGGTCGTATCATTGAAGAAGGTACACCAAAAGAAATTTTTGAAAATCCTAAACAAGAACGTACAAAATTATTCTTATCTAAAATTCTTTAAAATTAAAATCAAATATTCTAGTTTAAATCGCATTTTAAGCTAGAATATTTGATTGACGCTCATCTGGTAGTATGCTATAATTTATTATTACCGGACGTGCGATTATTTGTCGTAAAAAAACTAATAAAAATTAGTTTGAGATGAGTAACGTTCAAAATTTTTTAACATAAAAAGCGAGAATTCTTTTGATTTTATTTCAAAGAAAATAAAGCTTTATGTTAAGTTTTAGGTAAGCAAACAGCAAACCTATAAAGTTAGTTGTTCTTTAAAAACACAAAATGTAGGACTTCATATTTTAGAAGCTACAAAGGAGTTTTGGCAGTTCCTTTAAGAGGATATACTTCTTAAAAATCTTCTATTGGCAATTATAACTGTTAAGTATTTAAGTACTGTAGTTATCATTGTTGAGCGAAGAATGTCAATATATTTGATTACGTTATAGAAAATATTTTTCTATAGCTTTATATATTTTGGAGTGAATGAGGTGTACAAAGGAATATCTTTGTCAATTACAAAGCAAGGTCTTTAAAGAGAAAAAGTGCCTTGCCTTTTTAACGTTTAATGTATGTTGATAGTGAAAACATATCAAAGCGTATAGACAAAAGATAAGAAAACACTTTATTCATATGTTTAATATTTAGTTTCAATTCGGTTTGAGGGGTGAAGATTTTAATGTTCAATCCTGTCTCAGTTGGTAAACGGACCAGGTATAGCTATGCCAAAATCAAAGAGGTTATGGATATGCCTCATCTTCTGGATATCCAGAGAAATTCTTATGATTGGTTTATGAAGGAAGGATTACAGGAGATTTTCCATGATATCTCTCCAATTCAGGGATTTACAGGAAATCTTGTGTTATCGTTTGAAGGTTTTTCTTTAGGAAAACCTAAATATGATATTGATGAATGTAAAGAACGCGATGCTACGTATTCTGCTCCTTTACGTGTCAATGTACGCCTGGTTAATAATGATACTGGCGAAGTAAAGGAACAGGAAGTTTTCATGGGTGATTTCCCACTCATGACAGAAACAGGTACATTTATCATCAATGGTGCGGAACGTGTTATCGTAAGTCAGCTCGTTCGTTCTCCTGGTGCTTATTATGGTGAAAATATTGATCCTACTGGTAAAAGATTATATAATGCTACAGTTATTCCAAACCGTGGTGCATGGATAGAGTTTGAAACAGATTTAAATGATGTAATTTCTGTTCGTCTTGACCGCAATCGTAAATTACCAGCTACAGTATTAATCCGTGCATTAGGTTATGGTACAAATGATGCTATTATGTCTTTATTTGATAATGATGAACGCATTAGAAACACTATAGACCGTGATAATACAGTAACAAAAGAAGAAGCATTAGTAGAAATCTACAAAAGACAGCGTCCAGGCGACCCACCTACTGTAGATAATGCTAAACAACTTTTAGAACAGCTTTTATTTGATCCTAAACGTTATGATTTAGCAACTGTAGGTCGTTATAAATTAACTAAAAAATTAGGCTGGAAACGTCGTCTTTTAGGCAAACAATTAGCTGAGCCATTAGTAGATAAAGAAACTGGTGAAGTTTTAGTTCCTGCTGATGTTACAATTGAAGCATCTATGGTTGAAGATATTACTATCGAACAAGAAAATAATATCTTCGGTGAAGATGAACATGCAATTGTTTATATTAAAGATAAAAATAATAATAGAATTAAGATGATTTGTTCTCGTACTTTACCATACAATCATCGTACAATTACTATTAACGATATTATTGCATCTATTAGTTATTTATTAAACTTAATGGATGGACATGGACATAAAGATGATATCGACCATTTAGGAAATCGTCGTATCCGTTCTGTTGGTGAATTGTTACAAAATCAATTCCGTATCGGTTTATCCCGTATGGAACGTGTAATCAGAGAACGTATGAATACACAAGATAATGATGTAATTACACCACAAGCTCTTGTAAATATTCGTCCTGTTGTGGCAGCAATCAAAGAATTCTTTGGTTCTAGCCAGTTGTCTCAGTTCATGGACCAAAACAACCCACTTAGTGAACTTACACATAAACGTCGTTTATCTGCACTTGGTCCTGGTGGTCTTAGCCGTGAACGTGCAGGGTTCGAAGTTCGTGACGTACACAACTCTCACTATGGTCGTATGTGTCCTATCGAAACTCCAGAAGGTCCAAACATCGGTCTTATCGGTTCCCTTGCAACATATGCTCGTATTAATGAATTTGGCTTTATGGAAACACCTTATCGTAAAGTCGATAAAGTTAATAAACAAGTAACAACAGATGTTCGTTATTTAACAGCTGATGAAGAAGATGATTTAGTAATTGCACAAGCCAATGAACCATTAGATGAAAATAACTGGTTCAAAGCTCAGCGTGTAACAGCACGTGTTCATGAAGAAACAATGCTTGTTGATGCAGATAGTGTAGATTACATGGACGTATCACCAAAACAGATTGTATCCATTGCGACAGCAATGATTCCATTCTTAGAAAACGACGATGCTAACCGTGCTTTAATGGGTGCGAACATGCAACGTCAGGCTGTACCTCTTTTCAGAACACAGGCACCACTTGTTGGTACTGGTATGGAATATAAAGCAGCTTGCGACTCTGGCGTTATGGTACTTGCAAAACGCGCAGGTGAAGTTGTTAGAGTAACAGCAGATTTCATTGAAGTTCGTGCAGACGAAACTGGTGAAATCGACCATTATAAATTACAAAAATATTTACGTTCCAACCAAGGTACATGTATGAACCAAGTGCCAATCGTGTACAAAGGTGATCATGTAGAAGCAAAAGAACCTATCGCTGATGGTCCAGCAACTGACCATGGTGAATTAGCTCTTGGTTATAACGTTATCGTAGCATATATGCCTTGGGAAGGTTATAACTACGAAGATGCGATTTTATTAAGTGAAAAACTTGTAAAAGAAGATATTTACACATCTATCCATATTGAAGAATATGAATGCGATGCTCGTGATACAAAACTTGGACCAGAAGAAATCACACAAGATATTCCAAACGTAGCAGAAGATGCTCTTCGCGACCTTGATGCTGATGGTATTATCCGTATCGGTGCAGAAGTTCGTGCAGGTGATATCTTAGTTGGTAAAGTTACTCCAAAAGGAGAAACAGAACTTACAGCAGAAGAAAGATTATTACGCGCTATCTTTGGTGAAAAAGCTCGTGAAGTTCGTGATACTTCTCTTCGTGTTCCACATGGTGAAGCTGGTCGAATTGTTGATGTTAAAATCTTCAACCGTGCTAATAATGATGAATTACCACCTGGTGTAAATCAGTTAGTACGTGTATATATTGCTCAAAAACGTAAAATCTCTGTCGGCGATAAAATGGCTGGTCGTCATGGTAACAAAGGGGTTGTATCCCGCGTTATGCGTGAAGAAGATATGCCATTCTTACCAGATGGTACTCCAGTAAATATCGTGCTTAACCCATTAGGCGTGCCTTCACGTATGAACATTGGACAGGTACTTGAAACACATCTTGGTATGGCTGTTCGTGAACTTGGTATGCAGATTAAAGCAGGAGATCCAACAGTAGAATCTCGTTTACGTGCAATTGGTTATGATTTTGATAAAAATGGTATGCCAAAACCAGACGTTGCTGGTATTCACATTGCAACTCCAGTATTCGATGGTGCAAAAGGTAACGAAGTATTTGAAACACTCAAAGCTTCTGGTTTCTCTGATAATGGTAAGACTATTTTATATGATGGTCGTACAGGTGAACCATTTGAAAATCCTGTTACAGTAGGTTGCGTGTACATGCTTAAACTTCATCACCTTGTTGATGATAAAATCCATGCTCGTTCAACTGGTCCATACTCTCTCGTTACTCAACAGCCACTTGGTGGTAAAGCACAATTTGGTGGTCAGCGTTTCGGGGAAATGGAAGTTTGGGCTCTCGAAGCATACGGTGCAGCTTATACACTTCAAGAAATTTTAACAGTAAAATCTGACGATGTTGTTGGACGTGTTAAAACATATGAAGCTATTGTAAAAGGTGAAAACATTCCTGAACCAGGTGTTCCAGAATCCTTCAAAGTTCTCATTAAAGAGTTACAAAGTATTGGTCTTGATATCAAAGTTCTTTCCGAAGATGCACAGGAAATTATGATTAATGATATTGAAGATGATATCAATGAAACTGCAAGAGAACTCGATATGGATGCAACAGCAACAAAAGAATCTTATGGTCAAGCAGTAACAACAGATGTTTCTGAAGAAAATGTAGTAGAAGATGATTATACTACTGAAGAACCAACAGATGATATCATTGCTGATCTTGGTGCAGATAATTTTGACGAATAATATAATGGTTTAATTTAATCGATTTAAGAGCATTTATTAATTATAAATGCTCTTAATCAATAAATTGAAATAGTGATATAGTAATGTAGGTAACTTTTATTTGTTTAATAAAAGTTTTTTAACAGATGCAAGGCTGAATTTTAAAGAAAGGGAGTGACAGCCCCTTGTTAGATGTAAATAATTTTGATTCTATGCGCATAGGACTAGCTTCTCCAGAAAAGATTCGTGAATGGTCTTATGGCGAAGTAAAAAAATCCAGAAACTATCAATTATCGTACTTTAAAACCTGAACGTGATGGTTTGTTCTGTGAAAGAATTTTTGGTCCTACACGTGACTGGGAATGTCATTGCGGTAAATACAAACGCATTCGTTATAAAGGTATTGTCTGTGACCGTTGTGGCGTAGAAGTAACTCGTGCAAAAGTACGTCGTGAACGTATGGGTCATATAGAGCTTGCTGCACCAGTATCTCACATTTGGTACTTTAAAGGCATTCCAAGTCGTATGGGTCTTATCTTAGATGTATCACCTCGTTCTTTAGAGAAAGTATTATACTTTGCTTCTTATATAGTATTAGATCCAGGCGATACACCTCTTATTAAAAAGCAACTTTTATCCGAAAATGAATACCGTGAGTATTATGATAAATATGGCTCTAGCTTCAAAGTAGGCATGGGTGCTGAAGCGGTAAAACAGCTTTTAGAAGAATTAGATTTAGATAAAATGAATAAAGAATTACGTGAAGAACTTCGTACTTCTAGCGGTCAGCGTAAAGTTCGTGCTATTCGTCGCTTAGAAGTAGTAGAAGCTTTCCGTAAATCTGGCAATAAACCATCTTGGATGATTCTTGATGTAGTACCAGTTATTCCACCAGAATTACGTCCAATGGTTCAATTAGATGGTGGTCGTTTTGCTACATCTGACTTAAATGATTTATATCGTCGTGTTATCAACCGTAATAATCGTTTAAAACGTTTATTAGACTTAGGTGCACCAGATATTATCGTGCGCAATGAAAAACGTATGCTTCAAGAAGCAGTTGACGCACTTATCGATAATGGTCGCCGTGGTCGTGCTGTAACAGGCCCTGGTAACCGTCCACTTAAATCTTTAAGTGATATGCTCAAAGGTAAACAAGGTCGTTTCCGTCAGAACTTATTAGGTAAACGTGTTGACTACTCTGGTCGTTCCGTTATCGTTGTAGGTCCTGAACTTAAACTTCATCAATGTGGTTTACCAAAAGAAATGGCTCTTGAATTATTTAAACCATTTGTAATGAAAAAACTTGTAAATTCTGGACTTGCACACAATATTAAATCTGCAAAACGCATGGTTGAACGTATTCGTCCAGAAGTTTGGGATGTATTAGAAGAAGTTATTAAAGAACATCCAGTTCTTTTAAACCGTGCCCCTACGCTTCACCGTCTTGGTATTCAGGCTTTTGAACCTGTACTCACAGAAGGTCGTGCACTTAAATTACATCCACTTGCTTGTACAGCTTATAACGCTGACTTCGATGGTGACCAGATGGCTATTCACCTTCCACTTTCAGCAGAAGCTCAAGCAGAAGCTCGTATTTTAATGCTTGCTGCTAACCACATCTTAGCACCAAAAGATGGTGGCCCAATTATCACTCCATCTCAGGATATGGTACTTGGTTCTTATTATTTAACAATCCTTCGTCCAAATGCACAAGGAGAAGGAAAAGTATTTACTGGTATAAATGAAGCTATTTTAGCTCATCAACATAAAAATCTTCAATTACAAGCATTAATTCAGGTTCGTATGGAAGGATATGGCCTTGTAAAAACAACTCTTGGTCGTATGATTTTCAATGAAATTCTTCCTCCTGAAATTCGCGATTTCTATCAAGTAACAAAAGTTTCCTTAGAAGCTGATACACCAGAAGCTCGTGAAGCTTTAATTAAAGGCTTAAAAGGTAAAAAGATGGCTGAACCAATCGTTAATAGCGAAGGTAAAGAAATCGTTCCAGCTGATACAGTTGTTGATGCTGGTTATATTAAAAACTTACTTGCTAGTGATGCTAAAGAAGCTATTGTTCATGGTGGTAACTCTGGACAATGGTATCTCGGTTACAAAACAGGTAAAAAAGAACTTGGTAAATTAGTTGCTAGATGCTTTGAAACATTTGGTGGTTCTAAAACTGCTGAAGTAATTGATAATGTTAAAAACTTAGGTTACCATTATGCTTGTCTTGCTGGTATGACAGTTGCTATCTCTGATATCATTGTTCCACCAGAAAAGAAAGAAATTTTGGCAGCTACAGAAAAAGTTGTTAACCGTGTTGAACGCGACTATAATCGTGGTCTTATCACTGAAGACGAACGTTATAAGAAAGTTGTAAAACTTTGGAGCGATGCTACAGATGACGTTGCTGATGCGATGATGGCTAACATGGATACATTCAATAATATCTTCATGATGGCTGACTCCGGTGCCCGCGGTAACAGACAGCAGATGCGTCAGCTCGCTGGTATGCGTGGTCTTATGGCTGATCCATCTGGTAAAATCATCGACTTACCAATCAAAGCAAACTTCCGTGAAGGCTTAACAGTGTCTGATTACTTTATTTCTTCTCATGGTGCTCGTAAAGGTCTTGCCGATACAGCACTTAGAACAGCTGACTCTGGTTACCTCACTCGTCGTCTTGTTGACGTTGCTCAAGACGTTATCGTTCGTGAAGATGACTGTGACGTTGTAGGTATTAACCTCGTACGTGAACGTGCAAAACTCGCTGCATCTTCTAGCGCTGCAATCAAAGAACTTGGCGATAGCTTAAAAGGCCGTGTGCTTGCAAATGATATCGTTAGTCCAAAAACAGGCGAAGTTCTTTATGCTGCAGATACTACACTTGATGAAGAAGCTCTCAATACTATTGGTGAACATAATGTTAGCGAAATCGTACTCAAAGGTTCCGCTATTTATGAAGGACTCAATTCCATGTCCACTGAAACAATAGCTCTTGGTGCTCCTGAAGAAAATGTACGTAAATCCATTAAACATGCCATGATGCATGAAATGCTTGGCAAAAATACAACTGATGCTGTTTATGATAGCACAGGCGCAGAAATCATTCCTGCAAATACACCACTTACAGAAGAATATATCGAAGCTGTATTAAATAGCGATGCGAAAGAAGTTAAAGTTCGCAATAACAACATTCGTGGTATCGAAGTTGAAGCTATTAAAGAAGGTAACGGTATTATTGAATCTCTTGAAGATCGTATCGTAGGACGTGTATTAGCAGAAGATATCATTGATCCTGCTACTGGTGAAAAAATCGCTTCTCTTAACGAAACTGTTACACCAGCTCTTGCTAAAGCAATTTGTAAAGTACGTGAAAAAGTTTCTATTCGTAGCGTACTCACATGTAAATCTCAGCTTGGTGTATGTATTAAATGTTATGGTCAAGACCTTGCTACAGCTAATCAGGTTGAAGTTGGTGAAGCAGTTGGTATCATCGCTGCTCAATCTATCGGTGAACCTGGTACACAGCTTACAATGCGTACATTCCACTCCGGTGGGGTTGCCAGTGACGAAGATATCACACAGGGTCTTCCACGTGTTGAAGAATTGTTCGAAGCAAGAAAACCAAAACATCATGCTATCATTGCTGAAATCGAAGGTACTGTTCTCATTTCCGAAGATAAAGAAATGCGCATAGTTACTATTACACCAGATGAAGGCGAATCTAGAGAATATTTAATTCCATATGGTTCTCGTCTCATTGTTAAAAATGGTGTAAGAATTAAACCTGGTGATAAAATCACTGAAGGTTCTATTAATCCACATGATATCTTACGTATTTGTGGTTTACGTGAAACTCAGCGTTACCTCGTATACGAAGTACAAAAAGTATATAAATCTCAGGGTGTTGGTATCAACGATAAACATATCGAAGTTATGGTTCGTCAGATGCTTCATAAAGTTAAAATTGAAGATTCTGGTGACACTGATTTCCTCCCTGGTGAATATATTGATATCAATAGCTTTGAATCTGCAAATGCTAAAGCTATTGAAGAAGGCGGTATTCCAGCCGTTGCTCGTCCAATCCTCTTAGGTATTACAAAAGCTTCCTTGGCAACAGATTCCTTCTTATCTGCAGCATCATTCCAAGAAACTACTCGTGTTCTTACTGATGCAGCTATCAAAGGTAAGGTTGATCCACTTATCGGTCTTAAGGAAAATGTTATCATCGGTAAATTAATTCCTGCTGGTACTGGTATGAGTAGATATAGAAATATTAATGTAGTAGATTTAGATGCTGCTGAACATGAAGCACAAGAAGAAACTACAGTTACTGAATAAGATTAATAAAAAGCAAGATACTTTATTGTATCTTGCTTTTCTTTTTAGTTGTATAAATAGAAGATTTTTTACAAATATAAAAATTGGAATAGCAAGATGAGTATCTTTATCAAATGTTCTAATGCATAAATATTGATTAAATGTTATATAAATGATAAGATTTAATTGAAGTAAATTTCAGTTAATTTTAAATTTTAATATTTTGGAGGGGATATTATGACCGTTTACAAAGAGACGATACAATTGACATCTCATGGAAAAACACCGACCTTTTTTTGATATTACACCACAAGTAAAAACAGCAATACTTAACAGTAAGATTAAAAATGGCATATGTATAGTTATTTCCCCACATACAACATGTGCTGTATTTTTTGAAGAATTTGTGCATGATTATACAGAAAATGGTGATGAATTTTTACAAGCTGATTTAAATAATATCTTGCAAAAACTCATTCCTGATAACATAGCTGAAGGTCAATATAATTATCCAGGTGAAAAACATTATGAAGCAGTTGCTTCTTGGCCAAATGCAGAAGATTATTTACCTAATGGTGATAGAACAGCATTATTAAATTGTGAAGCGCATTTAAAAGCTACTTTAATTGGTTCAAGTGAAACTTTTGAAGTTGATAATGGTGCTTTAGGTGTAGGTACAACAGGATACGTTTATTTTGTAGATTTTGATAGAACTCGTTCGCGTACAAGAAAATGTAAAATTATTATTATGGGCGAATAATAGGAGGTTTTTATATGTTAGTGTCTTCAAAAGAATTATTACTTACTGCAAAGCAAAAACATTTTGCTATACCTTCTGCTAATTTTGTAGATGAAATTTCAGCAAAAGCTCATATAGAAGTAGCAGAAGAAATGAATTTACCATTGATTTTATCTTTTGCTCAGGTGCATAGTAAATATCAAAGTCTAGAAGAAGCAGCTAATATAGGAAAATATTATGCTAATAAAGCAAAAGTTCCTGTAGTATTGCATTTAGACCATGGTGAAGATTTTGATTTTATAAAAAGAGCTATTGATTTAGGTTTTACATCTGTAATGATTGATGCTTCAAATGAAACTTTAGATGAAAATATTAGAATTACAAAAGAGGTAGTAGATTATGCACATGCACATGATGTTTGTGTGGAAGCAGAAATTGGGCATGTTGGTACAGGTGTAAGTGTAGATGCATTAAGTGAAGCTAAGTCAGTATATACTTCTGTAGAAGAAGCAATAAAATTGACACAAGAAACAAATTTAGATTCTTTGGCAGTATCTATCGGTACAGCACATGGAAGTTATAAAGGAACACCTGTAATTAATTTTGAACGTTTAAAAGAATTATCAGAAGCTTTAGATGTTCCATTAGTGTTACATGGAGGTTCTTCATCAGGTGATGAAAATTTATCTCGTTGTGCTAAAGAAGGTATAGCGAAGATAAATATTTATACGGATTTTATTTTAAATGCATATAAAAATTTACAAGAAAATGAAGCTAAAGACTATTTTGCTGTTAAAACATTATTAAAAGATGGTATAAAAGATATTTTACGCAGATATTATAAAGTATTTAGTACACAAAATATTTAATACAAACTAAAAATATGGAGGAGATTATTTTGAGAAAAATAAAAACACCGTTTTTTATGGTAAATCCTAAATCATATTTATATGGGAAAAAGCTTTTAAAATTGGCATTGGCAGCAGATGCTATAGCTAAGGAAAAGATTTTGATGTATTTTTACAGCTACCTTTTGTAGATTTGAGAATGATTGCATGAAAATACAACTAATTTGATAGTTACAGCACAACATATGGATAGTTTAAAAGCTGGCAGAGGTATGGGTTATGTTGTACCAGAAGCTTTGGCAGAAGCTGGCGTAAAAGCTGTATTTTTAAATCATGCAGAGCATTCTTTGAAATTAGAAGAATTGGTAAAAGTTATTAATAGAGCTAAAGAAAACGATATGTATACAGTAGTATGTGCTGATTCGGTAAAAGAAGCTCAAGCTATTGCAACATTAAAACCAGATATTTTATTATGTGAACCAACTGAATTAATCGGTACAGGTACAGTAAGTGATAAATCTTATATTGAAGCTACAAATAATGCTATTCGCAGTATTGATGCCGATATATTAGTTATGCAAGCAGCTGGTATTAGTACAGGAAAAGATGTTTATGAAACAATTATAAGTGGAGCTGATGGAACAGGTTGTACAAGCGGTATAGTTTGTGCAAAAGACCCTGAAGCCATGGTGAAAGAAATGTTAGATGCAATAGAAAAAGCTGTTAAAGAAAAAGGATGAAATAGGGATTATAACAAATAGTATAAGAATTTTTTCTTATACTATTTGTTATGAAAAAATGAAAAATATAAATTTATGTAGAGGGGAGATTTTTTATGGATTTTATAGCAATTTTTAGCGAACGGCTTTTATTGAGTTATTTAAAGCAGGTGCTACAACTTTTATGGGATGGGTAACGGGTATTATTCCACTTGTAGTAGTATTAATGACTGCAGTAAGTGCGTTGATAAAACTGATCGGTGAGGAACGAGTATATAGTGTAGCACAGAAGGCAACAAAATATACGATTACAAGATATACTATTGTTCCAGTACTCGCAGTTATATTTTTAGCTAATCCAATGTGTTACACATTTTGGTCGCTTCGTTGAGGAAAAATATAAACCTGCTTTCTATGATGCAGCTGTAAGTTTTGTTCATCCAGTAACAGGATTATTCCCACATGCAAATGGCGGAGAATTATTTGTATATATGGGAATTGCATCAGGTATTACAACATTAGGCTTGCCACTTGGAGATTTGGCAGTAAGATATTTTATCGTAGGTGTAATAGTTATTTTTATTAGAGGTTTTGTAACAGAAAAGATTTTTGCAAGAATGTCTGCAAAATAATATGATAAAATGTTCTAAATCAGAACATTTAAATCTATCATCAATTACTTTTACATTTGTTCTAGTCTAATAGTATTGCAAAAATAATTGTTTAAGTGTATTATAAAGTCAGTTAATAAATTAAGAAACATCAGTTTATACAAAATATTCTATTTATTTTATAGGTGCTATTATGAAGAAGATAATTGATGATATTAGATTAATTTACAAATGTTGTAGTCTATATTATGAAGATAATATGAGTCAACAAGAAATTTCAGAAACCTTGCAAATTTCTCGACCTTCTGTAGCTAGAATGATAAAAAGTGGTAGACGTAGTGGAATTGTCAAAATTGAGATAAAAAATCCAGATAATTTAATGTTTGCCAATATGGAACGTGAATTAGAGAAGAAATTTGGTTTAGAAGAAGTGGTAATAGCAGCAGCTAATTCTACTGAGATCGGACCAAATATTATAAATGAAAATTTAGCGCAGGAGATGGCAAAATTTTTAACTAGAATAGCAGAAGACAGAGAATATATAGGTGTGACCATGGGGATGACTCTTAGAAATTTGACTCATGCAAATTTATCTAATATAGAAAAATTAAAATGTACCTTTTGTTCCCATTGTGGGTGGTATTGGTGAAAGCCGATATGACATTCATTCTAATTATATAGCAATTGGCCCTTTGCTAATATATTTAAGGCAGATTGTTTACAATTTTTTGCTCCATTAGTGTTTTCCAAACCAGATTTATTGAATGATTTTTTACAAGAAGAATCAATGCAGGGAATTTTAAAGAGCTTCAATAAAATTTCTACTGTAATTATGGGGATAGGCATACCAGATAGAGCTCATTCAACTATCTTAAAGGCTGGTTATATCAATGAAGAAATGTTTGATACTTTTGTTAAACAAGGTGCAGTCGGAGATATAGCAATGCAGTTTTTTGATAAAGATGGAAATGTAGAAAGGTTTAATGTTTTTAATAAATTGGTATCAGGTATGCCTATTGAAAAGTTAAAAAAGATTAGACGTAGAATAGGCATGGCAACAGGAAAAATAAAAGCAGATTCAGTTGTTGGTGCTATAAAAGGTGGCTTTGTAAATATCTTAATAATTGATTCGGAATGTGCTCAAGCATTATTAAACTACGAGGAATGATGATGATGGACTTTACAATGTTATTTGTTTGTTTATTAGCATTTATGGTGATTCAAGCATTAGGAACATATGTTCAAGTGCAACAATATAAAAAAAGCTGTGCGTCGTTTACATAAAAAAGGCAATATTGGTATAGGAAGTAAACGCTCAAGAATAAGAAATAATATTGTAATTATTGCTTGTGATAATCAAGGGAAAATTGTTGATGGAGAGTTAATGGAAGGTTTAACTGTATTTACAAAGTTTAAACAAATTCCAGATATTATAGGTAAAGATATATTTTTATTAAAAGAAGAATATGAAGCTTTATCTAAAAAAGAGAAAAAACAATTTAAAGGTCATCTGCAAGCAGTAGAAGCTTTATGTAATCGACTTAGCTCTATTGAAAATACATGAATTTTTTTAGGGGGAACAAAATTATGGAATTAATTGCGGGATTGGCAAACGGTTTTATTGAATTATTTAAAGCAGGTGCAGCTACGTTTATGAGCTGGGTAGTGAATATTATACCTCTTGTAGTGGTTTTAATGACAGCTGTTAGCGCTTGTATCAAATTGATTGGTGAAGAAAAAGTTTACAATGTGGCTGGTGTATTAACTAAAAGCATTTTTACTAGATATACATTATTACCAGTTATCTCTGTATTGTTCTTAGCAAATCCTATGTGTTATACATTTGGTAGATTTGTTGAAGAAAAACATAAACCAAGTTTTTATGATTCAACAGTAAGTTTTCTTCATCCAGTAACAGGATTATTCCCACATGCAAATGGCGGTGAATTATTTGTATATATGGGAATAGCAACAGGGATTACTACATTGGGATTGCCACTTGGTGATTTAGCTGTACGTTATTTTATAGTTGGTGTGATTGTAATATTTATTCGTGGTGTCGTTACAGAAAAAATATTTGCGATTATGAAATCTAGAAATTAAAGTTATAAGAGAGGCGTTAATCCATATGTATAGAGCGATAACAATTACAAGAGGTAGTGCTGGTTGGGGCGGTCCACTTACTATTAAACCTACAGAAAAATGTTATAAAGTAATAAGCGTTACCGGTGGTGGTATACATCCAGTAGCAACTAAAATTGCTGAAATGACAGGTGGCGAAGCTGTTGATGGTTTTTCAACTGGTGTTCCTGATGATGAAGTAATGATTGCTGTAGTTGACTGTGGTGGTACAGCTCGTTGTGGTGTATATCCTAAAAAGAAAATTTTTACTGTAAACTTAACTGCAGTGGGAAAATCTGGTCCTCTTGCTAAATTTATAACAGAAGATTTGTATGTTTCAGATGTTACAGAAAATTGTTTAAAATATGCAGATGAAAATGCAGTAATTACACAAAAAGTTTCTGAAAGTAGTGATAGTCAAAAAGCACCAAAAACTAAAGCTCAAGCTAGAGCTGAATTAGCTGAAATGAATGCAGGGAAAAAGAAAAACATCATAACTCGTATGGGTATTGGTGTAGGTGCTATTGTAAATAAATTCTATCAAGCTGGTCGTGAAACTATTGAAATGGTAATTAAAAATATCTTACCATTCATGGCCTTCGTAAGTATGATTTTAGGTATTATCAGTGCTTCTGGTATCGGTGATGTAATAGCAAATACTATTTCTCCACTTGCAAGTACATTACCTGGTATGATAGGTATTTCTATTATTTGTGCATTACCATTTATCTCTCCAGTACTTGGACCTGGTGCTGTAATTGCACAAGTTGTTGGTAGTCTATTAGGTGTACAGATTGGTTTAGGAAATATTCCTCCACAATATGCACTTCCAGCATTATTTGCAATCAATGCTCAAGTAGGTGCTGACTTTGTACCAGTTGGTTTAAGTTTAGGTGAAGCAGAACCAGAAACTATTGAACTTGGTGTTCCAGCAGTTTTATATTCCAGACTTATCACTGGACCTGTAGCTGTTTTAATTGCTTATGTATTTAGCATTGGTTTATATGCTTAAGTAAAAAGAGAAAAAGAGGTACTTAAAGATGAAATATTACGCAGAAATAACAGGTTGGGGCGACGAAGCAAAAGCTTTTTTAAAAGAGTTGAATTATATAATTTTATTCAATGATAATGCTCCATCAGAACTTGCTGAAATATCTATATTACATTCTATTGGTGAAATGAAAGGCGATATTGAAGTTGGAGATACTATCATTATTGCAGAAAAGGCTTTTGAAGTAACAGCTGTTGGTGATGAAGCTCAAAAAACTTTTAAAGAATTAGGTCATGCTACTATTAATTTTGCAGGTAGAGATGTACCAGATTTACCAGGACATATCATGTTAAAAGGTGATGAAGCTTTAACAGAAGATGATATTGTTAAAGGCGCTAAAATTGAAATATATTGATAATTAATTACCAATATAAATATATAACAAAATATTTTATGGAGTGTGAATTTCAATGCTTAATATGGATCAAAAACTTTTAAAACGTGAAGAAGAAGGAAAAATTATTCGCACTGGTATCGTAGGTGCAGGTCAAATGGGTAGAGGTATGGTTACTCAAATGGCTATCATGAAAGGTATCAGTCCATCAATCGTATCTGATATTAAAATTGAAAATGTAATCAATGCTTTCCATTATGCAGGTATTAGTGATGAACAAATTGCTATCGCTAAAACTTTAGAAGATGCAAATAAATATATGGAAATGGGTAAATTTGTAGCAACAGATAATTCTGATCTCATTTCTCAAGCAAATTTAGTAGAATGTGCTATTGACGTTACAGGTGTGCCTGAAGTTGGTGTAAAAATTGCTATTGACTCCATGAATAATGGAAAACACGTAGTAATGATGGACGTAGAAACAGATGTTGTAATTGGTTCTTATTTGAAAAAACTCGGTGATAAAAATGGTGTAGTTTATACTGGTTCTGCTGGTGATGAACCAGGTGCTGTAATGGAACTTTACTCTTTTGCTAAAGCTATGGGTATGGATGTAAAAGTAATGGGTAAAGGTAAAAATAACAAACTTGATTATGATTGCAATCCAGATACAGTATTAGAAGAAGCTACTCGTCGTAAAATGAGCCCTAGAATGCTTTGCGCATTTAAAGATGGTACAAAAACAATGGTAGAAATGACTGCAATGTCCAATGCAACTGGTTTAGTTCCAGATGTTATCGGTGGTCATGGTCCTGCTGCAAGTCCAGCTGAACGTTGTAAAGAATTAAATGAAATCTTCAAATTAAAAGAAGATGGCGGTATTTTAAATAAACATGGTGTAGTTGAATATGTAAATGGTATTGCTCCTGGTGTATTCGTAACAGTTTCTACTGAAAATGAAGAAATTGCATATCAAATGCAATATCATAGCATGGGTCCTGGTCCACTTTGGACATTATATCGTCCATATCATTTATGCAACCTTGAAACACCATTAACAGTAGCAAAAGCAGTTATTGATAAAGAACCTACTATTATTCCTATTGATGGCCCTGTAAGTGAATGTATTACTGTTGCTAAACGTGATCTTAAAGCTGGTGAATATATTGATGGTATTGGCGGATATACAACATATGGTTCCATTGCAACATCTAAAGAAACATATGAAAAAGGATATGTACTTTATGGCTTAGTTAATAAAAAAGCTCGTATGTTAAAAGATGCTAAAAAGGTCATTATTAACACTTGATATGGTAGAACTTGATACAAGCACATCAACTTTATCATGTACGTAAAGAACAAGATGCTATGTATGGAAAAAAAGTAATAC
>ENA-OQEL01000165-OQEL01000165.1-human-gut-metagenome-genome-assembly--contig:-NODE-165-length-25454-cov-4.031350_pt1 | contig 25454 bp, 24 predicted proteins | sample MGYA00242796_ERZ504637 | MGnify/ENA primary metagenome ERZ504637 (study PRJEB26092, sample SAMD00036306) | human gut metagenome | host: Homo sapiens | study: EMG produced TPA metagenomics assembly of... | reverse complement strand
TTCTACACTCAGACCAAGGATGGCAGTATCAGAATAAAAAATATCAAAAATTATTAAAAGAAAAAGGCATTATCCAAAGCATGAGCCGAAAAGGCAATTGCTTAGATAATGCCGTAATAGAAAATTTTCTTTGGTTTACTAAAAAGCGAATTAATTCTAATTTAAAAAAATTCAAATCCGTTGAAGATTTTATAAAAGAGTTAAAATCTTATATAAAATATTATAATACAAAACGGATAAAGTAAAACTAAAAGGACTTAGTCCTGTAGAATACAGAACTAAGTCTCAATTAGTAGCTTAATTAATATGTCCAATATTTTGGGTGCATATCAAACTTTAATGCTTTTATTTTTAGCCTAAATTATTATTTAGATAATACACGTGCTAAGCGTACTAGTTCTGGGTCTAATGTTTTGTTGTTATTTACAGAATCATGAAGGTCAATAGCTACAACTTTACCTTCGTTGATACCAAATACGATATTAGACTGACCATTGAGAAGTGCTAAAGCAGCTTTTTCACCTAACATACTAGCTTTTACACGGTCTTCAGCTGTTGGAGAACCACCACGTTGAACGTGACCTAATACAGTTACACGAGTATCGATACCAGTTTTTTCACCGATTTCTTTACCGATATCTACAGCACTGCCTACACCTTCAGCAACAACAACGATGCTATAACGGCGACCATTGTCATAAGATGTTTTGAGTTCATCACAAATTTTGTTAAGGTCATATTTAACTTCTGGAACGAGAACATATTCTGCACCACCAGCGATACCTGCCATCATAGCAAGCCAGCCACATTTACGACCCATAACTTCAAGAACAATGATACGACGATGAGCAGATGCTGTATCACGAAGTTTATTGATTGCATCTAAGATAGTGTTTAATGCAGTATCAGCACCGATAGTATAATCAGAGCCCCAAACATCATTATCGATAGTACCAGGAAGACCAACGATTGGCATACCTAAATCGCTTAATAAAGAACCACCAGTTAAGCTACCATCACCACCGATAATAACTAAACCTTCAATGCCATGGCTTTGAAGAATTTTAAGAGCTTCTTTACGAGTTTCTTCTTGTTTGAATTCTGGGCAACGAGCTGTACCTAAGAAAGTACCACCACGTTGGATAATATCACTAACGCTTTGAGAATTTAATTCTACGATACGATCTTCAAGCATACCTTTGTATCCATCATAGATACCAAATACTTTTACTCCTTCATAAAGAGCTGTACGAACTACCGCACGAGCTGCAGCATTCATTCCTGGGCTATCTCCACCACTAGTCATGATTGCAATAGATTTTAACATATCAAATTACCCCTTTTCTTCTTTGATATACAATATAATGCATATTATTAACTATATAGAAATGCTTATACTAAAATATAAACATATTCGCAACCTTTTAAATATCTGTATTTCCATCTACAGTATGATTTAATTTTACTAATACGCGCGTAATACGAACTCTATCTACTTCTTCGACAAAGAATTCATCATCGCCAAAGTTAGCTTTTTGACCTACACGTGGAGGAGTATCCACCTGTGTAGAAAGCCAACCACCGATAGTATCTATATTTTCTTCTTCAATATTAGTGCCAAACATTTCATTTACATCATCAAGTAACATTTTCGCATCAAGGGAATATAATTTCTCTGTACGTTTTTCTACTGTTGGTCTTTCTTCATCAAATTCATCTTGAATTTCACCAACAATTTCCTCAACAATGTCTTCTAAAGTAACCATACCAGCTGTACCGCCATATTCATCTACAACAATAGCTAATTGTAAACGTTTTCCTTGCATAAGTTTTAACAAATTACGCACTGGCATAGATTCTGGTACGACAGTAACTTCTCTTAATAATGACCTAATATCAATATTTTTGCGCGCATATAATGGATTTAATAAATCTTTTATATGCAAAAATCCTACTATATTATCTTTATCTTCAATACAAACAGGATATCTTGTCATCTGTTCAGTCAACGCTTTTTTTACATTTTCATCAAAAGAGTCTTCTAAATACAAACAAATCATATCTGTTCGAGGGATCATAATCTCTCTAACTGTAAGATTAGATAAATCAAATACATTATCTACAAAAGTCAATTCTGTTTTATCAATATATCCATGTTTATGACTTTCTTCCATCAACAAGCGAATTTCTTCTTCACTATGAGCTTCTTCACCTTCACTTGCCACTTCAAAACCAAGGCGAATTATTACCCAGTTAGCTACATGGTTTAAAATCCATACAGCCGGCCACATAATTTTGTGGAAAATAAGCATTGGTATTGAAATATTAAGCGTTACAGTTTCTGCTTTTTGAATAGCCATAGATTTTGGTGCTAATTCACCTAAAATGATATGCATTGCTGTAATGAGAGAGAAACCTACCACAAGTGCTATAGAATGAGCAAAATCTTCACCAAAGCCAAAGAACTGCACAACAGGTACTAATAAAGCTGCAACAGCTGGCTCACCAACCCAACCTAACCCAAGGGATGCAAGTGTTATCCCTAACTGTGTTACTGATAAAGATGCATCTAAATGGTCTGTGAGCTTTTTGGCATATTTAGCTCGTGTATTACCTTCTTGTAAAAGCGTTTCCAAACGAGAGGAACGAATTTTTACAAGGGCAAATTCCGCCGCTACGAAAAAACCATTCATAAACACTAAAAATACTACTAAAATTAATTTCAACAGAACTTCAATTAGCTCCAATAATTAATTACCTGTATCAACTATTTATACTAACATTGAAACAGGTAATTCACCTCCTATATTGTATAAATTTAAATCTAGTATAATTATATAAAATCATAAGTTATTTTTCAACTTTTTCTTTATCTGAATATTTTTACGTTGTATTTACTTTTAATTTACATTTTAGTATAGTTAATAAAAATTCTTTAAATAGATTTAAAAATTCATATACTAGTTCAACGTATTTTGAGCTTTCTATATCACAGGAATTCCATTATTATCATCATAAGTAGCTGTACAATGAGGATAATTTGAGCATGCCCAAAACCAACCATTTTTACCGCGAATTCTACGTAAATTGCCTTCTTTACAACGCGTACATAAATATTTTGATGTAGCTTTAGTATTTTTATTTTTCTCTATAGGCATTGCTGAAAATTTTTCTTTAGGAGCAAAATTCATCTTTTTCGTATTTTCTCTAGCGATTAAATCCCAAGCTGAAATCAATTGATTATCTTGCTGAAATATCTCATTTTGCCCAGATTTTATATAATTTTTATCACTATTATTATAACTCATTTGTCGATAATTATTGAAATTAAATTTTGTTTTTTCTATATCTGGCTTGCCATCTACATCATTACAAGTCATGCGACAATTAGGAAAGTTAGAACAGCCCCAAAACTCACCATTTTTCCCTTTGCGTTTTACTAAAATACCTTGATTACATCTAGGGCATTTATATTCATGCTCTTGTACCAAAACTGTCTTTGTTGCTTTAATACATAAATTCTGCGTAAATTCTGCCTGTTTAGCTAAAAATTCTTCAATTGTTCCCTGACCTTCAGATAAAGAATGAAGATAGTCTTCCCAAACAGCTGTAGAATCTGGATATGTCATTTCATCTGGCAGTGCATCAATTAAAATATATGCCGACTGTGTTGGCACTAAATATTTCTTTTTACCTTCAAGCTGTAAAAAATTTCTCTTTACTAAATCTTCGATAATAGTTGCTCTTGTAGCTTCTGTACCAATACCATAAATATCTTTTAATTTTTTCTTAACTTCTACATCTTTTACATATTTATGAATATCTTTCATACCTGCAAGCAGTGTCGAACTTGTAAAGCGAGTTGGTGGTTTTGTGGATTTTTTATCATATTCACCTTTTACATATTCTACTTCATCGCCTTTTTTCATAAGTGGCAATGAATTTTGTTCTTCTTTTTCCTCATTATCTTCTTTATCTTCTTTTTTATCATCTTCATTTAAAGATTTTTCTTTATTATTTTGCACATATAATTCTTTCCAGCCCATCTGTTTTACGACTCTACCACTTGTTACAAACAATTCTTGCATATATTCTATGCTGATTTTAGTCTGGTCATAAATATGAACTGGATAAAATTGTGCTATATATGCTTGAGCTATTAAAAAGTAAATATTTCTTTCTTCTGTAGTCAAACTCATTAAATTGACTTTTACTTTTGTTGGAATAATCGCATGATGAGCTGTAATTTTTTTATCATTCCATGCTCTACTTTTCGTTTTTAAATCACATTTTTTTGCCCAATTAGCCAACTGCTTTTCATTGATATTATCTAAATTCTGCAAAATAATCTTAGCATCACTAAATTGGCTTTGTGGTAAATATTCACAATCAGAACGTGGATATGTCGTCAATTTTTTCTCATATAATTTTTGTGCAGTATCTAATACTAATTGCGGGTCATATCCATATTTTTTACCTGCCAAAACTTGCAAACTAGATAAAGAAAATGGCAATCTTTGTGCTTCTTTTTTCTGTGCTTTTTGATAAGCTGTTATTTTTCCTGCTTCTGTTTTTTGAGCAAATTTACCGATTAAAGCTTTAGCTATATTTTCATCAATTAAACGATTTTCAAAATCTAGTCCCGCCTGTGTATCTTTAGGCTTCCATGTGGCACTAAATTCACCATTTTGATGAGCAAATATCGCTTTTATCGTGAAATAATCCACTGGTTTAAAATCTTTTAATTCGCGTTCTCTGCGGACAACTAAAGCAAGTGTCGGTGTTTTTACCCTACCTACAGCAAATACACCTTTTTTCCCTGCTCTTCTTGCTGCCAAAGTATATGCCCTAGACAAATTCATACCGATAAGCCAATCTGCTCTTGCTCTAGCTAAAGCAGATTTTTTTAAATTCAAAAAATCTCGATTATCTCGCAAATCTTTATTAGCTTTTTTTATACTTTCCTCGTCTAAGGCATTTAATAAAATTCGCTTTACAGGTTTTTGACAATTTAAATAATCTAGAACTTCATCAATCAATAATTGCCCTTCTCTATCAGGGTCGCCTGCATGAACTATTTCATCAGCTTTATCAATAAGATTTTTAATAATACCAAATTGCTTTTTGCAAGACTCATCTATAATCATTTTCCACTGTTTTGGTATAATCGGTAAATCTTCAGCTTTCCAATTTTTATATTTAGCATTGTATTCTTCTGGCTCAGCTTGACGCAAAATATGACCAAAAGCCCATGTTACAATTCCATCTTTAGTTATTAAATATCCATCTTTTCTTTGCACAGGACCTGTCAAACATTTTGCAATCTCTGCTCCCATACTTGGTTTTTCAGCTATATATAAACGCATAATTTCATCTCCTAAATTACTTGAATTAATTAAAAATAAAATTATAAATCGCTACAAAAACAAATATAGTCCATGCTATGAGAAAAATTCCACAAATAGCTAAAAGCCAAGGCATTTTCGGCCCTAAATAATCTGCTTGTGCTTCTGATTTTGCTCTAACAGAAGCAGGTAACATCTGAAGCATTGCATATAGAATTCCCGGCACAACTACTGCATCATCTAATAATCCCAGTCCCGGTATCATATCTGGTAAAAAATCAATAGGACTTATAAGATATAAAAACGCTACAATGGTCATTGTCTTTATCATCTTAGGTGTATTTCTATTAAATAAAGCTGTAAATAAAATTAAAATATCTCTTCTACTTGAACTGATAAACGATATAATTCGTGTAAACATTTAAAATTCTCCTTAATAAACTTATAAATTAAATCAAAATATCATCTATAAAATAAAAACTCTATATTAAATATTAATTATTATACTTAATATAGAGCTTTATGTGAACTATAATTTATTTTTCTATTTTTTCTTCTACAGATACTTTTTTCTTCAGGGAAAATTATATCTGCTTCAAACATACGTTGCCATGGAAATCTTATTTGCGCATCAGCCACATAGGATTGACCTTCAAATTTTTCTAAGCCATAATCAGCTATCATTTTCTGTAAAGCTTCTGTAGCTAATTTTTCTGCTGGTAAAGTTCTAGTTTTTGTATTACCATAATCGCCTTCACCAGGCATGGAATTTAATCTATTCGCTACAGCTTGTCTGATATTTGCTTGATAGAGCCAATCATCTAAATAGCGGACTTCAAGCATTTTTAAAATGCCCACTCTATCTGTATAATTTGCTCCCATGCCCATAGCCAAAGCATAACCTGTACTATTTGTAGGTGTATTCCAACCTGAATAAGCATTTAATTTATCTAATAAATTCTTACCATATAAACTAAACATTAAAGCATTATCAGAACCATTACCAAATGTGATATCGCCAATACCTACTTTTTTATTAGCCTGTACAGCTTCATCGACCATATTGACAAAATCTATGATATTTTCGTTTGGTATATATACATTATTTAAATCATTAGCTGCACCTGTTGTACCGTCAAAATTAGTATTAACCATGAATACCAAATCTGCTCTTTTATCGCTATTGACTTTCATACCGCCAGCCATTTTGATATGAGTCGCTATAGAATTTTTAATTGGCTCATTAGAATATGCAGGTATCGTATTTTCTCCTGTACCTTTAGCATAATGAACACTCACAAATGGAATATCACCTTGTAAATTATTCACTGCTCTAGTCAATAAAACGTAACCAATTTCATCAATTCCAGCTACTGATTGATATTTCAACTCACCTAAATCACTGCCATAATTATCAAGCGCACGGCGTTCTTTATTTGTCTGTGAATATTTCGCATTATCATCACAACCTAATGCTAAATAAGTAATCACATCATTTCTAGCTAAATCAATTAAATTCTTACTTACTAAAAAATTACCTTGTCTACGAGAAAGCCAATTATCTAGAGCTGCTTTTGGTATTTTTTGTTCATATTGCTGTAACTGTTTTCTTTCTTTATGTGTTAGTCCATCTTGTTCTAATTTATCATTCAATGCAGTATAACGCGCAATATCTGTACCATATTGAGCATAATAATTTGCATCTTCACTACCTGACGCTTCACTTGTTTGAGGTGTTCTCATAATTGAGCCAAATACATATAATTTCATATTTGGATTTGCTTGATGTATTTTTTCAAAATTATGCACTCTAGCTAAAACAACATCTTCACTTAAATTATGTTTTCTTGAAGCAACAAGACTACCATAAACCATAGAATCTGAAGATATTACTGCTGCATCAGCTTTTTTTGCATTTTCTATCACCCATTTAGATAACTCCTCTGGTTTTGCATAAGGATTTTCTCTATTACCTAAGAGTTCTTCTGGTGGTGTCAATACTTCATATCCTAAATCACGAATATTATCCGCTGTCTGCTTAAAAGAAATCGGTCTATTATCATGGGGTACAAAAATAATAGTTTTATTTAAACTAGCAAAAACAACATTCGGTACATAAACTACTATCATCATCAAAAAAAGACATAATAGTTGTTTTAAATATTTAAACTGCACTTTATCACCTCATTAATTATAAATATCTTAATCATAATAAATTATATCATAATTTCAATTATACTAGAAAAGCCTGCAAAATAATATGCAGGCTTTTTAATTTAATATTTTAAATGCTTTTTCAATACTGTTTCATTTAATTTATTACCAGAAACATCGAAATTAGCTTCAAAAATTCTATTCCATGGCATTGTTATCGAAACATTTACTGCTTCATTAAATAAATTTAAATTATCACTTACAAAAGAACGCATTAATTTTGTACCATATTCTTCAATATATGGTCTTTTTGTATCTCCTATAGTTAAATAATCACCACTACCTGGCAATAAATTTAAATAAGAGTTCACACTTTGACGAACATTTGCTTGATATACCCAATCATCTAGATATCTAGTCAATAATAATTCATTGCGTTTATCTTGGCTTATCTGATTGCCTACAATTCCCATGCCTAATGCAAAACCAGTGCTATTAGTTGCTGTATTCCAACCAGCATATCCATATAATTTATCTAATAAATCTCTATCTTGTAATTGTTTCATCAAAGCATTGTCTGCTCCATTAGCAAAAGCAATATCACCTACAGCCACATGATAACCTGCATTGACAAAGCTTTCTATATCTTCAACAAAATCCATTGTATTATATCTTGGTTGAAGCGTATTTACTGGAGTATTAGCATCATATGTCCAGCCACTGCGATTAGTATTTATAAACATTACTAAATCAGCTTTTTTCAAATCATATGTTCTAATACCACCGATAGCCGTTATTTGACTTGTAAGTGTATTATCTATAGACTCATCTGAATATGTTGGTACTGTTGCTCCGCCATAACCAGAAGCATATTTTATATATACATATGGCTTATAATTTTCTAATTCATTAACAGCTCTAGTCAAAACTAAAAGCCCAACTTCATCTAAACCAGTCAAAACTTGGAAACGATTATTTTTTAATCCTAAACTATTTGCATATTCTCTCAACTCATTACTTTCTCTATGAGTCTGTGATAATTTAGAATTATCATCTTTTCCTGTTGCCATATACACTACATCATTATTTTTAACTAAATTTATCAATTGTTTATTGACTTCCACATTTGTTCTGCGACGGGAAAGCCAATCTTTCAAAGCTGCCTCTGGCACACCCTCTCTTAGGGCTACTTGATAACTTTCATTTAATCCTGAAGTATCAGCATTATCAATTTTTGTATAATTAGCTATAGCTTGTCCATATTTTACATAGTATTCTGGCTCTTCTGTTCCTGAAGAAGCTCCATCTTTTGGCGTTCTCATAATAGAAGAAAATACATATATAGGCATCTTAGGGTGCGTATCATGCAACTTTTCTATATTTTTTACACGTCTTAACAATAAATCTTTTGGTATATGATGTTTTCTTGAAGCTACTAAGCTTCCATAAATCATAGCATCAGAAGATATTACTGCTACTTTATCTTTACCACCATTTTCCACTAACCAACGATTAATTTCTTCTGGTCTGCCAGCTTTATCTCTATCACCTAATAAATCTTTTGGTGGCATCTCTACAGTATAACCCATAGAACGGATTACTTGTGCTGTTTGATCGGAAGATATCGGTCTATCATCTTGAGGCACATACAAAATTACTTTTTTTCTCATCTTTGGCAAATACTTTTTCTACATTAAAGATATTTACTAAACAAACAACTAAACAAATTCCTAAAACTAGTTTTTTCCAACTCCTAGAATACAAAGTTTACACCTCTCCACTGCCAAATAGCGTATTATCTTCTCTGCTTTTATTTTCTTTCATATTCTTTTTTTCGCTCTTTAGTTAAAGTTATTCCTGCAGCTTTTAAATCTTCAGGTTTCACCTGATCAATAATTTTTGTTAAAAGCTCTTTTCTATGTTCTTTTTCATAATCTAATATAGCTTGATAAAAATTATAATCTACATCTTTTACACTCATTGTATTCATATTTTGAGTTGGTCTTTCATAATTAACATACAAAGAGTTATATCCTTGATCTAAATATACACATTCTGTATATTCTACTGTTTTATCTTTTATATTTATTCGCAAATATTCTGCTACACCAGATAATTCATCAAATCTATATGTGCTTAAATTTCTCCATTGTCTTTTCATTATCACATCTTGAATTTGCATATTATCAAAAAAGTCTTACTGTTGGTACAATTAAAATATTCGTGTCGGCATAGCCATCTGCTCCAATTTCATAGGTCATAGCATCTTTATTAAAATAATAACTTGAACGAGGTGTTGCCTGTACCCACTGAAAAACTTCTTCAGATAACGGTTCTGTCGCCGCAAAAGAATTATTTATTGGAAAACTAATAACAGTCATTAAGCTTAATACTAAAATAAAAAGATATCTTTTCACTATATTTCTCCTTTCTTCAATATACAAATAACTATCTAACTATATAATGATATCATATTTAATATTCAATTTAAAGATAATAACTATTATTATTAAATTTATACTAAAAATTTTTTTCACAATTATGGTATTATATGATAGTATACAAAATAAATCTCAGAAAGGTTTTGTCATGTCAATAAAAGAATATTTTAAATTTGAAGAACGAAAAACTTCTTATTTTACTGAAACCCTTGCTGGTTTTACTACCTTTTTAACTATGGCATATATCATCATCTTAAATCCTAGTGTTCTAAGCCAGACAGGTATGGATTTTAATGGTGTATTTTTTGCCACAATAATTGCAACTATTGTCGGTTGCTTATTCATGGGGATTTTTGCTAACTACCCTATAGCGATTGCTCCTGGACTTGCAATGAATGCTTACTTTAGTTTTGTTGTAGTAATTTCTATGGGAATTCCTTGGCAAGAAGCTTTAGGCGCTGTATTTATTTCCGCTTTAATCTTTTTAATCCTTTCATTGACATCATTTCGTCAAGCTGTCATCAATGCTATACCAGCTTCAATGAAAGAAGGTATCAGTGCTGGTATCGGTTTATTTATCAGTTTTGTCGGTCTTCAAAGTGCTCATATTATTGTAGCTTCTCCAGCTACCCTAGTTACTCTTGGTAATTTTACTGACCCTGTAACTTATATGTCACTTATCGGTTTATTTATAAGCATTATTTTAGTGGTAAATAATGTACGTGGTGCTTTGTTTTTTAGGCATGATTATTACCTCTATATTATCTTTCCTTTTTTGGTTATATCAGCTTACCTGATACTATTTTCAGTACACCTGAACTCGGTAATACATTTATGCAAATGGATATCATGGGAGCTATTTCTCATAATCTTTATACTATAATTTTTACATTTTTCATTGTTACTTTATTTGACACTACTGGTACTATGCTTGGTATTGCCAAACAAGCAGGATTGATGAAAAATGATACTTTTCCTAATGTAAAAAGCGCTCTTTTAGCAGATTCTATCGCTAGCCTTGTTGGTTCTATTTTTGGTACAAGCCCAACATCTGCTTATGTTGAATCTGGTTCTGGTGTAGCTAGTGGTGGTCGTACTGGTTTTGTAAACGTCATCATTGCTTTATTATTCCTCTTAATGCTTTTTACAGCTCCAATTGCTAAAGTTTTATCCACTGTTCCAGCAGTTACTGCACCAGCATTAATTATTGTTGGTTTTTATATGATGAGCAGTTTATCTCGTATAAATTGGGACGATATGCAAGAAGCTTTTCCTGCTTTCTTGATTTTTCTAATGATGCCATTATCTTACAGTATCACTGATGCTGTTGGTATCGGTATTATCTCTTATTGCTTAATAAAAATATTCTCTGGAAAAATTAAACAAGTTCACCCTCTACTTTATGTATTTATGCTTTTGTTTATTATCCAATTTGTAGTCTTAAGCAATTAAAAATTTAATACTTAAGGAGGTCCTTTATCTTCTATGTTTTTTCGCAAATATAAAATTCTTGGTAGTTCTTTAATTGTCGCAGCTTGTATCAGTATTAGTTTTCCTAGTCAAGCTAGTATGACTCCTATGCAAAATAATTATACTTTAAAGGGCTTAAGTCAACATCAACAACGCGAAACAAGTGCTGTTATTGCTTTAAAAACTGATAATGATGATAATACTTTTGATAAAAAAGAAACATCTAATCACTCTGTATCAGAAAAAATCGCTGCTATTTTAAAAGGCGACTCTGATAAAAAAGAACAAAATAAAGTAGTAAATTATGGCAGTTCTTCTATCATGGGTTCAGCTATTGCAACTCGTGAACAATGCGTAAATTACCTGCTCAAAAATAACCCAAATCCTAAAATTACAGTTTCTGCTGAAGAATTAGTTGATTATTATTATGAAGAAGCTGGCAAAGAAGGAATTCGTCCTGATGCAGCTTTTGCTCAAGCTTTAAAAGAAACAGGATTTTTTTAGATATGGTGGTACAGTAATACCTGACCAAAATAATTATTGCGGTCTAGGTACAACAAGTGCTACTGTAAAAGGTGCTTATTTTGAAACAGCTCGTATTGGTGTTAGAGCTCATATTCAACATTTATTGGCTTATGCTTCCGTTAGACCTCCTCGCGAAGATGTAGTAGATCCACGTTATTCCTTAGTTCGTGCCGTTTATTCTACATCAACAATTGATACATGGCCTGGTTTAAATGGTCGTTGGGCAGTTCCTGGAAATAATTACGGACAAGAAATTCTACAAATTTTAGATAATATTACAGAAGAATAAATAAAAAGAGTTGAAATATATACTTGAAGATTTTCAAATTAATATTTCAACTCTTTTTATTAAAAATTTTAAGCTCATCAAAAATCCATATTCTAAGCGATAAATAAACTGTTATACTATTTTTCACTTATTTGCTATAATAAACATAATTATTTTATTTAAATACATTATATTAAAAATTTATGATAGAAGGTGTTAATTTGATAAAATTTCCTAAACAAACAAAATACAGTTCCTCTCATCGTTTACGGGAAATGGTGCTTGTTTTACGTAAGCATAATGTACTTACAAGCGATATGACACCTGAAAAATTGCGTTTAATCCTAGAAGATTTAGGCCCTACATTTGTAAAATTAGGTCAAATACTCTCTTTAAAACCAGGATTTTTACCTGCCGATTATGCCATTGAACTGACTAAATTGCAAACACAAGCTAAACCTTTAGATTTTAGCATCATCAAAGACTGTCTTGAAAAAGAATATAATAAAAAAATAGAAGATGTTTTTCTCGATATAGATGACCATGCACTTGGCTCTGCTTCTATAGCTCAAGTACATAAAGCTACATTAAAACTGGTGAAAAAATCGTCATCAAAGTACAACGTCCTGGAATTTATGAAGTAATGGCTAAAGATATAGTTTTATTAAAACGAGCTGTATCTATCTTACAAGTCTTTAAAACTTCATCTAGCATTTTAGATTTTAACGCCATTCTTGATGAAATGTGGAATATCACTAAGCAAGAAATGGATTTCATGATGGAAGCTGAACATATTGATGAATTTAAACGACTCAATAGTGAAGATATTTTCGTTGATGTCCTACTGTAAAACATGAACTGACTACAGCTCGCGTACTTGTAATGGAATATATTGACGGTCATCGCATTGATGAAATCAGCAAATTAAAAGCCCAAGGTTATAATGTTGAAGAATTAGGTATTCATCTTGGCAAAAATTATGTAAAACAAATCATTGAAGATGGCTATTTTCATGCTGATCCTCACCCAGGTAATATTTGGATAAAAAACGGTAAAATTATTTGGCTTGATTTAGGTATGATGGGACGCTTATCTTCTAAAGAACGTGATGCTTTAAAAAAAAGCTGTTTACGCCCTTGTTCAACATGATACTTATGAGATGAAAAACGCTATTTTAACTTTAGGTACTGTTCAAGGAAAATTAAATCATATCCAACTTTATGAAGATATTGATAATCTAATGAACCGCTATAGTAATGCCAATTTCCAAACATTAAAATTAAGTGAATTAGCACATGATATCATAACTGTTGCTCGCCGTCATAAACTCTCTATAAACCCTGGTCTAAGTATGTTTGCTCGTGGTGTCGTTACAATTGAATCAGTTCTCAAAATTTGTTGTCCTAATGTCAATTTTATTGATATTTTTGCCTCTTATATGCGAGCTGATTTTAAACGAAATTTCAGTTGGAAAGAAGAATTTACTAAATTCAAACGAGATAGTTATTTAATGCTTCAAAAATCTATGCATATACCAGAACAATTATCTGATATCCTAAAAATGACAATGAGTGGACAAACTAAAGTTAATTTAGACTTAACAGGCTCAGAAGAACCACTTCGTCGTTTAGATAAAATGATTAATAAATTAATCATCGGTATCATTTGCTCTGCACTACTTTTAGGTTCTAGCATTATCTGCACTACTAATATGACACCTCAAATAATGGAAATCCCTATTTTAGGTGTATTAGGATATCTAGTAGCCGTCTTCTTATCAATTCGTTTAATGATTAACATTTTTAAAGAAAAATAGGTTTTTATGTTCATTTTTCTTTTATACAAAAGAAAAACGAACCAAAAAGAAAACTACCCGCTCACGCACTTTTTACTTTGATAAAGATAAAAATATGCCAACAACGTTCTAAACTCACTACGTTCAAACAGTAGAACTAAAACCATTGTCATATTTTTATCTTTACCAATAGCCTACGGCTACCGCAAAAAGATGCTAAAATGCGGGAAATGTTTGGTATTATTAAATAATTTAGCAATTTTTATTTTCCGCATTATAAAATTTTGTGGTAACCATAAGGTTATTGAAAATAATTATCTTTGAATACGTTTTTAGTCTGAATGTTTGAGCGAAGCGAGTTTCTAAGCGTTGTATGAAAAGATAATTATTTTTCAAAGCTAAAATTTTATCTGCGGTGGGTATTCTTTTGTTACTTTTCTTTGCCCACCAAAGAAAAGTAAAGCACATAGAAATATATTTAAATGAAAGGAATGTTTTTTATGCAAGGAATTAGAGGAGCTATCACTGTGGAAAATGATAATCGTGAAGAGATTATTGAGGCTGTAAAAAAATTATTAATAAACATTCTTGAAGCTAATGATATTACTGCTGAAGACATTGGTGCTGCTTTATTTAGTGCTACTAAGGATTTATCTAGTGTATTTCCTGCTTTTGCTGCACGTCAATTACCTAATTGGGATTTAGTGCCACTTTTTGATGCTCAACAATTATATGTAGAAAACAGTATGGAAAAATGTATCCGCGTTTTACTTTTGGTGAATACTGATAAAACACAAAAGGAAATAAAACATATTTATTTAGGTAGAGCAAGTCAACTTCGCCCTGATATTACAAAAGCTTAAATGGTGTAATTATGTCAGAAACATTTTATCGCCTTTTATTCATATTTATTGATGTTATTTTACCTCTAACTATAGGATACTATTTCCATAAATATAAGATAATATCTTTAAATACTTGTAATTTCCTCTTAAAGTTAAATATCCGTTTCATCATGATAATCACTGGACTTGGTAGTTTTTGGTTAATAAAAATAGACCAAAATTTATTTTTATTGGCATTCGTAGGAATTATCCTCATTTCAGCACTTCCAGGATTATTAGCTTATCCATATGTAAACTGGCGACTTGGTAAAAATATACGCAATAGCGGTGCTTATCTTTTAAGTAGTATGCTCTCTAATACAGGTATTTTAGGTGGTTTATGTGCCTATATAGCTATGGGGCAATTAGCTTATGCTTATGTCCAAGTTATCGCTATGGTACAAAATATTTTTACACTTTCTTTTTGTTTTCCTCTAGCTGAATATTTTCATCAAAAATTCACAGCTGGCTCGAAAGCAAAATTTCAACCGCATTGGCGTTCTATTCTAATCAGTTGGAACCAAATTGGTTTACTTAGTATGTTTGTCGGTGCTATCTTAAACATTTGCGAAGTACCTCGTCCTGATATTTTTGATCCCATTTTTAATGCTTCTGTTCATCTAGGTGCTTGGTTTGGTATTTTACCTGTAGGTTATTTATTAAATTTTAAAGCAGCTCGCTTATATAAATATCTAGCTTTGACTATTGTACCTGTTCGTTTTCTTATCATACCTATATTATCATTTATCACCGCTAGCTTATTTACAGATAATGCTTTACTCATTTCAGTCATCACTTTAATTGGTATGTGTCCTATTGGTATCAATTCTGTTGTAGTTACTCAACTATATAAATTAAACACCAGTATTGCTGAGGCAATCTTTTTAATCACTACTATTATCTTTATTTTTATAGCTTATCCTATATTTTTATTTTTAATGACATAAAAAAGCAGTCAAATACTTTAATTATAAATAAGTATTTGACTGCTTTTTCTCATCTTATAATATAAATTTTTAGTCTTTCATGTAATCAGTAAATAAATTTTCTGCTTTCATAAAATCAGAAATTTTATAGACACCACGCATTACTTCTCTATAATTTTCTGGTGTCAAAGATTGTGGTCCATCAGATAAAGCTTTTGCAGGATTTGGGTGAACTTCAATGATAAGTCCATCTGCTCCAGCTGCTATTGCTGCAAAGCTCATAGGTTTTACCATTCTCCATTTACCTGTACCATGACTTGGGTCTACGATAATTGGTAAATGACTTAAATGTTTTACTGCTGCTACAGCACTCATATCTAATGTGTTTCTTGTATATGTTTCATAAGTACGAATACCACGTTCACATAAAATTACATTATGATTGCCTTCATTCATAATATATTCAGCAGCATTTAACCATTCATCAATAGTAGCGCAAAGACCACGTTTGAGCATAACTGGTTTATTACATCTTCCAACTTCTTTTAATAAGCGGAAATTTTGCATATTACGTGCGCCAATCTGTAAAATATCCGCATAATGAGCTACAGCATCAACAGCTTCTACTTCTGTTACTTCTGTTACTACTTTTAATCCTGTAACTTCACGAGCTTCAGCCAAATATTCAAGACCTTTATTTTCAAGACCCTGGAAAGAATATGGAGAAGTACGAGGTTTATAAGCGCCACCACGTAAAAATTGTGCTCCACCGGCTTTTACGATTTTTGCTGCTTCTAATAATTGTTCACGAGATTCTACTGCACATGGGCCTGCCATTACTACTACATTGCCATCACCGATTTTTACACCATCTACATCAACAACAGTATTTGCTGGGTGGAATTCACGGCTGGCTAATTTATAAGATTTAGAAATAGCCACTGTCTGTTCTACACCTTCCATTGCCTCTACTGCTAGTGAACCCATACGAGTTTTGTCACCTATTACACCAACAATTTTCTGCTGTGCTCCTTCCATTATCTTAGCTGTGAGCCCTACACTTTCGATAGCTTTTACTACAGCCATGATATTTTCTTCTCTTGCATCAGGATTCATTATTACAACCATTATTTATTCCACCTTTTCATTTATCTATATTTAAGATTAATTTATTTCATTTACTAATTTATTACTAGCTTTATATACTGGGAATTTTCCCAAGTTTTTAAGCCAAAAACATTTTTTACTAGCCTGCATAAGTGCTTCTTGTAAAATATCTTTATCCACATTAGCATCTATTTCTATGAAAAAATATACTCGCCTAAACTTGTGCGCGCAGGTCTTGATTCAATTCTTGTCATATTTACTTTTCGACAAGCAAAATCACCCAAAAGTTCGTATAAACTGCCAGCTCTACCATCTATCTGACAAATTATCATCATATTGGCTACATCTTGATATTTTTTTACTTTATCTTTATTAGTCAATAAAATAAATCTAGTAAAATTATCTTCAACATCTTGAATATCTGTATCTATTATCTGCAAATTATATAAATCAGCTGCTGTTTTTGTCGCTATTGCCGCATAACCATCTCCATAACAGCTTGCTTTTTCTGCTGCTCTAGCTGTACTAGAAACAGATTCTGTCTTTGCCGTTGGATAATGACTCTTTAAATATTCTCTACATTGAGCTAATGGTTGAATATGAGAAATTATTGTGTGTATCTTAGCATTAGGATTTTTTGTTAATAATTGATTATGTACACTCCATATTAATTCAGACTCTATCATTAAGTCAACATCATGAGCCAAAGTATCCAAGGTAATACGAACTGAACCTTCTATTGAATTTTCCACTGGTACTAAACAATAATCTACATCTTTTTGAGCAACAGCTTGTATCGCATCTTGTATTGTATTATATGCCACTAAATTCATTTTTTCTTTACGCAAATTAGCCATATAAATTGCAGCTTCTTCACTATTTGTTCCATGAGGTCCTAAAAAAGCTAATTTCTTCATGAAAAGCCTCCTTTCTTTTTTTTATCTAATTGATTTAAAAATAATAAAAGCCTCACCCTAATATAAGGGCGAGGCTGAATTCACGGTACCACCTTATTTATCTATAAAAATATAGATATCTCTCATCAAGTACGGGACTAATCCGATACTGTCCTTTTTGATAACGGTAAGGCTCCGGCTCCACCTACAATAAGTTCAGCGAGCAATTCCGAGGTGAACTTCAATAAATACTCTCATATCAAGTTTCCAGCATCCTTGACTCTCTGTCATGATTATATTTATCTACTTTTCCTCTTCATCATCTTTAGCGTGTTTACATAATATCATATAAAAAAATAAAATGCAATAGTTTTTATTGTAACTTTGTAATATTTAAATAAAATTATTATCAATATAATTTTTCAATTACACTATCATCTATTTTAAAACAATGCTCTTTTGCTGGAAATGTTTTCGCTTTTGTTTCTTCAATATAATCTTTAAAAGCCTTTGTCATTTCTTCACCAACATTTGCAAAGCGTTTCACAAATTTAGGCTTAAATCCGCCAAACATACCAAGCATATCTTGATATACTAAAATCTGACCATCGCAATCACTACCTGCACCAATGCCAATTGTCGGTATATTTATTTCTTCAGTGATAATTTTTGCCAATTTATCAGGAATACATTCTAATACTACAGCAAATGCACCTGCTTTTTCTACAGCTTTTGCTTCTTGAAGAATTCTTTTAGCAGCATCTTCACTTTTCCCTTGAACTTTAAAACCGCCAAAGGCATTAACAGATTGTGGTGTAAGCCCTATATGTGCCATAACAGGAATAGAAGCTTCGACAATTGCCTTTATCTGTGGACAAACACTTTCTCCACCTTCTAATTTTACTGCCTGACAATGACCTTCTTGCACTAAACGACCTGCATTTTTCACAGCATCATAAACAGATGTCTGATAAGACATAAATGGCATATCACCTACAACTAAAGCATTTTTTGCTCCTCTAGTAACAGCTTTTATATGGTGTATCATATCTTCCATAGTAACAGATAATGTATCTTCATAACCAAGCATGACCATGCCTAAGGAATCACCTACTAAAATTCCATTAACTCCAGCTTCATCAATCAATTTTGCTGTAGAATAATCATATGCTGTAAGCATTGTAATTTTATCTTTGTTTTCCTTTTGCATTTTAAATGTTGATACTGTATTTTTCACTATCAAAAACCTCTTTCATTTCACTATAATCTTTTAATGAATTTTTACTTTGTGCAATTTCAATTAATTTTTGTGATAATAACTTATAAATTTCTTTTTCTTGATTTAAATTTTCTTGATTAAATGCATTTAAATGTTTTTTTATCGTAACTACATCATTTCTCTCTACTGGACCAGTCAAAGCATCTTTGATATCAAAAGTCGTTAAATTAGCTACATTACCCTGTAGTAATGGCAATAAAATATTTTTTGCCACCTTTTTATCTACACCACAACGATTTAATAAATCTATACTCGTGGCAAATAGAGCTGTAACTAAATTACTAGCCATTACGGCACTAGCATGATATAGTGCTTTCTTTTGCGTATCAATTTTTATGATGTCATTACCACATTTTTGAAAAATCTGCATCAAGCTATCTAAATGTTCACTATTACCTTCAATAGTAAATACAGCATTTGCTAAATTTTTATAAGCTTTATACCTATCATTTATCGCACAAAGTGGGTGGATAGAATATGCATATGCACCTTTATTTTGAGCATCAAAAAAAGCGGTCGAAGATATCGAACCGCTACAATGACAAATATTTTTATTTCTAATATCCAGATTTCTCATATAATCCCAAATTTGACTAATACTACCATCAGGCACTGTCAAAAAATAAGGTATCACTGTCTTTTAAGATATTTTCAAGATTTATATATAATTTAGTACTGGTAAAATCTGCTGCTGATTTTGCTGATTTTAAAGATTTACTAAAATAACCTACAATCTCTACATCATTTTGACTGCAATTATTTTGTAAATATTTTCCTAGGGAAAAGCCTACTTTCCCCGCACCAATAAATCCTATTTTCATTTTATCACCTCTTTTTCTTGGAAGTAATACAATGAAATCTCTGGTAAGGTCTTGTTCTTTCGATACAATCCTTTTTAATTAGATAAAAATAAAAGTTTTGTGGTACAGTTTCGCTTCGAATACTATCCATCACATAATATATCATTTATTATCTATTTCGTATAGAGCTAAAATTTATTTTAATAAATCTTAAATTTTTTCAAAAAACATTTGACAAATATAAATCAATCTGATATTATAATATACGCGGTTAAGACAACCGCAAACAAATGGCCTTGTAGCTCAGCTGGATTAGAGTGTTTGACTACGAATCAAAAGGTCGCAGGTTCGAGTCCTGCCAAGGTCACCATTTGTAATGGGTAGGTGCCCGAGTGGTTAAAGGGAACGGACTGTAAATCCGTCGCCGTAGGCTACGATGGTTCGAATCCATCCCTGCCCACCATTTTGTAAATTAAAGCTTCGATTTTATCGGAGCTTTTTTGTTTTATAAATATATAGATATAATCAAAAAATCCTAGAGCATAAACTCTAGGATTTTTTATTTCATTAATTAAATTATCAATATAAAAGATGTGTTATTACATAACCTACACAGCAACCAACTGTGATACCAATAAAACCTGGAATGATAAAGCTATGATTGATTACAAATCTACCAATTCTTGTTGTTCCAGAACGGTCAAAACCAATGCAAGCCAAATCTGATGGATAAGTTGGTAAGAAGAAATAACCATAGCAAGCAGAAATAAATGAAATGATAATAAGTGGGTCAACACCTACACTTAATGCCATAGGCACTACAATAGCTAATGCTGCTGCCTGAGAATTTACCAATTTAGATATTAAGAATAAAACAATTGCATAAGTCCAAGGATAATCTAAAACAATCTGTCCCAAAGTTTCTTTGAATTCTGGTAAATATGCACCAAAATAAGTTTCTGCCATCCATGCTACACCATATACAGAAACAATAGCTACCATACCAGATTTAAAAACAGAACCATTTGTTACATCACTAACTTTAACTTTACAAATAAGTAATTATACTATTTTAAAACCTAATTCTTGTATCATCTTCATATCTGTATCAATAGAAATACCACTTGTTGTGAGCATATCACCAGAAATAACAGCATTAGCTCCTGACTGCAAACAAGCTTTACCTTTATCTGTAAATAATCCTCTACCACCAGCTAGACGAATAAATAAATCTGGTAAAATAAAACGATAAATAGCCACTATTCTTTGCATATCTTCATCAGTAAGTGGCTTATTATGTTCGTATGGTGTTCCTGGTATAGGATTTAGACGATTTATAGGCACAGAATTTACATTTAAATTTCGTATTTCTAAAGCCATATCTATTCTATCTTCCATGCTTTCACCTATTCCCATGATACCACCACTACAAACACTCATACCTGCTCTTTGCGCTGCCTTTATTGCTTCTACTTTATCTTCAAAAGTATGCGTAGTACAAACTTTATCAAAATGATTTCTTGAGGTTTCTAAATTATTATGAATTCTTTCTACGCCCACATCATTTAATTTTTTAAATTGAGCTTCATTTAATAAACCACCAGAAACACATAATTTTATTTTACATTTTTTATGTACTTCATCTAAAGAATTTGTCAATTTATCTATTTCTTCATCACTTAATCTCTTGCCTGAAGTTACTACTGCATAACGTGCTACGCCTTTGCTATAATTATACTGTGCTTCTTCTAAAATAGGCTTCGTATTTAACAATGGATAAGTTTCTATTTTTGTAGTATAATGAGCTGACTGTGCACAATATTTACAGTCCTCGGAACATCTACCAGATTTTCCATTAATAATAGTGCAAATATCAAAATCATCACCGCAAAAATGTTTTCTTATCTCATTAGCGGCTGTAGATAATTCATCTAATGGAGCTTTCACTAAATCTAAAGCTTCTTGTTTATTAATTTTATAACCATTTAGTATTTTTTCTTTTAAATCATTTACACAATTCATTTGTTATCACCTTAAATCTTTTATATAAATATAATTAAACCATTATATTTATATAATGTCAACTTTTAAAAAATTTAGGTTAACTAATTATATAATCATTTAAGAAAGGAATTCTATGAACTCAACAGATATTTTACAAATACATGGTGCAAATCTCTATGAAATCACTTTTAACTTATTATCTAATTCTAAATTAGAAGAATTTATCCCTAATAAAAACAGCACAATTATTATTAAACCTGATATAAAATATATCAATAATACACTATACTCTACTTCTCCAGTAATCTTAACTACAATAATCAAATACCTACAAGACAATAATTTTACTAATATCAATCTTGTATTAGGTTCTTTAATCGATGATGATTTAGAGCAATTATTAATAACTTGTAAATACGATAAAATTGTAGATAAATTAAATATTCCTGTATATGGTCTTAAGGATAAAGATTACACTACAAAAACCATTGGTGGTATCGAATATAAATTAATAGATAAAGTCATCAATGCCGACTTTTTTATTAATTTAGTTACGTCTTCACCAAATGAAAAAACTATACTGCACAATGCATTGCAGGCTATGCAAAATATCTTGCACACCCAAAATCGCTCTTTATTCACTACAGACAATTTTTATAAAGCAATCTGCTTTTTAAATTATTTAATTAAAGCTAACTTCACATTAGTAGAAATAGATAGTTTATCTGATATCCAAGCAGATAAGCATATGTATGCTACTATAGATAATTTGTTAGCTGATGCTTATTATGCCCAAAATCTAGGCTATAAACCATTTGATATCGAATATATTGAACTAGCTTCTAAATTAAATATCGGTTGTGCTGATATCAATAAAGCTAATATCATTAATTTAATAGATAATACTGTTACTTGTGATAATAATTCAAAATTAGCCTCTCATATCAATGCTTCTAGCCCTTGCGAGCAATGTTATCAAAATTTACTGCAAGCACTCTCCTTATTAGATAAAGATAATTTACTTGATAAATTACCTACAAAATTATTCATCGGTCAAGGTTGGCGAGAATTCAGCGAAAATGGTATTGGCATAGGTCGTTGCACTAGCAAATTTGAAAATTATGTTAGAGGTTGCCCACCAAGCCCTCAAAAAACTTATGAATTTCTAAAAGAGTTCATTTGTAATAATCAAAATGCATAAAGAATAAATAAAAGCTCTATAAGTTAAATACTACAAATAACTTATAGAGCTTCTTTTTTATTATATTAATATATCAATACCATCTTGTTAATGGTAATTCATTATTTACACCTTTAGTAACTAAAATTTGATGTAAATCTATGCCACCTACATGGAAATTAGCTGCACAGGCATTTAAATATAAATCCCACATGCGAATAAATTTTTCATCAAACATTCCACTGATTTTATCTAAATGATTATGAAAATTATCTGCCCAACAAAGTAAAGTTTTTTCATAATGGCGACGCAAATTTTCAATATCGAGAATATGGAAATCATCATTTCCCATACTAGAAACGATTTCCCTAAGACTTGGTATCACTCCACCTGGGAAAATGTATTTTTTCATCCAACTATCAGTTTCCATTTCTTTTAATTGACTGATGAAATGCAATAAATACAAACCTTTATCTTTTAATACTGCATTTACACAATCATTGAATAACTGATAATTTTCCCTGCCAACATGTTCTAGCATACCTACACTAACAACTCTATCAAAACTTTTTCCCCATTTTGGTAAATCTCGATAATCCATCAATTCAACTGTTAAATAATCTTCTAAATGTTCTTTTTGTATACGCGATTTAAATTCTTTATATTGTTCACGACTTAAAGTAATACCCGTACCTTTTACCTTATATTTTTTAGCAGCTTCGATGAGTAAAAAGCCCCAGCCACAGCCAATATCTAGTAAGCTCATGCCTTCTCTTAAATATAATTTCGATAAAATATAATCCACTTTATTCACTTGTGCTTGATATAAAGTATCATCTTCATTTTTAAAATAAGCACAAGAATAACTCATTGTTCGTCTAACCATAATTTATAAAAATCATTACCTATATCATAATGAGATTGAACTTGCTTTTCTTGACTTTCTTTAGAATTAGATGGATGAATTATTTTATCTAACAAAGTTTCATTCAAAGAAAATTTATCCATTTGACCTAAAAAATGAATTAAAGCATCATATAAATCTCCTTCAATGGTTAAATCTCCATTCATATAAGCTTCACCTAAAGCGATAGACGTACTATTAAGTAAATCCATTATAGGTATTGTCTTTTTAAAATCCACTACAAAAGTTGGTTCACCTTTACCTACTAAATATTGATTATCTTTAAATTTTAAAAGAAATGGATTTTTATCAAATTTATTAAAAAAATGAACCATAGCCTTTTCTTCTAATTTATCAAACATAATAGCACCTCTCAATATCCTTCATAAAAAACTATAAACTACTAATATAAATTAGTAGTTTAAAATTTCACAAATAATATTATTTTTAAATTACTAATATATAAATATTCGACTAGTTAACTTTATACTTATACTATACCTGTCTATAACTATTGTCAATTAGATTAAAATCTATAAGTTTGATCAAAAAAATTTTAGGTTTGTTTTCGACAATAAAAAATGCTTTTTAAAATCTAGATTTTTAATCTGGACTTTGAAAAAGCATTCTTAAATCTATATGAAAAACTCTTTATTAAGAGTTGAATAACCATGGTGACGCGTATGGGATTCGAACCCATGAAGCCGCCGTGAAAGGGCGGTGTCTTAACCACTTGACCAACGCGCCATATTTAATTTTCCTACAGACATAAAAAAAGCTGATATCATATTGGTATCAGTTCATTCTTTAAATTAATGGTGCGGTTGATGGGACTTGAACCCATACGACCATTGATCACTACCCCCTCAAAGTAGCGCGTCTGCCAATTCCGCCACAACCGCATATACTCTTTAATGGTGCGGCCGAGTGGATTTGAACCACCATGAGGTATCCCCCACTAGCGCCTGAAGCTAGCGCGTCTGCCATTTCGCCACGACCGCAAAGGGCAAAAATAACAAATGATGGTGATTGGTGCCGAGGACCGGAATCGAACCGGTACGGTTATCACTAACCGCGGGATTTTAAGTCCCGTGCGTCTGCCAGTTCCGCCACCCCGGCATTATTCACTTCTTTGTTCTCGTCGAGAACATTTAATATGTTACCATATCGTTTTGTTCTTGTCAAGAACTTTTTTAAAGTTTTTTCAAACTTTTTTGATGGAGCGGGTGATGGGAATCGAACCCACGTAACTAGCTTGGAAGGCTAGGGCTCTACCATTGAGCTACACCCGCATTTCATGGAGCTGGCGAGAGGAATCGAACCCCCAACCTGCTGATTACAAGTCAGCTGCTCTGCCAATTGAGCTACACCAGCATGTTATAAAAGTGGTGCCTCAGAGCGGAATCGAACCACTGACACGGGGATTTTCCAGTCCCCTGCTCTACCGACTGAGCTACCGAGGCAAATGGCGACCCG
>ENA-OQEL01000163-OQEL01000163.1-human-gut-metagenome-genome-assembly--contig:-NODE-163-length-25773-cov-3.884699_pt1 | contig 25773 bp, 29 predicted proteins | sample MGYA00242796_ERZ504637 | MGnify/ENA primary metagenome ERZ504637 (study PRJEB26092, sample SAMD00036306) | human gut metagenome | host: Homo sapiens | study: EMG produced TPA metagenomics assembly of... | reverse complement strand
CATATTCTTTTTTCAGAAAGTCTGCATTTTCTTTCTGGTTATGCAGGTCCATGAAATATTCGTAGATTCGAAATTTTCCATCTGCAAAACCACTTCCAATGCAAAGGGCATAGTCGATTTCGTCCTGTGTGATGAAATCTTCCTGTCTGACATCTACCGTATCATGAAGTGGAAAATGAATTCTCTCCCTGTCAAGATCCGCGATTTCGGATAATAGATATCCTGGAGATTTCACAGTTTTCGGCTTTAATTCTCCATAGGAAATCCGTGCATCGACATCTTCCAAAAAGCTTTCCAGCTGTTCTCTTCCTTCATGCGTAGAAAGAAGAGTTTCTATTTTTTCCTATACTGTTAAGTTCTTCCGGTACATCATCTATCCAATCACGGAGAAAATAGCCGATCTGATAAGATACCCTCTCCATCTCTGTTTTGTCTACGAGTGCTGCCTCGTTCGCATCCATATACAAGCCATACGTAATCATGGCGTGAATGTACTTTTCGATTTGATCCCAGCTTAATGTTGTAACTACAGATTCCGCTGCCTGCATACCATAACCGGCAGTCATTCCGTTTTCATCAAACCATACAGATATTGGATGACCGTGTAATTCAAAACCTTTGCCGACCTGACCATATTCTTTTTTCAGGAAAGCAATTATTTCATCGGTACTTTTTCCTTCGGTATATTTGGCGTAAATCCGTTTCCGGCTATCTTTTTGCCCGCCACCACTTCGGATGATTACTTCAAGATCGGTTTCCGACAAATAGAAAGCAGCGGGCATAGTATATTTTTTACTTGCTTCCGCTGCTGTAATTGATCCTCTCTGTTCCTCTGCTGATGGAAACAGACTTAATTGTGTGTATGATTCCTCTGGTTTTACAAAATTGGTCGGCTGTAAATCAGTTCTTTCAGTACGACTTCCTCCGCCCGGCTCTGGATGCTGTTCATCTTCTTCACCCAAAGCATCTGATCCTGTGCTTTGAGCTGTTCGTTTACTCCTTCTTTCTCCGCCATCTGGGATGTCAGGACTTCCATCCTCTCTCTTGCCTGTTCCTGAATCTCGAGAAGATGTGCTTTCAGCGTTCCTTCCAGAAACATTGCTGTTCTCGCCCCATCGTATCTCTCCCTCAGAAATTTGTCCCTCAGAAGTCCGTATTTCGTTACCATTCCCTCCGGTTCCGGATTTGCTTTCAGTTTCGGAATCAGATAATCTCCCATCTGTTCGTATTCCAGGTCCATTTTGTTTTCCTCCTTCAATATTATCTTTATCTTTGGAATTACCCTCTTGCAAACTTTCACGCTTTAAAGCATTATATCGCGGTTGTGGTGCATTTGCAAGTTCTTTTTTGGAGATTTCTTTTTCCTGTTCTTTCTCGCGAAGTTTATCATAAATGCGTACTGTTTTTCCGATTTCTGCAAGAACACCTCTGGAAGAATCATTAATTTTTGTTCCTAATACTGACAATGTTTTAATAGAAACAAACTGATTGATATAATCAAATGAAAATTCATGATCGGAAATTTCTATTCCACAGGCCGATAAAATTGTAAAAGAAACACTTTCCGATATAAGTTTTTTTAAGCAAAGAGCAAAGTCCTGTTCGCTCAGTTTATCAAATCCTATCCTATCCTGTAAATCCGGATAATCAATTTGAAGTTCTGTATAGGCATCCGCCGCGAGCTGATCTGAAATTTCAATAATTCTTTCTTCAAAGGGTTTTGTGCTGTCTGTACTGCCATATATTTGTTCGAGCCTATGCAGTACATCACTTTTATGCTCTTCCCGCAGTTTCCACGCCTTCGGATAACGTCCATTTGGCTTTACAGCATGAACATTCGAAACATCAAATACATATTTAAGCTTATGACCGTATGTTGCAGTATCATCCGGAAGTGCAATTCCTGAAGATCCTTTATTTACCCAGCAGTTCATACGTTTATTCCATATCTCGATGGAAGCACACGCTGTTGCATCCGGATTCTGTGCATAAATCAGAAGCTGTTCTTTAAACGGATATTTATAAATCCGTGCAGCGGAGGTCAGGAACTTCATCCAGGATTCCCGGTTCTGTGAAACCCTTTTAGCTGTTTTTTCTGCAAGATTCACTATGTATTCATATTTATCCATCTTATTTTCCTTCTACTATTGTGGCCGACAATATAATTGCGGCGAAAGATTTGATTGTGACATTGCCTGTTTACATACCCCTCTGGATTCATCTGCAGCATGAACCATTTCACCATTTCCAAGATATATGGCAACATGGGATATATTCCTGTATTTTCCGTTGGCCGAATAAGAATAAAAGATCAAGTCTCCCGGCTGCAGTTCACTATAGCTGACAGTCATTCCTTTGTTTACCAGGCATTCTGCTTCGCTTGCTGCATCCATTCCATTCAGATAAGTAATACCAGCTGCAGCATAACTCCGGTAAACCAGGGAAGAACAATCATACCATCCCGGATCATCTCTTCTGCTTTGGGAATAACCACTTCCTACAGCATTCAGAGCTGCCTGCACGGCAGCATTTCCGGACTCTCCGGCACCTATGCTTTTTTTCCAGGACCAGTCAATCCCACCGGCACCATTTTCGGATGGTGCATAAATGTCAAGCGTCCCATCAAGCTGCGCCAGGCAATCCGCTTTCTCATAGCTCCACCTGGATACGTTCGGTCTGCGGGCGATCATGGCATCATATGCCCTTTCAATAATTTCCCGGTCCGTTGATGCAGATGTTGTTCCATCAAAATATCTTTTCAGGCTTACAACATATTTTCCATCTCTGTTGCCAAAAGAAAGAACGCAGCCTTTCAAAGCATCAGACGCGTTTGTAAAATCAAAACCATAATATTCTGTCAGTGATGTAAGAAGTGGCTGCAGTGTTTGTGTATAGACGTATTCGCACTGGGCTGCCTCAAATGCAATCTTATGTTCTATGCAGATCGAATGCCATGCCCCGTAAAATCCGGCGTTATTTTTTAGTTCTGTGGTCATGCCAAGATATGGTTCAAACGGACCATATGTAGTTGGATCTTTTTCATAGCACCACCGAACAAACGGCCCAAGCTCATAACGATTATCGAACTGAAATTCACCACATGCATTTCCGCCATCGCCACCAACCTGATCCGGGTTTCCGCCGGATTCATATTTTGCCGCCAGATAACAGGCTCCATCATAAGCGGAAGAAGCACTTTGACGTTCAGCCTTTACCCCAAGAAACAGAAGACTCAAAAGAAGAAAAAGCGAAATAATCGGAAGCAGCAATAAAACATTGGATGCTATAATTTTAATGATGCCTGCGGATATTTTCGCCGTATTAATGACTCCATGCCGAAGTAGCATCCGCTGTTGATAATCAGCCCTTTTTTTTATCTCTTCTTCGTTCCCGGATAACCGGAGGGATTGAACGGTTGTATGGAAGTTCTTTGTTCTCCGAAACCATTTTAAGGATGTTCTAATTTTTCCCTCTTTACGAGAACTTTTTTCATCCTTTTTTCCTCTGCGGTCATTAGAATCTTTTTCATTCTTTCCTGACTTTTCTGTATCACTTTCTTTCCGATTTTTCTTTTTGGCTTTCCGTTTTTCACTTCCGGAATCATCCTCTGAGTCCTCTTCCTCAGCATGATCCATTTCTTTATTCCATTCCTCTGCCGCCTGGGACGGTTTTATTTCCTGCCTATTTTTATCTTCTGCCGGATTCTTTTCAGATGTTTCTTCTGTATGTTCCTTATTTTTTATTTCCTTCTTCTGATTGGACGTTTTCTCCTCATCTTCACCAAGAGTTTCCTTTTCCTCTTCTGTTGAAGATTCTTCTGAAATTTCACTATCTTCCGAAGTATTTTTACTCGTGATTTTTTCTTTTTTTCGATTCTTTTTTAATTTTGCCAGATATATAAGTGTTTTTGATTTTTTTAAATCATTCTGGGAATCCGGCTCATCATCTTCAACCTCTTTTTCTACATTCGCTGCTGTCATACCATGCAGCATGGATGCAGTATTCAAACTTTGATGCTGCTGTCTGAAAGTTTTACTCTGGTTGGATGATAATTCTTCCCCTTTAGAATCTTGTACTGTGGATGATTGTATTCTGCCAATCGTATATTTTCGGCTGAAATCCTTCTTTTTTTCTCTCTCATCCGTATTACTTTCTTCCTCTTCTTGTTGAAAAAGTGTCGGTTTTCCAGACAACGGATTTCCGTTTCGCTTCTCCTCTATTCCAATGCCCTGTGTGTTTTCTGTATCTTGCCGCCGCAGATATTTCCACATGGCCAGACGCATACTTGTCGTTTTTCTTCTTTTATGTCATTATTTTCCGACATTTCCAGCTGTTCAGTATTCGGATGGAAGCTCTCATCTTGGCTGCAGCATAATTTTTTACCGTGATTTTCCTGAATCCGATTCTCTGATGCAGCCTCAATATTATCTTCCCGTTCTGAACCTGTACCTTTTTAAAATAAAATGGGTTGTTTGTTGCTTCTCTTCTGCATGGGAACGTCCCGCTTCTGTTTGCACATATTTCTGTGTTGCCAGTCGTATACTTTTCAACTGCTGTTCCCGGGCAACTTGTCTGTCCGGTTTTTCTGGTATTTTATACGTCTCTGAAACAGGTGCATGGAACTGTGCAGCTTTCGCCTCATATTTTTCACTGGAGCCATTATATACAGGCTGTTCCGGTACATAATTTGATTCATTCTTATGCCACAGGATTTCCGGTTGTACAGCAGCCTGTTCCGTATGTCCAGTGTTTTCCGGCAAGATACTTTGTGTATTTACTTGATTTTCCGGCTGCAAATATTTCTGCGTCGCCAGACGCATATTTTGCAGCTGTTGTTCCCGCGTAATATGGTTTCCTGTTATTTCCTGCGTTTCAGAGTGGCTCATAACAGATCGTATCTCTGACGCAGTATAGATTGCAGAAGTAGCACTGTGTACCGTCTTTTCCACAGATCCTGTTTTAACTTCCCGCTGTTTTGCCTGCCATGCAACTTCCGTGTGCTTGTCTTTTGGTGTCATGCGTTATCCTTCCTTTAGTTTTCCGGCATACGGTAACAACCTTGGATCTTTTCGATATATCCTTTTTTCACAAGAGATTCCAGTATCTCTTCTGCCTGTTTATTGGAAACACCGCATAAAATTCCGGCACCATAGCAATCCAGCCATTCATCACATTCGTCAGCTTCTTGTACTTTATGGTACATGAACAGCTCTTCTTCACTGATTGGCTCTTCTACTTCGCCATTTGAAAGCTCAACAGACTCTTTGTCTGGATCAGTGTCAAATGTTGACACCGAGTCTCTGTTTTCATCCGTGTCAATCTTTGACACGGATTCCAGATCATCTTCATGTTCATCTTGATCCGCTTCCTGGCTGTAAAATACGTTCCGATTTTCGGCAGCGGCTTCATGGAAGTTTGTACTGTAGAAATGATACAGCGGATTGTCCCGGCTAATCGTCGAATCACACTGCAAAATATGCCCGCCCCAGACAATCAAACTCTGGCCCGGTGTCGGATCAGAAAGCGCTTCAAACTCTTTCTGTGATAACTCCATAATCTGCAGCAATTCGTTCCGATCATCACCGGCTTGGTCAAGCAGCACCTTGAAGTCGGAGTTTGATACAATCTCCATAATTTTCCGGTTGGCCGTTGCTGCTGAAACGTTCTGCAGACAGATCGTACAGATACCACCAAGTTTACGGTACGTCAGATACGCCTTTTCCAGCTCATTACAACTTGTCTCATGGCGGCAGACATATTGAGCCTCGTCAACGATAAAATGCGTTGCCCTTTGCTGTTCAACGTTGTAGGAAAAACGCTGCGTTAAAACATGCATGATTGTTATCATCAGCGGTTCCCACATCAATTCAGGGATATTTTTCATTCCAAATGCAACAAACCGGCTGCTGGTAGACAGTGTACTTTGTCCTTCCAATGTCAAAAAGCTATGCTTTGTATAAGCCTCCAGTGATCCATACAAATCACGCGCTTCCGGTTCCCGCTGTTTCTGGAAAATTGCTTCCAAATCAGAAAGCACCGGGGATATCGGTTTCTTTTTTGAAAACGTATTCTGATATAATTCCTCAACGCACCGGTAAATCAACGATTTATGGATACCGTTTGGACGTATACCGGTCATGATACTGTACAGAAATGCTTCCATATACTGCAGCTGGGAAAGGATATATTCTTCACGGCCCTTTGCATTCTTTTGCAGCAAAGATTCCGGAATCTCAAGAGGGTTCAGGCGCAGATCCGGATCAGAAAGATCAAAATACTGACCGCGGAATCTCTGGGTGATTCCCTTCATCTCATTCTGCGGATCAATCAGGAAAATATCATCTGTACTGTTAATCAATGTTTGTCCGATTTCCGTAATTTTCAGCAGCATGGACTTTCCAGAACCAGTGTGGCCAAAAATAACACCATTACTGTTTTTCAATGTCTTTCGGTTTCCAATGATCGGATTTCTGGTTTTTTTATTTATACCATACCATGTTCCGCCAGGCTGGATCAGATCCCAGGAATAGAATGGCTGGAATGCCAGATAAGAACTTGTCAGGACGGAACGCATATTATTTACACGCCTCGCTCCGATCGGAAGCAACGTATTCAGTGCCTGAATTTGCTGATCGTAGTAAGGAACAATCTGTATAGAATGTTTCCGGCAGCGGCGTCTGACTTCTGCCGTGTTTGCATCCAGTTCCTCTTTATTTGCTCCACGCACTGCCAACAGGATTCCTACATAGAAGCCATTTTCATCATCTTCCTCGATCTGATCCATATATTTTTTCAGATTGGCCTGCTTCTTTTTCTTTGCATAGGACGGCTCACTATAGAAGTTACCCATACTTGCATTGGCCTGTACTTCCTGCCCGATCGCATTTTCATTGTAGAAATTCGTGTTGCTGATTTTTCCACGTAACACTTCCCGTGGGATATATGCCGTATCTATGGTAAGGCAGGTATAAAACGGAAAATCTGTCAGTTCAAAAATCAACTTTTCTTCATTCAATCTGGTTGGCAGAACCGCAGCAAAAAGAATCCGCATACACTCTTCATCAAATTCCATGTAGCTTTTGTGATTCCGCACAGAATGTGGAAGGATTGAATTGCGAAAATCTCTTCCGGCCTGTACCATATCCTGAAACGGAAGAATAAAACTTTCCTCTCCATCATCTGTGAAAAAGTAATTTCTGATTTTCTGAAACCGCTGCACAGCGTTTAAAGGAACCAATTCCGAACCCATTGCATGAAAGATTGGAAGTGCTGTATGCTCGAATGTATCAAACCATCCTTCCGCTTTCTTTCTAATGATCCGGCAATTTGCCACTCACAGTCAAATAACGCTGTTTTCGAACGTTTTCCGTCCTTTAAGAGATTTTTTAATCATTTCGTTATTGTAGCGGGCCAGCTCTGGATACTCACTTTTATTTTTCATCCTGCAACAGAGATTTCTGGAAATTTGTTACGTCCCGTGGTTCACACTGTATTGTGATCTTGAAATCTGTGTCCATGGAATTTAGAAATTTCCGTAGTTGAAACAGGATGCCGTCTTTTTGCTGCTTGTCCTGATCCACATAGTTTAAGTCTGAAAAAGAATACACACGATCAAATTTTCTCCGCTTTTTCCCTGCCCCGTTATTCGGTTCTATTTCAAATATTCCATTTTCGTGTACACCTGCAATATCCAGCATTTGTTGAATACTGGCCGGTGTCTGGTAAACTGGCTGTGTACATTTTTTATATCGGATAAATTCCTCATTCGAAAAAAATCCCATTCTGTTCCATCCTTTCCAAGTATATAAAAAAGTCGGGATTTTTCCCGATCATTATTTTTCTTTTTTCAAATAATTTTTTCTTGCCTGGTTATATTCGTCACTTTTCCAAACAAGTTTGGCTGTGGACTTTCTGTATTTTCTTGCCCGGTAAAACTCTATTGCAGAAAGCCCGCTACGTGACTTCCATACCTGACTGAAAATGATAGCTGCAGCAACAGCAGTTCCAATCAAAAATGATATATATAAGTTCCATCCAAGTATAAAATACAACAAGATAATGATAATACCACAAGAGACAGCAGAAACGGCCATCACACCTAACTCTCTTGCTGTAAGTCCTTTCCAGATGCTATCCTTATATGCACCAAAATCTTCATTCATGTTTACCATAAGCTATGTCCTTCCTACTATTAAAATCCAAATGCTCTTCGAACCATCGCATCCGTACCAGATACTGATCCCGTTATAATAAGGATACCAAGAATAGCTTGAAGTCCTTCCCATCCTTGTGATCCCAACATTCCGCCCAATATATCTTCTGATGCAGTAGGGAACAGCCCACCGGCATTTATTAAAATTGTTCCAAGTCGCATCATTAGCATGATTCCTGTCATTTCAAACAATGCACAAAGAAATGTACGGACCCAGCTTGATCCGGTATGTCCAATTTCATGTGGGCCTGCATAAGTGGAAAGTGCAAGTGGTGCAACAGCCATATAAAAAAACAATTTAAGGAAAACCCTATAAACCGTCCATAATGTAATAACTGCGCCACCCAGGCAGATAAACAAAAACACAAGGCCAAACAGATTTCCAAAAATAAGTCCGGATCCACTCATTTCCCAGTCATCCCCTACTCTTATAACCAGTGAAGCGGCATCTTCCGGAACAATAATACCAAAAAATGCTTGTTCAATTTCAATCAAAAAAACGAGTATATTCGTGAGATTTAAAAAAACAGCATCCACAAGTGCCAGCTTGATAAAAAACTGGATGCTTGCTTCCATGGTCATTCCGTGTTTAATATCCGTTGTTTCTTTGAAAAAATTAACCATAAAGAAAACACTTACAAGTGTCGCACCTAGAATCTGTAGTGCCTGGAAAATCCGGTATGCTTCATCCCAAAGTTCACCACCTGCCAAACTTTGTGGACTCGTTTGCAGCATATCAAACGCATATGCAATTAATGAATTCCAAACATTGCACCCAAGGGAAAAGAAACCACTTCCCGCAAAAACCGTTTTGAAAAAATCTAATATCTCATTTATCATATTTTCTCCATAAGAAAAAGGAGGATATTCCCTCCCTTTTCATTATCCCTTCAGAGCAGTTGTAATTACCGGAGCAACCAGCATAACTAACGCACCGCCAATCCCTTTTAAAGATCTTGTAATAGCACCTCCGCCTTCCTGTGCCTGCATGGAAGCTCCAAATTCAAATGCGTGCCATAATAAAATAACACCACCCACAGATTGTACCACAGCGCTGATCAGATTCCATAAAATTTCAAATTTCGCATTTATTGCGGCCGTTGCATCTGCAAAAACCATTGGCGCACCTACTCCCTGCAGGAACATCAAAAACGCAAAGCAAGCCGTATATTCCGTGACTTTTTTCAGTTTCTTTTTTACTTCGATTGGCTTTTTCATATCTTTTACCTCTTTTTGATCTAAAAATAGCCCGCACCAAATTTTGGTGCAGGCCTTATTTTCGTTTGTTCTTTCGTGTCAATCCTTCACACGACATTTTTTAATCGTCATCATCATCATGTTTGTGAAATCTTCCAATTAAAAATGCAATAACACATCCTACCATCGCTATAATCGGGATAATATACTGAATCGGCATTCTCTATTTTCCTCCTTTTTCTTCCTGTTTCAGAACCGGAAACTGGGGCAATCCAGTACACAATTCCAGTCCATTAAATTCTTGTTTTTCAATTATCTGCTGATAATCTACTGTCACAGTGACGAAATATACTTTTTGATTGTTGGCATCCCGGCCTTCCTCTGTATGAAGATGTCCCTGGACAAACACTGTCGTTCCTTTTTTTATTCTCTGAAATGTTATCATTGCCCGTTCTCCAAAGGCGACACAGTACATGTAATCGGAATAAGAACTTTTCGGTCGCTGCACGGCCAAGATGTACCGGCATGTTGGAACTGATCTCCCTCTCCTGTCTTTTTCATAGGAAAATTGTGGGACGCAGGTGCAAACACCCTGGATTTTAATCTGATTCATGTTTGCCCTCCTTATACCAGATTGCCAGTTGTATTTTCTTGACGGTAAGGCAGCCTCCGGTATCGCAGAACTTCCATCCGCAGTAAATCATCCCGCAGGGTTTCTGTATCCATGCCCTCAAATAAAATGTCAAGGGTTGTCTCAAAATCCCGGTAACGGCTGCGCTGGCTGTACGTAAGTGCCTTTTCAATCCTTTCCAGAATCGGACCATTTTCATAAAGTTCCTGCAATTCTAAAAGGGATTGCTGCAGTGTGTCTTTTCGCCGGAAATGTTCTATCATCCGGCTTTTAAATTCTGCCACATCAGCCGGGTTTAACACTTCCGGTTCCGTGTCAATGTTTGACACGGGAACTTCTTCTTTATCATTCGGAAGTTCTTCCGGCGCATTTTCCGTTTTTTCCTCTTCTATGACAGGTATATTCTTTTTTCGCTTTAAATCTGGAACATTTAAAACATTTTTCAGCTTTTTGGTATCAACCCCAAGCTTTTTTTCCAACGGCTCTTCTTGAGTTTCTTCCTTTTTCTGTTTTCGCTCTTGTATTAAACTGATTACAGCTGTTGCTGCAAAACCAAACGCTGCGATCGCAAGCACCGCGGTCATCAAGTAATATGGATTTCCCAAAAATGACTTTATACTTTCCATGGCCGATCTCCTTTACTTGAAATTCCGTGATGCATCTACCGCAAGTTCTACCAGCTCCTCTGCCGAAATTCTTCTGTCATACCATCCGGTCAGAACTGCCGCTTTTTCGTATTCATCATAAGATGCCTTATATTCCGGCATTTCTGCGTTCATCTGGTAGATGACTTCTTTTAAGTTCTTGGTTTCGCGGCGTGGAACACTGATTTCATAGCATGGAAGGGAATCAAAGCGGAAATGATAATTCTTTTCGCCACATACCGCATCTACAATAATTCCATCCGTATTATGGCGGGTTGTCACATTTTCGAACTCTGGCAGTGTCAGCAAGTAATTCTGCAGTTCTTCTGCACTTAAATCGTGGCTTTCCGGCTGATTACTGTTTTCTTCCAGCTGTCTCTGTAATTCTTCCTTGTCTTTTGCCTGATCATCCAGATCTCTCTGCAAAGATTTTACCTGCTTATTTAGTTCAATGACTTTTCCTTGGAGTTCTCCATTCCGTTTTCGCAACTTTTCTTCTACTTCCGGATCAGTGCTGCTATCTTCTGCTTTTAACTGCAGGTTCGCAAGTTCATCTTCCTTTGCATCAAAATCTTTCTGTAATTTTTCCATCTGTTCCGTTTTGGAATCACGTTCTTTCTCCGCCATGGAAAGACGACTCTGCAATGTTTCAATTTTCGCCTGCAGTTCTGTTTCCTTATCCGTTGGAAGTGACATATCCGGATACAGTTTTAAATTTTCCTGCATCATCTTGAGGTTATCCCTCTCTGCCTGCAGCTCAATACTTAAGTTCTGTGCCTGCAGCTTTTCCATTTGCAGTTCCTGCCGTTTCTTAATCAGCTCATTTTCCTGTTCCTGCTTTGCTTTCGCCAAGGATTCTTTTGTTTCCTGTTCCCAGGTTTTTAAAGCAGTTTCCTGTTTTTCCATGTCCTCTACTTTAGCTGCAAGAGCATCCTGGATCTGGTCCAGTTCTTTTTCCCGGTTATCCAGATCTGTTGCTTTCTGTTCCTGGCTATTTTTCTGCTTTTCCAATGCATTTGCAAGAGACTGCAGCTGCTTGGAACGGTCATCGAACAGCTTTTCACGTTTTTTATATTGCTCTTCTCGTTCCTGATACAGCTGATTCATTTTTTCGGCCATACTTAATGTATTTTCATCCATGACGTATCCTTTCTTCGGGCGCTTAGCCCAATATCTTTCTTACTCTTTTTTCGTATTGCAGTAAGAAACATCAATACACTCCAACTGCCGATAAAAAAAATCGGCAAAAAAAACAGATATGATTCCTATCTGCCGTATCCACCGGATCAGCCTTTAAAATCATACCTTCTGTATCTGTGTCAATGTTTGACACCTGTTTTGTGGTTTCCATATCGGTGTCAACGTTTGACACCGCTTGTGGTTTTTCCGTATTCGTGTCAACGTTTGACACCGCTTTGGGATTTTCCGTATCCGTGTCAACGTTTGACACCGCCTGGTGGTTTTCCGTACCCGTGTCAATGTTTGACACCGTTTTGCTGCTTTTCTGTCCCGTGTCAATGTTTGACACGGATTTTTCAGCCCGTTTTCCATTCCATAAGGAAACTCCGGTTCCGCAGAGCAGCAGGCAAGCCAAAATCATACAAATTCTGGCTCTTACTTTTGCTTTAAGACGCTTCCTTTTCCGCATTCGCGACCTCTTTCTGGGCAACCGTAACGGCGTGTATAACCAATCTGTAAGGACTGGAGCCATCACCTACGCAGGTGGATAAAGTAAAAACTTTCTCCTTTCCGGTCGGGGCAATATTACAGTCATATTCCGCATTCTGTACGGTTTCTGCAATCCATTGTTTCCATTCCTCGCTGTCACCTTTATATCCCAGTGTAAAAACATCACTGTCATACCGGGTGCTGTATACGCTGTATATCGCACAGGTATAAGTAGTTTCCGGTGTATAAACATATACATAAGGATAAGTGTTCCGGAAGTCCTTATCATGGTACTTTTTCAGGCTTCCAAACATTTTCCCGGATGCCATGTTATGCCCATATAAAATAATGTGGCTTTCTTCGAAATCTGTTCCGGCAGTTGCAAAAAAGTGGAACCAAGAATATTGCTTTCTCCTGTTACGGTATGGTTCAGGTAATAACTGTTGTCCTCTCCTAAAGCAACCGGATAATCAATGGGTGTTCCGGGAACTGTGATCCATGCCAAAATCTCAGGATTGATCTGCTGTAAATTCTGAAAATCAACTATTCTTTCCATATTCGGATCTGTTTCCTCTTCCGGCTCATCTGTAGTTGATTCTGTGTTTTCTTCATCTGTTGTATCCGGATTTTGGATATAGCCACTGATAAGGTTCTGCTGTTCCCGGTCGGTTTGTGCTTCCTGCAAAATCCGTGGAAGATAAGACGCACCCAGCAGACATAAAATTGCCAGCAGGACACACCCAGCAGCTTTTCGCATTTTCACACCTCCCTGTTCTTTAATGAAATACCCGTGTCAAACATTGACACGGGTATAAATCCGGTTTTGCTGGTTACTTTAACGGAATGATGTTCTTAACAGAAGTATCATGCGTTGTAGTTCCCCAGTCATCTTTCTGGTTTTCAAATGTGATGGATGTACCGGTTGGTTTCGCCTTTAAATTTGCATGTACGGAGAAAATTTTATCCGGAGCAACGCCCTTCGTCGGTTCCTGTAATTTTGAAATCGTTACATTCTCTGTTCCGGTAACGTTCACCAGATGATACCGCAGCACATCCTGTTCTGTTACTGTGTAGTCCTCTCCTACCGGGATTTTGTTCCAGGTGACAGAAAGTTCTACATATCCCTGTCCATCGGTATGTGAATTTACGTAATTTTCCGTGAACTCTACATAATTCTGGAAGGTACGGTCTTTTCCATTAATATCTTTTCCTTTTACGGTGAAGATAAAGGTTGGGTTTCCATGCGCCCAGGTAATATCGCTTGCTTTAATTTTCTTTACTATGGTAAGGTCTGCATAGCGCATATCCTTCATGGTGATGGTCTGCGTATCTGCTTTGCTTTCCAGCGTAAAGGTAATTGGATCAGCAAGTTTATAATAATCCGGGGCCTGATCCTCACGTAAAGTATACCGACCCGGTTTCAGTTTTTCGATCCGGTGCGGTGTGCTTCCGGATGTCCAGCTTTCTACCAGACGGCCATTGCTATCCAGAAGAGAAAGTTTCGCTCCGGAAATATTCTCTCCGGTACCGGAATCTACTTTTGCAAGATCCAGTTTTGTATAATCATTTTCTACTGTGATTGTCAGGTTTGACTGCCCATTGACTTTTCCGTCGGATACTGTGAAATCTTTCACTGCATTATCCAGTACGTATCCATCTTTGGTTGCCGTTTCCTGGTAATGCCAGGTTCCATCCTTCACACCATCAATCGTGATCCGTCCATTGCTATCTGTTTTCTGCGTTTTATCATAGCTCTTGTCATCATTCCAGATATGGAACGTAACACCTTCCATGACTGTGCCATCGTTTTTGCTTACTTTCTGCAGAACGATCGCATTTTTCTGGTTCTGTACGGCTACATTGACGCTGGTATGGCTATCATCCAGGGTAACTGCATGTTCTGTAGTATCCAGGACATATCCATCCGGAGCTGTTTTTTCTTTGACAATGTACTGACCAAGTTCCAGTTGTTTGCTGGCTGCCGATCCATTGCCATCTGTAGTTACGGTATCAACTACCGTATTGGCAGCAACCAGGGTTGTGCCTCCGGCTGTCTTAATATCCTTTGCAGCTTTGATTTCAAATACCGCACCGGAAAGTTTTTTATTATTCTCACCGGTTTTTGTGATTGTGATCTGACCGGTTTTTCTGGCATTTGTCGCATCCAGTGTTAAAGTAACAACACCTTCTTTTTCTGCTGTAAACTCATGTTCCCAGGTTCCGGTATATCCTGTCGGATTTTTGGTTTCTACTACTTTGAATTTTCCACCTTCTGAATCTTCTGCATGGAGATTTAATGCTCGATAAGCTTTATACTTATCTTTCCATTCGGCCTTGGTATACGTTACCCACTGGCCGCCTTGCATCTTGTAAACAGTGAATTCTGCGCCTTTTAGGGCTTCTCCTGTTGTTTCATCTGCCTTTTTGATGACAAGGTCAACATTTTTGGTCTGATGCATAACCATTTCTGATGTATAACCAAACTCAGAAGTATTCCATACGTGCCAATCTGTTGCCTCGGTCCGGCTTGATCCTTTCCATCCATTAAATATGGCATCCCCACCAGTAAATGTAAAGTCTTTTGGATATGATTGCACTGTGGTAAGTCCCTTACCTGGACCGTCCACATTTTGTATGGTTCCTCCATTATAAAAGACCATAGTCTGAGAATCGCCTTCATATGTGTAAGTAACCCATCCTTCCGGGTTATCCGGTGAAGTACCATCATCTGCATTTGAACCCTTTTTTTGCTGACCAGATTGCATCCGTTCTTGCATCATAGATTAGACGATCATCAGCTTCCTTCGTGACATAAATGCCATCGACTTTTCCATCAATATAAAATCCCTGGGAATAGTCCAGATCAGATAAAGTGAAATGTCCCTTAACCTTAAGTGGATTTCCATTTTCATCGTAATATGAAAATCTTACCTTAATCCATTTCAAGCCTTTAATATCAATGACAGGAGTTGCACCGCCTTTTGTATTGTCTACAGAAACAACAACATTGTCTACATCTTCATATCCCGGATACCCGCTGATATTAGTATTCTGCCAGTCCAAAAACCAGATCCGCATGGTAACAGGTAAACCATTAGCATTGCCTACATTGGTATACTCTGCATACATCTTTCCTTTTAATCTTTCATACGGAATAAAAGAACGGGTATTTCCATTATCACCTATATCTGATAATGGCCACCATTTCGAACACACCTGTGCATATTTTTCACCATTAACGCAAAACTGATTATCCCATTTCGTACCATCTGTACTACCGAATGAAACCTTTGTGTTTGCTCCAATGACTGGCGTAAAATTGTAGGTTCCGTCAATCGTGCTGTTTGTATCTACCTTTTTTCCAATGCCAGAATCAACCACAGATGGTAACCCATCCATGCCTGCGCTGACAGCAAAAACATTTTCCGGGAAAGAAATTCCAGTTACCATCAAGGCTGCCATAAGCAGCCCTGACAGTGCCTTTTTCCATCGTTTCACAGTTTTTTCCTCCTCTCTTTCTTCTCTTTACGGGACAGTTTCACGGTTCCAAGAGCCGCTACCGCCGCAATTCCAAGAGGAACAAAAACGTATGGATCTGCAATACCGGTTTTTGGTGCCGTAGTCTGCGAAATGGCAGGGGACGGTTCGTTTTTGCCCGGTTCTTCAGCACCCTGTACACGGAAAATCCAGTTTACCATGCTTTCCCGTTTTGCATATGCATTTTTCAGTTCTGCCGGTAACTGCAGCGTAAACTGTACCCGCGAATTTTTCCCTGTTTCCAGTGTTCCAAGACTGATTTCCTGATTCAGGGATGCAGCCTGCAAATCACCGTTATACAGGGTTTTTCCGTTTTGCGTGATCGTCAATTTAAACTGTTTTAAAAGGTCAAGTTCTTCATCCGTTAAATTTCCAGGCGTTTCCGTATGGAAGAAAAATTCGGCACTGGTTGCTGTCGTATTGGAAAGCTGAAAACTATCACTGATCGTATCGCCAGGCATTGCCGTCTGTAAATTTCTAAAGAAATCTTCCGGCGCAGCCACCAGCTTTCTGGCAGCCCCTTCATAAGTGACGGACATAGCGGTATACTGTTTTGTCACTTCTGTGATGCTGTTATCCGTCTCATGTACGCACTGTTCAATTTCCGTATCGCCCCATGGGGATTCCGAATTAAAATCCGGTGTAAAGTTTGCTGCCTGCACCGCTTCTGCGGTCACAGTAAGTCCAAGAACCCTGTCCTGTGCTTTTGATGTCCACGCTGCAGGAATCGTTACGTTCTGGAAAAAGTCTGCGGATTCTCCGTTTTTCAACGGCTGCGTATAGTAATAATACTCACCCTGTTTTACCCATTCATCGGAAATTCCATCCAGTTCTTCATCACTCAGAACATACTCCGCAGGCGTTTCCTTATCCTGATCCACCGAAGGTGTTTCTGTAGGTTCAGGCGTTATTTCCGGTTTTTCTGGCTCTTCCGGTGCTGGTGTTACTTCCGTTTCGGCATTTTCTGTCGTTTCCTGTGCTGTCTCTTCTGTTGCTTCCGGCGTTTCATTCGGGTCTGCATCCGTTTTGGAATCTTCCTCTGGCTTTTCCGTGTCAACGTTTGACACGGAATCCGATGCCTCTCCGGAATAAGTGGTTTTCACCCGGATGTAGCAGGTTTCCGCATAATTCGTGATACGAGGAATCTTTGAAATGCTCTGGGATGGAAGCACAATTCCATCTGCAGGTCCTTCGTAAACTTTTTCCGTATCACCATCATTTTTCGTATTTCCTGGATCCTAATGGTTTACATCACCCGGTGCTGATGTGGTTTGTAACGGTAACGCTGTCCTGATAGTAAGCATATGATCCACTGATGGTACTTACTGCCGTGACCAGAATTCCGGCTGCTATTGCAATTTTCCTTTTCATTACTGGCCACCTCCTCCAAACCGTTTCCATGCTTCCTGATAAGAAGTGTATTCCTTCTGACCATCTGTTGTCTGAACGGATTCCTCGTAAACTGTTACTTCCAGGTTATCCTGCTCATATTCATCTGCAACAGTAACCCCCGTAAACAGATAAGTTGTTGTTCCTCCAACCGGAACAGCTTTTTTATAATAGTAATAGCCATCATTTCCCTTGACCCAGTTTGTGGTATCAAGTCCCGTGAACTCTTTTACAGGTTCACTGCATGTAATATATGCCCGGACATAGCAAGGTACATCTCCTGTATTTTTTGCCCTGACTTTTTTTACTACTGATCCGCTGGATGGAACCGGTGTCGGTGTCGGAAAATCCTCATCCGGAATAATGGTGTTATTTCCGGTTCTGATAATGTTTACTACTTCATCATGGTCCGTCTGGTAAGCAGAAGATCCCGATATTGCGGTGGCTGCTGTCAAGAAAACCGCAGCAGCACATTCCGGCAATGGACAGCATTCGTTTTTTCGTTTTTTTCATGCTGTTTTCCCTTCTTTTTCAGAATAGTCCGGATGGCTTTCCGGACTGTTCTGAAAAGTATTCTTATGATAAAGTGTTGTTTCCATCCTGTTCCGGCTCAACCTGAACATCATCTGGGGTATTTGTTTTGTTTTCATCCGATGCTGCATTTCCGTTTCCATCAACGGTTGTAACCCCATTATTTCCGCTTTCGTCAGACTGCGGAGTCGTGATCTGTCCTGCCTGGCCCTGGTTCTGCAGTTCATATTTTTTCCATGCGGAAGCTGCTTTCTGTGGAATCGTGGTTCCTTCTCCGGTGTTGAGTTCCTGGATTGCATAGTAATGTACCGGCACATTCAGATCTTTTCCATCCAGCTGTCCCTCTACAATATTGGCAGCTGTCAGGCTTGTAAAGATCGGATCTGTTGTTTTTCCCGGTGCAAGTATTTCGTTATAGCTGTAGGTGTAAACCATATTATCTCCTACACGCTTGTTGTACATCAGAGTCCATTTCTTAGAAACATTGTTCATGGAGAACAGCTCTGTATCTTTTGCAACGCCTCCATTCAAACGGTTACCTGCAGCATTAACAGTAATCACCTTTGCAATCGGGATAGAAACATCCAGATATACATAAGCATCATTTTTTCCAACATTTTCGATCTGCGGGTCTTTTTTGATCACCTGGGTCGGAACGATATTGTTGGTTTTTCCATCATTATCCGGTGTGTAGTTCGGCTCATGGCCAACGATGTCTACTTTACCTACAGAAAATTTGTTGGTTACAGAATCATGATCTGTCAGATATGCCATGGATGATCCAACGGCCAGTGCGCCGCATAGTGCTGCTGCTGTAAAAAATGCTGCTACTTTTTTCTTTGTCATAATCGTAATTCTCCTTTTTTTCTTTTTGATTTTTTTACCTGTTCCCGTTCCTTTGGTTCAGGTCTTTTCTCCGGAAAATAGAAAACCAGAAGCATAAACAGCGCCAGAAAACCTACGGTTAAAAACATGTGGTTTTTAGCCCACATGAATCCGTAGCCCAAATATGGAATGCAGAACAGATATGTTCCGCGAATGTTTTCTGCCGGAATGGTTCCGGAATCCGGATCTGTGTTTGCATCCCCTTTTGTCTGGTATCCCTCTTCTGTTTTTGACAAAATCCGGTGAGTCACCAGATCCCCGTGCCTCTCAAACGTAGCAATATTTCCTGGACGTACATCCCTCTTCGATGAATCCACAACTGCCACTGATCCTGTGGGAATCACAGGTTCCATAGAACCTGACAGAATCACATAACCCCTTAAATCACGGCACTGATAACAGGTAATACCAAGCACCATACAAACCAGAATCCATAGGAATGCGTGTATTACTTTTGTTTTCATTTTTCCTCTCTCTCCTTTTTTACTTTTTGTTGCCACTTTTTCCGTGCAACGGCGTCACCCCCTAAAAATGGGCATAAAAAATACACCAGCCCATGAAAACCATGTTCTGATGCATGAAAGCCCATATTCCTTTTTTTTGTGTCAATCATTGACACGAGCAATTGAAAGATTTTTTTGTCCTACCTGCTGTCCCTTCTGTTTTCCTTCTTTTGCAAGTATAACATAGCATACCTTTCTGCGACGTGCAATATGACATTTTTTGAAAAACATGACATTTTTTCAAAAGATATGACATTTTTTCAAAAGATATGACATTTTTTCAAAAAAGATGACATTTTTATAACTGCCTTTTTTTCTAAAAAAGGGATGCACAAAGTTCTGCGCATCCCCCGTACTGCTTGACTTTTTTCGTCCGGCAGCTTATAATCAAATCAGAAGCAATCAAGGATATACCAGTGTCGGTGGTTGCCTTTCTGAAATAATCTAAATTATTACAAAGAGCAACAAGAGACATAGGCTATCCCCTATCACGTTCTGATCTGATTAGATTCAGTATAGCATATCATCGACTATTTTACTACCTCTTCGACATACAAATCCCCTCTCGCAATTCGTCTACGAGAGGGGATTCTTTTTTATCGGATAAAGTAGTTTGTAATCTGATAATAATCGTTTTCTGTCATGCCGAGTACATCACTCATACCATCGTCCATATGTTCCCAGGTTGTTGCATAATCATAATCTTGATCTGAGAAGGAAAATACAGCTGAGAAATTCACAATCTTTCTTCCGTTATACTCCTGCGGTTGTCCATACATTACAGCGATTGCTCCATATGCATTATAATCATCCATCTGGTTTGCTTTATGGCCTGGAGAGGACATCCAAAGGTTGAAGATCTGGCGGGCAAGATCATCGGAATCTGTATATGACAGACCACCGCCGCAGCCGTTCTGTCTGCCACCATGCAGGGCCAAATTATCAGAAGTTCCGTATCCTGGCTGTGTGATTGATCTCATGATATGGTATCCGGCAGCGGCAACGCTTCTCGGATAACAATGCTTATCATCCCAGATCATGGCTGCGTGTCCTTCTTTGACACGTTCTTCATTTACCAGATCGAAAATCTTTCTGGAAACTTCCTGATCGTAAACGGTCATTCCAAGAGCCTCTTCGTTGGTGTATGGGATATTAATTTTTACTTCTACGTATCTTCCAACAACACCTCCGTTTGGCTTAGATCCCATTGCATCAGCTGAGATAATAACTTTTCGCATACCATTTTTTTTATGAACCGTTACAAGTCCATTTTCATCTACACTTGCTACTTCCGGATCATCCGAAGTCCATTTTACCGCTTTGTTGGTTGCATTTTCCGGATATACGGTTGCGGCCAGCTGCAGTGTCTGTCCAACTTCAGTTAATTCCAGATTACTGTTCGGTGTAATTGTTACGCTTGTTGCATAAACGGTTTCTGCTGGTGTCTCTGTTGGCTTCGGTGTCTCTGTTGGCTTCGGTGTCTCTGTCGGCTTCGGTGTCTCTGTCGGCTTCGGTGTCTCTGTCGGCTTTGGCGTTTCCGTTGGCTTTGGCGTTTCCGTTGGCTTTGGCGTTTCCGTTGGCTTTGGTGTCTCTGTTGGTTTCGCTTCCGGTTTTGTTGTAAGCGCACCGTCTTTTCCGTAGTAATTTCCGTTTACCGTCTGATCCGTTACCATCTTACAGTCTGATCGGAAATAATATGTCTTTCCGGAAATTTTCATCTGCATATCCTTGCAGGCTCCGCCCCAGCTCCGGATATAGTATTTTGCTCCGTTTTCTTCTTTCCAGCATCCGGAAAGCATAACTCCGTTTCCGTCCACAAAATACAGGTTATCTTTGTATGTAAAGCTTGTGTTCACTGCCATGGTGCTGTCTGCCTGGAACCAGTACCATTTTCCTCCGGTTTTCAGCCACTCATTCTGATAGGCTGCACCGTTATCATGCAGGTAATATTTTTTTCCGTTCCAGGTCTGCCAGCAGTTTTTATAAGCTCCGCCCCAGCTGCAGAAGAAATAGGTTTTTTCCCCCCGTCCGTGAAAGATTCATTTGCTTTCATGGTTTCCGTCTGCGTTCAGATAGTAACGGTTATTGTCCCAGGTCTGCCAGCCCGTTGCAATTTTTCCATCTTTTGCCAGTTTCCACTGTCCATCCATCACGATCCACTGCATGTTGGTTACATTAGCATTACCATCAAAAGTGTAGGAGCGTCCGTTGATTTTGGCAGATCTGTTCTTATATGCGCCGCCCCAGCTGCACAGATAGCGGATTTTCCCTGTATCATCCAGTCTCCACTCATTGGAGCGCATACTTCCATCACTATTCATGTAGTATTTATTTCCATCCCAGGTCTGCCAGCCCGTTGCAATTTTTCCGTCTTTCACCAGATACCATTTTCCACCTTTTACAACCCACTGGGAACCCTGTACCTTACTGTCTGCACCGAATGTATAACTTCTGCCGTTGATTCTTGCCTTGCAGTTCAGGTAAGCTCCACCCCAGCTGCGGAAGTAGTAAACCGATCCATCCGTATCAATCATCCACTCATTTGCTTTCATGGTTCCGTCTGCATTCAGATAATATTTTTTTCCGTCCCAGGTCTGCCAGCCGGTCTGTTTTACACCGTCTTTATAAAAATACCAGGTTCCGGACTCCTGCGTCCATCCGGTTTTTCCAGCTGCCTGTACTGTCTGGGCAGAAACTGTTGGGAACATATTTGTTGCGGCCGGTGTACCTACTGCCAGGCTCAGGCCAAGAAGTACCATTGCGATTCTTTTTCTCATACTTTTTCCTCCGTCCGTGTCAAACATTGACACCGATTTTTTCTGTTTGAATTCCATGTCAACGTTTGACACGGGATTCCTTGTTTTGTTATTTCACTTTTTACTCCGGAATTTCTTCCAGAAGTTCCCCGGTATAATCTTCCCGTTTTCCAAGTTTTACGGCATCGTCCAGTTCGGACTGTTCCATGCATACACTTCCGATCGGGTGGATTCCTGGATCACAAAGAACCAGATACAGATTTCCCTGGTAATCTTCCGCTACATCACCATCCTGCCGGTAGCCAATAAACTCATGCTCAATCGGTATTTCTTCCGGATGCTCCAGATAGAATGGATCAAGCTCTCCCCAGTCCAGTGTGGAAAAATTGAAATTCGGAAAACGTTCTGCTATTACTTTTTCTGCATTTTTTCGAAGCTCTTTCATGTCCATATGGTTTCTCCCCCTTTTTTGATTTCTTTGGATCATATTATCATATTACCTTTCCAATTCCGTAATTACAAGAGTCTTTTGCTATTTTTCATATTGCATTTTTATTACATTCTAATCACCCTCTGTTTTATTTGCATTTGTTGTTATTGTAATATGGCTTCCGCTGCTGAATGCGGCTTCCATAGATGCCTTTAATGCGTTCAGGATTTCATCTGCACTTTTTGTTCCCCCGTAGAAGCCCGTATTGGCCGTTTCCTGCGATTTTTCTGCATCGTACCGTAAAATGATCGTAAGTCCTGTTCCAGCCGTTGCAGCGTCCGAAAACGAGCTTGAAAGGGTTGTCTTGGATGTACAGGAAACGGTAAGTGTTCCACTCAGGAACTTACAGCCGGAAAACAGGTTCCCGCTATCCGTACAGGAAGATGGGATTTCACCGGTTATGGATTCCAGTGCGGTACATCCGAAAAAACTGCTGTTCATTTTCTGTGCAGACGATGGGATATGTACTTCTTTCAGGTTGACGCAGCCATTGCAGATATTCGAAAGTTCTTTCGCACTGTCCGGAATCTGGACAGATGCCAGAGCCATACAGCCGTAATACATGGAATCCATGTTCTCCAGCTGCATACAGGCTGTTGTATCGGCTCCCTCGATCAGTGCCGTATCACCGTAAAATGCCTTTTTTTGCCTGTTTTATATTTCCTGGAAGTTCCATGGCCTTTTCCAGTGCGATACACCCTTCTGCGCAGGATGTAATATCTTCCAGCCGGACCGCACCAGACATATCCGGCATACTGGTCATCGCCGTAGCATTCTTGAATGTTTCCACCATGCTTCTCACTGTATCCGGGATGCGGCACAATGTTTCCAGGTATTCGTCATTTCCTGTAAACCAGTAGTCCATGCTTTCCACTTCTGCCTCCGGATCAATCCAGGTCAGCCGTTTAACAGAATATTTCTTCCATGGCGCAGAATCTGATTTGAAATTCCGGACGCTTCCTTTTCCGGATATTTCTAGATCCCCGTTGGAATACAGGATAGCCTCCACATCATCTGGATTTTCTCTGCCGATTTTATACCTAACACTTTCATCACGGTCAATAAGCACTGTTATCTCTGCCTTGATATCCGGATATGCCTTGGAGGAAACCTCTACGGTAACACTGTGGCCATGTGCCGGCACTTTAGCCGGTGACACGCTGTATGTATCTGCATCCAGAAGCTGTTTCTTTTTCCCGGATATTCCGTATACGCGGAAATTTTTTTTCTGAAATCCTACTTCCGGCAGCATAGCTTTTCTCTGCAGCTTCCACCTTGATCGTTTCCGGTTTTTCCGGTGCAGCTTCTTTTCGAAATTTTGGCAGTACCAAAAATACGACTCCAACAAGAATCAGCAAAATAACAGCAATCAACGCTATGATCCACAAGCTGCTTTTCTTTTTCTGCCTTTTTTTCTCTGGCTGTTTTTTTTGATACGGCCATTTTTACTCTTTTTCCTTTTCCCATATTTCTCTTCCTTTCGTTTTACTTTTGCCTGTTATCCGGTGCCAAATCACAATTAGCCAGATTGGTATAATAATTCTGGATGGTCATTGGCGCATTATACAGTGCCGTCAAAAGATACGCCTTAATATTCCCGATTTTCTTTTCCGTATTGTGCAGGCACTTCAGGATATAACAGATGTGATCTTTATCCAGCTTCAGGAACATGCTTTTTACAATCGGAACAGGACGTTCCTTTCCTCCAATCCGGATTGTTCCTGTATCCGGCAGCATTAGGGTTTCTACAATCAGATCGACCAGTTCATCCACTTCCTGCTTGTTATAGATCGGCGGGTAGTTCTCGTAATCAATATTTTTCCGAATCAGTTCCCGGTAGGCAGATATCCGATCCATCATATCCATCCCATCTCTTTTTGTTCCCCGCTTTATATTATTCATCTTTGATTGATAGGATATGATATGATTATCTATATCATTTTCTTTAATTGGTATATCTTTAATTATTTGTGGTTGAAAATCCGTATACGGAAAATCGGTTTCCGTAAAATCCTGATATGGCTGTACCGGATCTGGATTTTTCGTATACCGGTTTTCCATTTCCGTAAAATCCCGACATGGATTTTCTTTCGATAAATGCTGGGATTGTAAGTCTTTTTCATCTTGCTTCTCTGGTTGTTCCTGCTTTTCTGAATGGACTTTTTTTAATTTTTGTAATTCCTCATTTCTGCTTGTTTTCTGAGACGTACTTTTTTCTTCTTTCATTCCTTCCTGCATTCGTTCGGCTACTTCTCGCTGCATTTTCTGAATGATCTGTTCATGGCCTTTTGGATTTTCTATATCTTCTAATTGGCCAGGATACTCCAAAAAAAATGTATTCCACACCCTGAAATCTTCCATTCTCCCTATATTCCATTCTACTCAGATATCCATTCTCCTCTAACTCTTTCAGCGCAGACATGACTGCACTCTTTCCTTCTTTTACGATAGCTGTCAAACCGGATACCGAATATTTCCAGTCTGCAGGAAGGGATAATACCAAAGACAGCAATCCGCTTGCCTTTAGGGAAAGATTCATGTCGCGTAAATGATAATTTGACATCATCGTATAACCATCTATTTTTTGGATTCTTTTGTAGACTGCCATAGTAAAAACCTCCTGTTTCTAGCCTTTTGCGATCCGTAGCCCCATTTTCGTCACTGCGTCACAATTTACACCCTTATTTTGATTTTTTTGTCTGCCTGGTACTTTTACCATACCAGGCAGTTTTGTCCATTCTGCAAGCTCTGACACGTTTACAACTGGGGTTATCCATTTTTCTACGTGGTCACTGTGCTTCCGCAAGATGTATGATACATTTTACTCAATTACCTGGTAATATACCGTAACGAAATTTCCGTTTTTTTCCCGGACAACACTTTTTTTTATGTATTGTTTTTCGATCAATTTTTTAAACCGGATCGTACAGCATCTGCTTTATCTTTCCAGATTCCACTAACTGATCCACGTTCATGGTTTCGTTCAGGTAGATTGCTGTATACAATCCTTTTTCTTTGAATGATAACGTATTATCATCGTATACTTTTTCTATCATATATTTTTCCCCGTTCTTAAGCACGCTGTAGTCTTTTTGTTTTCATAAATATCAGTAATATGACATATTTCAATCCTCCAAAATCTCATTAAATTGTGCTGGCATGTCGTGCAGGCTGTAACCGTTTCTGTTCTCCAAAACATTTTCCATCTAAATATCCAGATGAGAATTTCCTGAAGTCTATCGGTGTATCATACATATTACCTTGACCCGTATTAAATTTGTCGCAAAAATCTATGACTTCTTTCGGTAACCGTAGTATCAGACTCCATTC
>ENA-OQEL01000161-OQEL01000161.1-human-gut-metagenome-genome-assembly--contig:-NODE-161-length-25830-cov-4.138622_pt1 | contig 25830 bp, 21 predicted proteins | sample MGYA00242796_ERZ504637 | MGnify/ENA primary metagenome ERZ504637 (study PRJEB26092, sample SAMD00036306) | human gut metagenome | host: Homo sapiens | study: EMG produced TPA metagenomics assembly of... | reverse complement strand
TTTCTCCAGATAATTTCTCGCTGTATTTTCTTTTCTGCCTGAAGTAAACTGCCGCAGTGTAGCCGTCAGCCGGGAACGGAACAGCGGTTTTGCAATAAAAGCATCTATGCCCGCCGCCTTTGCTTCTTCTTCAATCTCGCTAAATTCATAAGATGTCAGTACAATGATGGTAATTTCTTTACCTATCCGCTTCCGGATCTGTCTGGCTGTTTCTATGCCATCCATATCCGGCATCTTCCAGTCTAAAATAACAGCAAAGTAATCATTTTTTAGCTCATGACGTGCATAACAGCACTCAACGGCTTCCCTGCCGGAGAGAACCCATTCGCCTGTAATACCGATTTCTTTCAGTGTGGCAACTGTACTTTCACAGCAGGTTCTATCATCATCCACAACCAGAACAGGCAGATTCATCAGATTTATGTCCTGTTCTTTTTCTTTTTCCTGAAGCTCCAGATAAATCGTAACCGTAATTCTGGTTCCCTTATGTAAGGTGCTGTCTACTTTAATATTACCATTCATCAGGTTCACAATATTTCTGCTGATCGCCATTCCCAGACCAGTTCCCTGAACTCTGGTTGTCCGGTGGTCATCCGCACGACTGAAAGGATCAAACATGATTTTCTGGAATTCCGGTGACATGCCGATTCCATTATCCTCAATCGTAAATTCATAGCATCCAAGTTCTGAAAATCCATTTGGCTTTTCCTCTATGGAAAAAAATAATATTTCCACCATCCGGTGTATACTTGATCGCATTACTCATCAGATTCACAAATACCTGCTGGATTCTCAGGCTGTCACCACAGACATCCTCGTGTTCAATGTGATTGATGTGTATATCAAAATTATGTTTATGTTCATCAAGCACCGGTTTCGTAAGTGTAATAAGATTATCTACCAGCTCTGACAGATTGAAATCTTCCTGTGCCAGTGTCATTTTTCCACTTTCAATACGTGCCATATCCAATACTTCATTGATCAACCCCAGCAGATGTCGGCTTGATTCTGTGATCTTGCCGAGGCATTCAATAACTCTCTCCTGACTCTCAATATTTGCTCCTGCGATCGCTGTCAGACCGACAATAGCGTTCATCGGTGTCCTGATATCATGGGACATATTGGAAAGGAATTCTGTTTTCGCACGATTTGCATTTTCTGCGGACCGGTAAGCCTCTTTCAGTGCCTGACGGGATTCAATCTCTGCTTTCTTCTCCTGTGTCACATCCATGGATGCCAGCAATACCTTTTCCAGCTTTCCATTCTTCCATTCCAAGGGAATATAAGAAGCGATTTTATAAGTCTTTTCATCCAGGCTGCAATACTCAAACTTATAAATATCATTTTCACTTTTCAGATTCTTCCGGATATTTTCCGGTGCGATCAGGATGTCCATAGTTTCCAATGGTTCCAGTGTCTTATACTTTTCAAGAACCTGCATCTGAAAATCATGATAGAATCCCAAAGGTTTATATAGCATCTGTCCATTCAGGTTATAGAATTCATATCTGTCATTTTCCAGATCACAGACAACAAAGCGGTCAACCAGACGCACAATACTCTGAATTATCTGCTCCATGGAAGCATTATCCGCTGCCATCTGCAAATGCCGTGCGCTCTCTACCTTTGTCTCTGTGATATCACGCAGAAAGATCATGGCATATTCTGAATCCTCTATTTCGCCACGTATGACCACATTGCGGACCCATCGTTCTTCTCCATTCAGAGTGATACGGCACTCTAAAGCCAATTCGGTTTCCAGACCCTTCAGCCTTTCTGCAATATAACCACGGTCGTAAAAAGAGGATACCGCCTTCTTATCTGTCTCCACAACATAGGAATCCACAAAATGCCGGATCAATTCATCCCACGTATGACTCTGTTCAAAGACGGTCATCAGGGACGGTTCAACCTTAAAGGTATCAAAAGTATTCGCTTCCAGATTCACATAATACTCGCACAGATCTGCTTTCGTAAAAGCCCGGTGGAAAGCAGCAGATTTTTGTGCCTGCATGATTTCTTTTTTCTCCGCATCAATGTTAATAAAAATCCCGGCAATCCTGCTGGCAGAACCATCCAGACGGCGTATTACTTCTGCCGATGCCCGAAACCACTGGTATTGATTATCCTTCATTCTCATACGATACTCTACCTGGTATTTTATCTGGTTCGTCTTATCCTTAATTGCCGCCTGAAGCTGCACCATTACTCTTTCTTTATCCTGTGGATGCAGAAGATCTGACCAGGATTCCAGTTTATTCGGAAAGTCCAGAGTGTCATGATAGCCAAGCATTTTTCGGAATTCATGACTCCAGTTTGCATTCACAATCTCACTGTTTTCGTCACAGTCAAAATACCAGAAGCCGGAATAGATAGCCTCATTGAGCAGTGTCAAATTTACATGATCCCAGTTGACCTGTACGGACATAACCCAGATCTGTCTGCCCGCCTCATCTGTCGCATCCTCTTTACAAAGCCGTACATTATTCACTGTACCGTCTGCTGTAAGGATCTGTGCTTCCCCTGTTCCGTGAAGCTGCAAAAAATCGGTCTCGCTCCAGTCTATCTTCCTCGTCATAAAAGAAGTTTCTCAATGAGCCTTTTGTCTGTTCCATGAAAGTATCGAATGTATATCCTGTACTATGCAACAGCAGATTATTCACAGACAAAATAGACAGGTTTTGGTCATAAGATCCTGTCATTATACCTACCCCGCCATTATTTTCCAGTGTTTTCTGTACGGCCTGTGACATGGCCTGTGTCTGTCCCGTTACAGCCTCACCTAAAGAATATATTTGTCTTCATACTTTTCCATTTTATAAAAATCCTCTCTCTGTTTTATACTTCATTATCCTGCTTTTTATCTGTATACAGAGAACCTGTCCCTGCCAGTTTTACATTTACGTTATAATATCCTACAAAACGTGAAAAACAGGTATACGGATTTGAGAAGTTGCAACCACTACACACAATATTCACACAAAATTCTCTTTATGTTTTCAATTTTTATAGGCTTTGCCAAGTGAGCATTCATTCCTGCTGCCAGACACTTACTCCGATCGTTCCTGCTGTAAAACGGTATCTGAGGCTTTTTTTATTTATCTGATTTTTTTCTGTTTCCATGGAACTTCTGAACGCTCACCTCCTGGTATCATTACAAATATACATAAAAACTCATTTTTATATTACCATGAAAATTTTTTACTTTGCAATGCACATACCTTTTCAGACGCTGCTTTTCTTGTTTCCTTTTTCAGTAAAATTGCAACCAAAGGGGCGCACCTGAAAATTTCTTTTCAAATGCGCCCCTTCGCTTTCCTTTTTTTCTGTCAGATCAATCCGTAATGCTCCATCGCCTTTGCCACGCCGTCCCGCTCGACGGTATCGGTTACGTACTCTGTGTACGGATCCAGAATCTCATCATGTTTTCCAAGCGCAATGGTGTGTGCGCCGCACCGGAACATGGTAAGGTCGTTGCTGCTGTCGCCAAATACGTATGCATCTTCTTTCTCCAGCTGAAACTGTTTCAGCGCATAGTCCACAGCTGTTCCTTTGCTGCAGCCGTGCGGAACGATTTCGTATACACCGCCGCGGCGATCCATGATATCAAACTCCTGCTCAAATTCACGGTACATACGTTCTATATCAGACTGTGCATCGGTTACGATACAAAATTTATCGTAAATGATTCCCTTTTGTCTCCGCTGTCTCCGCGAGTCCGATTCCGACAGCTGCGAAATAGGCACGGGTCTGCTCGACCTCCCGAAAACGGGATACCTCCGACGAAAAATAAACATTATCCGTTCCCTCCAGAATCATGCCGATCCTGCACTCCTTTAAAATAACCGGGGATTTCCTCACAGCGCTTTTTCGGAATCGTCTGATGCATCAGGATTTCGCCGTCCCGGCGCAGATAGGTCCCGCAGCCGCACAGAAATCCGGAAAACGGAAGCTTTTTCAGCTCCTCGGGCAGCTCCGACCAGGTGCGGCCGGTATTAATAAACGTAAGATTTCCTTTTTCCGCTGTCTTTTTCAATGCATCGAGCGCGCTCTGCGGAATTTCTTTTGTAATCTCACTCAGTAACGTTCCATCAATATCAAAAAATAATGCTTTCACAAAAATTTCCTCCTCGTGTACTGTTTCCTGTTCTCTTTCTGACATACGAAAAAATGCCGAAGCTCTTGATTGTCAAGGCTTTCGGCATTTTCATTCCAGTCGAAGCGACGGGATTCGAACCCACGACCTCTGCGTCCCGAACGCAGCGCTCTACCAAACTGAGCCACGCTTCGATTTTATTTGTTTTCTGAACTCTCGTCCGTCAACAATAGCTATTATATATGATGTCTATAGGAATTTGTCAACACCTTTTTTGAATTTTTTTGAATTTTTTTTATTATTGCTTCAAAAGGTACATTTTACTACAGGTTTGCGGCCTTTTTGGTGTATTTTAGAATGACAGTTTCTGAGAAAGTCAAAAAAATGAGATATGCCTGGAAGTTCTGTTCCGGCATATCTCTTATCTTTGTTTCTCAGCTCAGCTGATATACATCTGCATACTGCACGCCGAAGCTCAGCGCCTCGGAATGGCTGCTGCAGAAGATGTCTACGTGGCCGTAAGCGGTTCCGCGGTCTTCTACCGTGTAAACCTGGCCGTTGATCATCAGTTTCGTTCCGAATGGTACACCGCCCATGGCGATCGTTCTTCCTGCGGTCGGTGTGGTTCCGCTCGCGGTGGATCCGCCGGACCACTGTCCGGTACAGATGGAACAGGAGCAATAGCCTGTCAGTTTAAATCTTCCAAGGTATGTTCCGCTGGAGGAGCTGCTGGAAGTATCTGACGCGGATGGACTCCCCGTTGTCGTGGAGGATGCGCTGCTGTCCGAAGAACTGCTTCCGGAGCTGCTGCTTGTATCGGTATCTGCTTTCGCTGCGGCATTTGCTGCTTCTGCGGCTGCGACTCTTGCGGCCTCGGCTGCCTGTTTTCTGGCGGCCTCAGCCTCAGCTTCTGCGGCAGCCTGCTGTGCGGCGGCTGCTGCGGCTGCTTCCTCTTCTGCTTTCTTCTGCGCTGCAATCTCCTCTTCTTTCGCCTGACGGATCAGGTCATTGATTGCATCTGCTTTGCTGTTGATTTCATCTACCAGTGCACTCTCGCTGGATTTTGCATCGTCCAGCTCTGCGGAGTAGGTACGGAGTTCCTGATAAGCTGCTGCGTACAGCTCCTGAATGGCTTCCTGCTGATCGCTGCTCTGCTGCTGCAGTTCTACGATCGCTGCCTGCTCTTCCTGCACCTGTGTTTCTTTTTCTTTTACCTGGTCTACCGTGTCCTCATACTCCTGCATAAGATCGCGGTCGAAATCGGAAATTTTCTGTATGTATTCTGCCCGGCTGATCAGCTCTGAAATGCTTTTGGAAGAAAAGAGCATTGCCATGTATCCGTTTCCGGAGGAATTTTCATACATATACTGGATACGGAGCTTCATCGCCTCGTACTGCTCTTCTTCTTTTGCTTTTGCATCTTCCAGATCTGCCTGAATCTGTACCAGTTCGTTCTGCTTCGCATCATACTGATCCTGAAGCTCCTGCAGACGGTTCTGCAGATCGTCCAGCTGCTGGTTCAGTTCGGAAAGATATTCTTCTGATTGTCCCTTTTTGGAATTGAGTTCGTCAATCCTGCTCTGTATGCTGTCAAGCTGAGACTGTGCGGCAGCCTGTTCTGCCTGAGCATTTGAAATTTTCTCCTTTGTACTGGCACCATAGCATGGCAGAACGGTTGCTGCCGTAAGCACTGTGGCCAAAACCAGGCTGAATAATTTCTTTTTTTTTCATGTCGTACACCTCATACTTATTACGTTCTGTTGCTGATTGTCACTCCAAGTTACTGCGGAAAATGGGCCTTTTTTCCCGCCGTACTTTGCCATTATAACACAAGTATGTCTGAAATGAAAGTCTTTTTTAATTTCTGTTAATAACTTTGTAATATTTCGACGTTTTTCCTGCAAAAACTGGCATGATTTTTCTACTTCTCCATCCAACAGGGTACTTATTTTTCAAGGTTCCATTGACCAGTTTGCCCCATCCAAGGCCGAATCCATCGACGCAGACCAGCTTTCCAGCCCGACGGCGATGCGGTCTCTCCCGGCTCTACGGAAATTGTCTCACCGTGGAGATATTTTTTCGGTACGCTCGTCATCTGCCTTTAAATTCATGTAATCTTTTGAACTTGTCCGCGGAGAGTGTCACGGCAAACGGCTGTGACGGCTCGAAAACGGTCTTTTTTTCAGTTCACCGAGATACAGACCGTTCCGCAGGAAATGAAGATTCCGCACGCCATCCGGCAGGGACGGGGAATGGTATACTTTTCCGGCGCGGACTTCCAGTTCCTCCACCGGGATCGGTGCTGTCATCCGGGACAGGAAATCGGAAAGGATCTGTTTTTCTGCTTTCGACGGACCCGGTGCTTCCGTTCCGCGGTCTTTTTTTGCCCGGTTTTTTCCTGTTTTTTCGTTTTTCTTTTCGATCGGTTTTTCTTCTGTCTCATAAGGAATGGCTTCGCCTTTTTTGCGGAACAGGGCAAGGTAATGGCCCTCGCCGTTCATTTTATGCGGCCAGATGCGCACGGTCTTTTCGATCTCCGGATCGCCGTTTCCCCAGACTGGATTGCCTTTTGAAAAACCTTCGTAGCCTTCCATCTCGATCAGTTCCATTTCCGGGAAGTTTTCCAGAAGGAAAGAAACGGTTCCCTCGTCCTCCTGCGGGGCGAAGGTACACGTCGAATACATCATGAGGCCGCCCGGACGCAGCATTTTGACAGCATTCGAGGTGATCTCTCGCTGCAGATCCGCAAAGAAATCCGGCCGCTCCGGGGTCCAGGTGCCGATGACTGCCTCATCTTTCCGGAACATGCCCTCGCCGGAGCACGGTGCATCCACGAGGATTTTATCGAAGAAGCCCGGGAAGACGTCTGCAAGGCCTGCCGGTGTCTCATTGGTGACAAGCACGTTTTCACTTCCGAACAGCTCCAGATTGCGCAGCAGTGCTTTGGCGCGGGCGTTGCTGATGTCATTGGCGACGAGAAGGCCGGTTCCTTTCAGGCGCGCATTCAGCTCGGTTGCCTTGCCGCCCGGTGCGGCGCAGAGATCGAGCACACGCTCACCCGGTTCGATTGGGAGGCGGGACGCCGGGGTCATGGCGCTTGGCTCCTGCAGATAGAAGACGCCTGCCGCATACAGTGGAGACTGCCCCATGCGCATGCCGTCCGGCACGAAATAGCCGTTTGGAATCCACGGAATTTTCTTCCACGTTCCCGGAACAAGCGGCGGGAAATCTTCGGTCCGGCATTTTTTTGTATTCACACGCAGCCCGGCTGTGCGGGGTGCGTCGTAGGAAGTTAAAAATGCATCAAATTCATCGCCCAGCATGTCCTGCATGCGGGTCAGAAATTCCTGTGGTAACTGCGCCATGTATTGTCTCTCCTTTTTATTTTGCTTTGTTGTGCATCGGTCCCTTTTCGTGAACTGGTGATGCTTTTTCTGTCTTTGTTTCTTTTGTTTTGCATCTGTTTCATAATTTCTCACAGAAAAAGAGACAGCTTTTTCGATTTTTCAATCTTTTTGCTGTCTCTTTTTTGCATAGCGGAGAAGAAGGGATTTGAACCCTTGCGCCGTTTCCGACCTACTGGTGTTCGAAGCCAGACCCTTCAGCCTCTTGGGTACTTCTCCGTATTTTGTCAAATACATCATATATTATAGTGCTTTTTTCGGGATTCGTCAATGATTTTTTCGATGGTTTCCGATGGAAATACGGGGATTGTATTTTTTACGGAAATATTCGAAAGTGCAACTTACTCAAACAAATAATCTTCCTCAGGCAGCATCCCATCCCGATGCTGCCTCTTCTTTTATTCTTTCCCTTCTTCCACCCTCTTCCTCTCTTCTTTTTTCTTCTTTTTCACCACCCGCAGTCTCCGGAAAAACGCACTCAGCATCTCCGAGCACTCTTCTTTCAGCACGCCGCGCTCGACCTTCACCTGATGGTTAAACTCGTGCATTTCCAGCATATTTAAGATCGATCCCGCGCAGCCCGCCTTCGGGTTCATGCTGCCGATGACGACTTCGCTGACTCTCGCCTGTACGATCGCACCGGCGCACATCTGGCACGGTTCTAGGGTGACATACAACGTACAGCCCTCCAGCCGCCAGTCGCCGAGCTTTTTGCTTGCTTTCCGGATCGCATTCAGTTCCGCGTGGGACAGCGTGTTTTTATCCGTATTTCTGCGGTTATAGCCCCGCGCAATCACCTTTCCCTCGTACACAATCACACAGCCGATCGGCACTTCCATCAGCTTTTCCGCTTTCTTCGCCTGCGTAATCGCCTGGCGCATGAAGCGTTCCCGTTCTTTCCGGTGCGCTTTTTCCTCCGGCGTTTCCAGCTTTGTTTCTTCTTCCATTGTGCACTTCCTTTCTTCTCTGCGTATATTTTCTGTCCTTCCCGCATATCGTGAACTGTAGCGCAGTATCTTTTTCTACTCTTTTTACTTCTATGCAGGAGGTTTTTATGTCTGATTACCGGCGTTTCATTGCCTATCTATACGAATACCCGAACAACCGCAAGGGCGGATGCTGCGGCTTTGTCCGCGTGGAGTCGCAGAACGGCTTCTGCCGCATGGACTTCCAGATCAAATCGCCGTCGCTTCCGCCGGAGACCTCGGTCACGGTCTACGGATTTATCCGCCGGTCAGGGCGGATGTACGGCATTCCGCTCGGAAATCTCCTTGCGGGGCGCTCTTCTACGAGTGGAAAACTCTTCACGCACTCCGATGCCATTGGGCAGACGGATGTCACGCTCGACGAGCTTGGCGGTCTGATCCTGCTCTGCCGCCAGACCGGCGTCATCGCCACCCAGTGGGACGATCTTCCGATTCAGCCGGAGTTTTTCGCTCCCACGCTCCCGCAGGAGCCCAAAACATCCGCAGACAATGGTACCAGACCGACCGAAGAGAAAACTGCCGAAACACCCGAACCTCTGGATCCCGCCGTACCTGCGCAGTCCCTGCCATCATCAGACGCTTCCAAAGCACAGTTCGATGAACTTTCCACAGAATTCAGCAGCAATTCCGAACCTTATCCACAAAATTCCAGCCCGGAATCCACCGTCTCCACAGAATCCACATCAACTGACACGGTAAACACCGTTCCTGCAGACCGGATCACGCAATCATCCGCCAACACACTCCATCCCGCATCCGCGGAATCTGTGAAAACCGCAGAAAGCTATCCCTCTGCCAACCCGGAACCGCCGCAGCCCATCCCGGATTCTGCCGCCCAGCCGCTACATATGACTTCTGCCGATTTTCCCGCCGCAGCAGCCGTGCCGCCGTCCCGCGCTGCTCTCTATCTCCAGCTTCAGGACCAGTTCCCGGAGTTCCACCCGTTCCCAGATGATGATCTGACCGACTGCCTGCGCCTCTCACTCGACGATCTTCCACAGCTCCGCGCCGCCGGTCTTTCGGTGGATGCGAACCGCTTCGTCCTCCATGGCTCCTCGTCCTATCGCCATCTGCTCCTCGCCCGGAACCGCGACCAGCAGGAACTCTGGTATTTCGGCGTCCCCGGCGTCTACACGCCGAATGAGCAGTTCATGGCAAGCCTCTTCGGCTTTTTCCACTTCAAGCAGGCGATGCGCCCCTCCGAGCTCGCGCCCGATGCCCGCTTCGGCTACTGGTACCGCACGCTTTAAAGCGTTTTTTAATCCACGCCGCGGATCTCCACCGTCTCAATCTTTCCGCGCAGGATCTCGCAGAACCGCTCGAGCTGCTCCCTCGCATACCCCGAGAACCTCGGATCAATCACATAATCCGATTCCCGGTAATTCTGCAGGAAGTACCGTTTTGCCCCGGAAAGCCACTTTCCGATCGCTTCGATCTCTTCCCTTCCATGCAGCTCTTGGCAGAGCGTTGTCCGGAACTCATAGTCCACCACGCCGCTCTTTAAAAACTCGACCGACTCATTGATCCGCATCACATCGATCTTTTTCACGCCCGCCGTCTCGCCGTACCGGGACGGCGCGTTTTTGATGTCCATGGCGACGTAGTCGATTTTCTTCTCTTCCACCAGCTTTTTCAAAATCTCCGGCCGGTATCCATTCGTATCGAGCTTCACAAGATATCCCAGTTCCTTAATTTTCGTCACGAACCGCTCCAGATCCGGATCCAGCGTCGGCTCACCGCCCGTCACGCAGACGCCGTCCAGCACGCCGCGCCGCTTTTCGAGCACTGCAAAAATCTCCTCCTCCGGAATCACCGGCTCCCATTCGGGATGCTGCACGAGATTTCCGTTCTGGCAGAACGGGCAGCGGAAATTACATCCGCCCGAAAACAATGTGCACGCCACCTTGCCCGGGTAATCCAGCAGCGTCAGCTTTTGAAATCCATGTATGACCATATGCTATCCTCTCCGACCGCAGGACTTCGAACTTTCGTCCGCCCTGCAACAGAAAAAGCGGAACCATAATGTCCGCTTTTTCCATTCATCTTCTATTGGTAATTATTTGCCGTAACGCTCTGCCTGGGAACGGATCAGGTCCAGATCATCAAAATAGTTGATTTTCATGGCTGCTTTGACATCCGCCAGTGTCTGAGCGGCAACTTTTTCTGCCTCTTCGCTGCCTTTTTTCAGCATCTCATAGATCGCCGGAATGTCTTTTTCCAGTTCTTTTCTGCGGTTGCGGATCGGCTCTAAGGTCTCCTGCAGTACATTGTTCAGGAACTTCTTCACTTTGACATCGCCAAGGCCGCCTCTCTGGTAATGTGCTTTCAACTCGTCGAGATTTGCGTAATCCGGCAGATAGCGCTCGAAGTGCTCCGGCTGGCAGAATGCATCGAGATAAGTAAATACGGTATTTCCCTCGATCTTGCCCGGGTCGGTGATCTTGATGTGATCCGGGTCGGTGTACATGCTCATGACTTTTTTCTTGATCTCATCCGGCTCCTCGGACAGGTAAATGCAGTTTCCAAGCGATTTACTCATCTTCGCTTTTCCATCGATACCCGGCAGACGTCTGCAGGAATCATTCTCCGGCAGCATAATCTTCGGCTGCACAAGTGCCTCGCCATAAACCGTATTGAATTTGTGGACGATCTCCTGTGTCTGCTCGATCATCGGCATCTGATCCTCTCCAACCGGAACGGTCGTTGCCTTGAATGCAGTGATATCGGCTGCCTGGCTGATCGGGTAGGTGAAGAATCCAACCGGGATGCTCGCCTCAAAGTTTCTCATCTGGATCTCCGATTTTACGGTTGGATTTCTCTGCAGTCTGGAAACCGTAACGAGATTCATATAATAGAAAGAAAGCTCGCACAGTTCCGGAATCTGAGACTGGATAAAGATGGTGCTCTTTTCCGGATCAAGTCCGCAGGAAAGGTAATCCAGTGCTACCTCCAGAATGTTCTGGCGCACCTTCTCCGGGTTGTCCGCATTGTCGGTCAGCGCCTGTGCGTCTGCAATCATGATGTAAATTTTATCGAATTCACCGGAGTTCTGCAGCTCCACGCGGCGGCGCAGTGAACCAACGTAATGTCCTACATGCAGCTTGCCGGTCGGTCGGTCGCCGGTCAGTATAATTTTTCCCATTTTTTCTTCCTGCCTTCCTGATACGTAATCTTCGCAGTCCGCTTCTGTATGAAAAATTTCATGAAAATTCTCATAACTGCGGACCTTCTACATACCCTCTATAATACCGTCTTTTTACAAACACTGTCAATGGTCTTTTCCTGTAAAATCCCTCAAAATATCTATTATGAGACAAATCGTTCAACAGCCACGTACAGCCTTCCCTTTTTCGTCTGATTCTGCACGCCAACATAGCGGAATTTTCCCATATGGCGCACGGTCACGAGATCGTCCTCTTTTAATGACGCGCTCGGCGACGTCACCAGCTTTCCGTTGATAAACACCTGGCCGCCCTCGATCAGCGGCACCATTTTGCTCCGCGAACTGCTGAACGCCAGCGACAGCACCGCATCGAGCCGCACGGAAGCGACGGAGCCTTCTTTCCGCTCGGTTTTCGGCTCCGTCAGCTCCTCCGGCAGTCCCGCCTCGACTTCACAGTACACGCTCGTATGGCGCACTTTTTTCAGCTCCGCACAGATGTAGTCCGCCATATCCGCCATACAGATCAGATACGCCTGGTTTCCATCGATCAGAATGTCTCCCAGCTTATACCGCTCCACGCCGAGATTCATCAGTGATCCTAAGAAATCACGGTGTGACAGCGCATCCGCAAATTTTTCATTCAGCGGGCTGATGCGCACGACTGCAATCGGAAGCATCGACGCATCACCGTCCTCTGCATAGGATGGCAGAAACAGCGCCGCTTTCCGCTCTGCCGCCTCGTATCCGCCGGACAGCACGTAACGCACGCCCGGGATTTTATTTACCGTACGGTAGAACAGATCCTGCTCCGCCAGCGTCAGAAACTCCGTGTGTGACGGAACATCCCTGTGATAACACTGCTCTGCCAGATCCTGAATCCGTCCGACCAGCACTTCTTCCTCATTCATGGTAATCCCCCTTTGATACACCGCGGGCTGCCCCTGTTTTCTTTCGGGCAGCCCACGTATCACACTTTATTTATCCAGCAGCATCGACAGCCCGATCCGCTTCTTCGCCAGATCAAGGCTGATGACCTTCACTTCCACGATATCGCCGACGCTCACAGCCTCCAGCGGATGCTTGATGAAGCGTTTCGTCATCTGGGAAATGTGGACGAGTCCGTCCTGATGCACGCCGATATCGACGAATGCACCGAAGTCAATGACGTTACGCACGGTTCCCTTTAAGATCATGCCGACCTTCAGGTCCTTCATATCGAGCACGTCGGTGCGCAGGATCGGGCGCGGCATCTCGTCACGCGGGTCACGGCCAGGCTTCTGCAGCTCTTTGATGATATCGCGCAGCGTAATCTCGCCGACACCGATCTCCTCTGCCATCTTTTTGTAATCTTTGATGAAGAACGCCGTCGGTCCATCGCTGATCTGCTCTGTCTTCATATTTAACTTTGCAAACAGCTTCTCGACTGCCTCGTAGCTCTCCGGATGAACGCTTGTGCCGTCCAGCGGATTTTTGCCGCCGGTGATGCGCATAAAGCCCGCGCACTGCTCAAACGCCTTCGGTCCGAGTTTTGCCACTTTCAGGAGCTCTTTTCTGCTCTCGAAACGGCCGTTCTCCTCGCGGTATGCCACGATGTTTTTTGCTATCACCTTGCTGACACCGGAAATGTATTCCAGCAACGACGCAGATGCCGTGTTCAGATCGACACCGACTTTATTCACGCAGTCCTCAACGACACCGCCGAGCGCCTCGCCGAGCTTCTTCTGGTTCATATCGTGCTGATACTGGCCCACACCGATGGATTTCGGATCGATTTTGACAAGCTCTGCCAGCGGATCCTGCACGCGGCGTGCGATGGAAGCGGCGCTTCGCTGTCCGACATCAAAGTTCGGGAATTCCTCGGTTGCCAGCTTGCTTGCGGAGTAAACGGACGCTCCCGCCTCGTTGGTGATCACATACGCAACCTTCTCCGGGATCTCTTTTAAGATCTCGACGATGATCTGCTCGGACTCACGGCTTGCAGTTCCGTTTCCGACAGAAATCAGGGTGACGCCGTATTTGTGGATCAGATCTTTTACGGTCGCTTTTGCTGCTGCAATCTTCTTCTCGTTCGTCGGCGCGGTCGGGTAAACCACGGTGGTGTCGAGCACTTTTCCGGTCGCATCGACAACGGCCAGCTTGCATCCCGTACGGAACGCCGGGTCCCATCCAAGGACAACCTGGCCTGCGATCGGCGGCTGCATCAGAAGCTGCTCAAGGTTCTTTCCAAAGACCTTGATCGCGCCATCCTCTGCCTTTTCGGTGAGCTGATTTCTGACCTCACGCTCGATGGCCGGAGCGATCAGACGGTTGTAGGCATCCTCGATGGTCGCCTGCAGAACCGGCTTTGTCTGCGGATTCTCTTTGGTGATGATTTTTTTCTCGAGATAACGCAGGATTTCTTCCGTCGGCGCCTCAATTTTGACGTTCAGGAATTTTTCTTTCTCACCGCGGTTCAGTGCCAGCACACGGTGTCCGGCAATTTTCGATACCGGCTCGGAAAACTCATAGTAATTCTCGTAAACGGACTCTGCTTTCTCATCCTTTGCTGTCGAGACGATCAGGCCCTTCGCCTCGGTTCTGCGGCGGATCTCCATACGGTAATCGGCCTCATCGGAAATGCTCTCGGCGATGATGTCGCAGGCACCAGCAATGGCGTCTTTTGCCGTTTTGACTTCCTTTTCTTCTGAAACAAAAACCTCTGCCTCTTTTTCGAGCGGCTCTTTTGTCATCTGCAGAAGAATGATATTCGCCAGCGGCTCCAGTCCTTTTTCTTTTGCGATCGTCGCACGCGTCCGGCGTTTCGGGCGGTACGGGCGATATAAATCCTCTACAACCACGAGAGTTGCGGCCTCTTCGATGGATTTTTTCAGTTCTGCGGTCAGCTTGCCCTGCTCCTCGATGCTCGCCAGGACAACGGCCTTGCGGTCATTTAAACTGCGCAGGTACATCAGACGGTCATACAGATTTCGCAGTACCTCATCGTTTAAGGAACCCGTTGCTTCTTTTCGATATCGTGAAATAAAAGGGATCGTGTTTCCCTCGTCAATCAGTTTCACTGCAGCTTCTACCTGCCACGGTTTCACGTTCAGCTCGGCTGCCAATACCTGATTCATATCCATAGGTAAATTCCTCCTGTTGTCTCTTCCAAAACACGCTGTTCCTTCTCTGTTTTTCCCGCATAAAAAGCGGGACCCTTGGCGGAACAGCCACTCTATTACCTTATCAATAGGTCTTGTTTTTGTCAACCTTACATGATAAAATCTTTACTATAGCTTTTTTGACAGACTGCGTGTGAAACCGCGCTTTTTTGCAGAAGAAAGGACATTTTATGACACCAGAAAATTACGATCCAAACACCAATGAGTCCGGAGATTCCTATCAGTCCTCCCATCCGTACGGCGTGCCTGAGGGCCAGCGTCCCGGACCGTATCAGCATTACCAGCAGCAGCCTCCCGTACAGCCGCCGCGCAGGACGGGTTCGCAGGCCCTTGCGGCCGCTTCGATGGTCATGGCGATCTGCTCCTTTTTGTTCATGCTCAACATGGGTTCCCTGTTTTTCGGCTCGCTCGGCGTGATCTTCGCCCTTTTAAGCCGCGGCGCAGGACGCATGAGCGGCACGGCAAAAGCCGGTCTGGCGGGCTGTACCATCGGCATAATTGTCGGTATCTGCATGTATGCTTTCCTGCTTTTCAACATGGTCAGCGGCGGCAGCACCAACCTGCTTGAGCGGTATTACAATCAGTACATGCAGGAATACCAGATGACACCGGATAACGGAACAACCACCGACGGAAATACCATCTAGGTACCAGAAAGGATTTTTCATGAACGGACAAAAACAGAAATTTTCAGAACTGAAAAAGCAGGCCCGTGAGGCCATGGCAGGCCGATGCGGCACGCTGGTGGGCGCAACCGCAATCAACCTGTTTCTCACCTTCTCCTGCTCCCTCATCCCGACGCTGATTTTTTCAGGCACAACGCTGTACGATATCATTTTCCTGAATCTGACGCTGTTCCTGTTTTCCCTGCTCCTCAGCCTCTTTCAGGCGGGCTACTTAAAGATCTGCCTCTCAACGCTGCGCGGGGAACCGATTTCCGTCGGTGATATGCTCTACGCTTTCTATCACCACCCGGACCAGTACGTGCTGATGTTCCTTATCATCAACGGCATCAGCTCCGTGATCGCCCTGATTTCCAGCATTCCGGGCTTCCAGTATCTTTCCTCCCCGAGTGCGGATCTGACGCTTGGAACAGCACTTTCCATCGAAGCCGAGCTTTCTTCTCTGATGAACGTTTACGTTTACAAGCTGATCGGCTCTCTCGTTTCCACGCTGGTGCTGGTTCCGTTTTCCCTTTCCACCTTTGTGATGAACGACGCTCCCGGCATCGGCCCGATCCAGGCGATCCGTCAGAGCTTTGCGATGATGAAGAAGAACTTTTTCCGCTACATTCTGCTTCTCTTAAGTTTCTTAGGGCTTGAGATTCTCGCATCCTGTTCCTGTGTCATCGGCTTTTTGTGGGTAATGCCCTATATGCAGATCACGATGGCTGCGTTCTATCAGGAACGGAAAGATGTCCTGTATCCGGCATCGGAACCGGTGGGATATGATACGGATTCCTTTGGATCCGGCACAGATCTTTAAAATAATTTTAAGATAACTAAAAAGACGTTCTACACCCTTGCTTTACGGCTGTGAAACGTCTTTTTAGTTATGTCTATTTCGAGATCTTAAATTCTCGCGCGGATTCTGCTCTGGATTCCGTCGAGTTTCTCTGCTTTTCTCTGTACTCCTGCTCTGTGATTTCGCCGGTAATAATGCGAACTCCTCGGACAGACTTGGAACTGCTACGATTTCTACTTTTCCGAACAGCTCCTCGATCTCACTCTGGCGCTCTGCGGCGTGGCCGGACACGCGGACGAAGAAGCGGCTCTTTACATCATCGATCTGCAGCAGGTCCAGTTTTTCCTCGCTCCAGCTCATCATGATGTTTCTGCCTTTGTTCTTTGCGCAGTCTACGACATCGGCTACAACGGCACTTGCGGTCGGAAGCTTTCCTGCTCCGCTTCCGTAGAACATCGCATCACCCAGTACATTTCCGTGGATGAAGATGGCGTTGAAGACACCGTTTACGCTGTACAGCGGGTTTTTCGCATCAATCATCACCGGGCTTACCATGGCGTAATACTGATCACCCACCTTGCGGCTTGTTGCGAGCAGTTTGATTGCGGTTCCCATCGAGGTCGCATATTTGATATCCTCTGCGGTGATCTTTGTGATTCCCTCGGTGTAAACCTCTTCGTAATTGACTTCTTTTCCATAAGCAAGAGAAGAAAGAATCGCAATTTTACGGCACGCATCGTAGCCTTCTACATCTGCTTCCGGGTTGCGCTCTGCGTAGCCGAGGCGCTGTGCCTCTTTTAATACATCCGCGAAATCGGAACCGTCGCTTGCCATTTTGCTTAAGATATAGTTCGTGGTACCATTTAAGATACCAGTTACTTCATCGATCTCATCTGCAGTCAGGGAGGAGTTTAACGGACGGATGATCGGGATACCGCCGCCGCAGCTTGCCTCAAACAGATAGTTTGCGCCGTGCTCTTTTGCAATTGCAAGAAGCTCGGTACCGTGTCTTGCCACCAGCTCTTTGTTGGATGTGCAGACGCTCTTTCCAGCCTCCAGCGCACGTTTTGTGAAGGTGTAAGCCGGCTCAACGCCGCCCATGACCTCGACAACAATATCAACCTCCGGATCGTTTGCGATCACTTCGTAATCATGTACCAGCACTTTTTCCACTGGATCTCCCGGGAAATCTCTTAAATCCAGAACGTATTTGATATTAATCTCGTTCTCTGCTCTCTTGTTGATGCTGTCATGGTTCGTGTTGATGACTTCTACCACGCCGGAACCAACGGTGCCATATCCTAATACTGCAATCTGAATCATCTCTTTTGTCCCTCTCTTGCTTTTTCTTTTTCAGGACTCCTGTCCTAAGATTTTAAAATAATGAACTCCCTGTCTGGACTCAATCTCGTTGATCATCTCCGAGGCGTCTCCCCGGTCTTCCGCGATATCCACGCTGATTGTCAGTGACGCCACGCCGTTTAACGGAATCGTCTGATGAATGGTCAGAATGTTTCCGTGAAACTCGGCGATAATCTTCAGCACATCGGAAAGCAGTCCCGGCTCATCGTCCATCTGCAGAATAAACGTAATCGTTTTTCCTTTTGCATTGTCATGAAAAGGAAGAATATCATCTTTGTATTTATAGAAAGAGCTTCTGCTGATTCCCGCTTTTTTCCGTTGCCTGCTGCACGGTAAGCTCCTGCATATCCATCAACCGTTTGGCCTCGATGACCTTCAAAAGGACCTCGGGAACCGCTTTTTCTTTGATTACATAGTACTTTGTTTTTTCTTCTCTCATGGCAATCCTCTACCTTTATACTCTTTCCAGGAAATACATTTGTTTTCACAGGAAAGATCGTACCATATTCCGACACAATGCGCAAGGAAATTTTTTCGAATCGCTTTTCAGAAGCCAATGCTTCCGCCGCCGTGGCTGTTTCCGCTTGACGAAGTGTGAACGGTGCTTCCACCGCCACCTCCGCCGCCAGAAACGCCTCCGCCGTGGTTTCCATCATCCTTCTGGATTTTGTGCATCGATACATGGCGATCGATCAGTGCATCCCTGCGGTCTCTGATTTTCACGCGCTTCAGATCCGCATAACTCTTTGCACCACGGTTTTTCTTTCGTCGATAGCTTTTCCAGATTCCAAAATAAACAAGAATTCCTGTCGCAGCAGCTGCGATAACAGCAATAAGAGCCTCCGTGCTGTTGATCTTACGGTAATGAATAATGGAACCATCTTCTGTAATCAGATAGTCCGCATCGGAAACGCCGCGGTCGAAGCATTCCTGCGTCATCGTAATCATTTTTGCAAAAGTTCCCGCATAGTCGCCGTCTTTCGCGTACCCCTGCGCCGCCTGCAGAATATCGTCAATTTCCGTGTCCGACATATAATACTGCATAATACCGGACGTCGAAATCACGATCTGGCGCTGTCCCATGTCGATGAGGAAGCAGACACCGTTTGGCTCTTTCGGATACTTTTTGTCATAAAAATCATCTGCAATCGCCTGACAGTCCTCGGAACCGCTGCTGCGCTCGGTCAGGATGACCATATGAATTTCCGTATTGTTCTCGAACTCCGCGCAGAATCTCTCGAGATCCTGCTCCTCCTCATCCGAAAGAAGCGATGCATTGTCGTAGATATGCTGGGATTCGGCTTTTACGGTATTCACAGAAAAAATCCCGCACAGCAGAAGGGCCGCAAAAATCCCGAGCAGATATTGTCCTGCTTTTTTCATTCTTCTCATGCGAAATACCCTCCTATCAGCATCACAATCAGAACCAGAAGAGCACTCACAGCCGACGTCAGAAGGGCTCTCTTCCGCTCAAACGGAAAATCACCGTTGATCGTGCCGGTCTGGCCGTTCATCGCGTAGTAATAAACCTTTCCGTCTTTTCCCGGATACGTCAGTGTCCAGACCGGAAACAGTACGTAACGCCAGTCCTCCCGCTTTGGAGAAAGCTTCATTTTCTCCTGCTCGAGGGAGAGATACTCGTTCGCCTCGTTCCGCATTGCGCCGCGCGCCATCATCTCCAGCTCTTTTTTTCAGTTCCGGTGCGATCTGCGCCTGTTCGATATCACGTTTTTCCGCCTGAAATCCGGAAAGATAGCCCATAGAAAACGGCTGCATCTCCTCCAGACGATAGGGCTGCACGCATTCGATCAGATCGCGGTCGGCCTTGTTCAGTGCATTGCGCGACAGACCGTCCACGCGGACCTCGCCCTCCCGGCGGACATCGTAGATGCTGGTCTCTTTGTACTCCACATCACCGGTCTGCCAGACTCTCACCTTCCGGCCGCGTGCTATGTAATCCGTCTCAAAGTCTCCGCCGTAAATCCAGTACGGGAAATAGACACCTGTCATCTTCTGTACCTGACTCTTTTCGAAAAAGTCCTTCGGAATAAAGTGTTTCTTCCGGGTAAATGACAAAAATTTCTCGATTGCCTGCTCCTTGCTGATTTTGAACGGCAGCACAAAATCCGGCATATATTCTCCCGAAAGCCGGCCTGAAAGCACCACCGGATTGTGGCAGTAGAAACAGTATGTCGCTGCCGTCGTCGCATCGGTCACAATCTCGGCGCCGCAGTTCGGGCAGGTGTAGACAACTGCTTCGCCCTGCTCTGTTTCCCCTTTTGTTTCCTCCGTACTGCTTTCCTTCTGTGCATCGGATGCTTCCTGTGCACCGGCAGCATCGTCCTCCACGTTCAGCGCTTCCGCTGCTTTCGGGTTCGCCTTTTCGGCTTCTTCCTGTGTAAACGAGGACAGGCAGTACTCGCATTTATACTTTCCGCTTGCCGGATCGAAGGTCAGATCGCCTCCGCAGTTCGGGCATTTGTATGTAATAACCTCCATATTCTATCCCTCCTTCCCCGGAGCCGCTGTTGTATTGGATGGTTATCTGTTTTCTTTTACTGTCTTGGTTTTCCGCAGTTCGAGCAGAACTTGCCGGTATTCTCCGTTCCGCATGCGCAGACCCATTTTCCTGCCGCTTCCGGTTTCGGGCTGCCACAGTTCGAACAGAATTTACCGCTGTTCTCGGTTCCACACTTGCCGCAGATCCACACCATCGGCTTTGCACTTCCGCAGTTTGAGCAGAAATTGCCGGTGTTCTCCGTTCCGCAGGAGCATTTCCATACGCCTTTTGCAGCTTCCTGCTGTGCCTTGGCTGCCGCCTGCTGCTGCATCTGCTGCTGATTCGAAGCGGACGCCGATGCAAACGAGGAACCGAAGGCATTCATGCCCATCTGAACACCCATAAAGCCGTTCATGGCTCCGTTTGGGTTGGCTGCTGCTTTCTCCATACTGCGTGCCATCGCTCCCTGTACATAGCCCTCACGGATCGATGGATCAGACATCATCGCACCTTCGTTGCGCATCTGGATCAGTTTCTGGGAAGCTTCATCGTAGGAAAGGCTTGCGATTGCCACGGACTGGATCTCCATGCCGCGCATTGCCCGCCAGCTCTCATCCATCGCATCTGCCATGTAGCGGGACAGCTCGGCGCTCTTGGATGCTGCGAACGAAATGCGGATGCCGTCGGCTGCCATCTGATTGATCGAGGACTGCAGGCCCTCTAAAAATTCGTTCATATACTGCTCGTTGATATCCTCGATCTCCACGCGGGATGCGTTTCTCGGCACAGCCTCTGCGTAGAAGCGGAGCGGATCGACGATGCGGATGGAATAGGAACCGTGTGCCCGAAGGAACAGCTCGGCATTGTAGAACTGGTCGAAATAGTTGACCGGATTTCTCGTTCCGAATTTGATTCCCTTGATTTCCTGCAGATTAATATAGAAAACTCTCTGCTCATGCGGGGTCTGGCCGCCGAATTTCAGGCGCTCAAACGTATCTTTTACTGCCGCGTCAAGCGATCCGCTGAACATCGACGGAGACGATGACTGGTCTACAGTAAAGTAGCCCGGCTCTGCGGTATAATCAATGATCTTTCCGCCGTCTACCAGCATCATGAACTGATTGTCATAGACATGGATCACAGAACCGTTTGAAATCGTCTGGCTTCCCTTTTTATTCTGGCCTTTTCTTACCAGAATTCCCTCTGTAAATACCGTATGTTCCCCCATCTCATACGGTTCCACGGTCTCCAGCCACTGATCGGCGAGACTGCCGTGTACTGCATTGACTGCTGCTCTGATAATACCCATACTTTACCTCCTGTTTGCCTTTGGCTTTAAAACAGAAAGGAGCATTTCCGTCCTCTGTTGGTGAAAATGCTCCTTATTTTACTTGTCACTGTGCTCTGCCCACAGCCGAATTATGCTTCTTCCTCTTTCGCTCCGGTTCCGAGGGCAATCCACTTCAGATATGCGTTGATAAACAGATCAATTCCGCCGTCCATGACTGCATCGACGTTTCCGGTCTCTGCGTTGGTACGGTGGTCTTTGACCATGGTGTATGGCTGCATAACGTAAGAACGGATCTGGTTGCCCCAGCCGATCTCGGTTACTTCGCCGCGGATGTCGCTCAGCTTATCTGCCTGCTCCTGGAGTTTCAGCATATACAATTTTGCTTTCAGCATCTGCATTGCCTTGTCCTTGTTCTGGAACTGGGAACGCTCATTCTGGCACGTAACCACGATGCCGGTCGGCATATGCGTGATTCGGATCGCCGATGACGTCTTGTTGATGTGCTGTCCGCCGGCACCGCTGGAACGGTACGTATCGATACGAATATCCTCATCACGAACCTCAACATCGATCTCTTTGTCGATATCCGGCATAACATCGCACGATACGAACGATGTCTGGCGTTTTCCTGCCGCGTTGAACGGAGAAATACGGACGAGACGGTGAACGCCTTTTTCGGATTTCAGATAACCGTAAGCGTTTTCGCCGTTGACCTGGAATGTCACGGACTTCACACCGGCCTCATCACCATCCAGAAAGTCGAGTTCCTCGATCGTAAAGCCTTTGCGTTCTGCCCATCTGGTGTACATACGGTACAGCATGCCGCACCAGTCGCACGCCTCGGTTCCGCCTGCACCTGCGTTCAGTTTGATGATCGCATTGTCCTTGTCAAATTCGCCGGACAGCAGGGTTTTGATGCGGATGGCATCGAAGGATGCCTTGAACTCTTCCATCATTTCCGCGATTTCCGGAACAACGGAATTGTCATCCTCCTCCTGTCCCATCTCGATCAGAGTTTCCATATCTTCTTTGGCGGATACCAGTTTCTGATACGTATCTCTGTCCTCTTTCATGCTGCTCAGCTGTTTCATCTGCTCCTGCGCTTCTTCGGGGTTGTCCCAGAAATTGGGTTCCTCCATTTTACGCTCTAATTCTTCGATCCTCTGCTCTTTGTTAGCGAGGTCAAAGTGAATCCCTCACTTCCACTAATGGTTTATCGTATGTGCCAAGTTCCATTTTGAACTGGTCTAATTCAACTACCACAAGCTTCACCTGCTTTCTGTTTTATATTTTGTATGACACGCAGCTTCTGGTAGGGAAGCTGCGTGCTTTGTCAAACGGATCGTGCTCATCCGTCTCACTGCTGTTCTGCTTTTATCAAACCGGTTTTCTTCCGCAGCACTGTTTGTACTTCTTGCCGCTTCCGCACGGGCATGGATCGTTTGGATAGATCTTACGCTCTGCGCGCTGTACCGGTTTTCTCGGGCCGGACTCGTCTTTGTTGGTTCCGGTCACTTTGGCTACCTGCTCACGTTCTACTTTCTGCTCAACACGTACATGGAACAGGAGACGGACGGTATCCTGCTGGATGGACTCGAGCATTTCGTTAAACATGTCGTAAGCTGCCATCTTGTACTCAACCTTCGGGTCTCTCTGGCCGTATGCCTGCAGGCCGATACCCTCGCGGAGCTGATCCATATCATCGATATGATCCATCCACTTCTGGTCGATAACCTTCAGAAGAACGACACGCTCAAGCTCACGAATCTGCTCCTCCTCCGGGAATTCTGCTTCTTTCTCCTCGTAGAGTTTAACAGCTTCCTCTTTTAACTGCTGTTTCAGCTCGTTTTTGGAAATCTTCTCTACGCGCTCTTTTGTCACTGCCTTCACCGGCATGATGGAGAGCAGCATCTCATTTAACTCGGTCAGATCCCACTCGGACTGCTCGGTGTTCTCGCCGATGCAGAGATCCACAGTATTGTCGATGGTGTCGGCAATCATCTTGAAAATGGTGTCTCTCATGCTCTCGCCGTCCAGAACGCGGCGTCTCTCTTTGTAGATGATCTCACGCTGCTCGTTATTGACCTGGTCATAGTCGAGCAGGTTTTTACGGATTCCGTAGTTGTTGCCCTCGATCTTCTTCTGCGCTTTTTCGATGGCGGAAGAAAGCATCTTGTGCTCGATCTGCTCATTTTCCGGTACGCCGAGGGATTTTGAAAATGCCCATCAGTTTTTCGGAACCGAAGAGTCTCATCAGATCGTCTTCCAGGGAAATGTAGAAACGGGACTCACCCGGGTCTCCCTGACGGCCGGAACGACCGCGGAGCTGATTGTCGATACGGCGGGACTCATGACGCTCGGTGCCGATGATCTTTAAGCCGCCGGCAGCTTTTGCCACATCATCCAGCTTGATATCGGTACCACGGCCGGCCATGTTGGTCGCGATGGTAACGGCTCCTGCCTCGCCGGCATGGGCTACGATTTCTGCCTCGAGCTCATGGAACTTCGCATTTAAGACCTGATGCGGGATTCCCTCGCGGCGCAGCATTTTGCTGATCAGCTCAGAAGTCTCAATGGTGATGGTACCAACCAGAACCGGCTGGTTCACGGCATGTGCCTCTTTGACTTCCTCTACGACTGCGTGGAATTTCTCTTTTTTCGTCATGTATACGGCATCGTCCATATCCACACGGATGACCGGGCGGTTGGTCGGGATCTCGATAACGTCCATGCCGTAGATGTCACGGAACTCCTGCTCCTCGGTGAGGGCAGTACCGGTCATGCCGGCTTTTTTCTCGTATTTGTTAAAGAAGTTCTGGAACGTGATGGTTGCCAGAGTCTTGCTCTCTCTTCTTACTTTTACGTGCTCTTTTGCCTCGATTGCCTGATGCAGACCATCGGAATAACGGCGCCCCGGCATGATACGGCCGGTGAACTCATCGACGATCAGAACCTCGTCGTCTTTGACTACGTAGTCCTTGTCGCGGTGCATCAGATAATTGGCACGCAGCGCCAGGATCACGTTGTGCTGGATCTCCAGGTTCTCCGGATCGGAGAGGTTCTCGATATGGAAGAAGTTCTCGACTTTCTTCACACCGTCATCGGTCAGGGTAACGAATTTGTCCTTCTCGTTGACGATGAAGTCTCCGGTCTCCTCGATCTCCTCGCCCATGATCGCGGTCATCTTGGTCATCTCGCCGCTTGCCTCGCCGCGCTGCATCTGGTGTGCCAGAATATCTGCGGTCTCGTACAGCTTGGTGGATTTGCTGCTCTGTCCGGAAATAATCAGAGGTGTTCTTGCCTCGTCGATCAGGACGGAGTCGACCTCGTCGATGATACAGTAAGCAAGCTCTCTCTGTACGAGCTGCTCTTTGTAGATCACCATGTTGTCACGCAGGTAATCGAAACCAAGCTCATTGTTGGTGATGTAGGTGATATCGCATGCGTACTGCTGGCGGCGCTCATCGTTTTTCATATCATTTAAAACGACGCCGACGGTCAGACCGAGGAATCTGTGGACTTTTCCCATCCACTCTGCATCTCGGTTTGCCAGGTAGTCGTTGACGGTAACGATGTGGACGCCGCGTCCGGTCAGTGCGTTCAGGTAAGCCGGAAGGGTGGAAACAAGGGTTTTTCCTTCACCGGTTTTCATCTCGGCGATACGGCCCTGATGGAGGATAATACCACCGATCAGCTGTACGCGGTGGTGCTCCATACCGAGGGAACGTTTTGCTGCCTCGCGGACGGTTGCGAATGCTTCCGGGAGAATGGAATCCAGGGATTCTCCTCCGTTGTAGCGGTCTTTATATTCCTTTGTCTTGGCACGCAGCTCTTCATCGGTCAGCGCCTGCATGGTCGGGCGGAGAGCTTCGATTTTGTCTACAATTGGATAGATTCGTTTCAGCTCGCGCTCACTGTGCGTACCAAAAAGTTTTTCTGTGAATTTCATAGAATGTTTGCTCCTGCTTTCTCTATTAATTGCCATATTAACATATGGTACTATTCTACCACTTCTGGCACAAGATAACAATGAATTTTTTCGTAAACATTTGGTGCCGTTCCCCGGTTTTCCGCTGTTTTTACGGCTTTTCCCGGACTTTCCGGCCCTTTCCGCGAAAAAGTCACCCTGTTTCACAGCTTTTCTAAGCTGGAAACAGGGTGACTGTTCATTCTTTATTTACTTTTCAGCACTCCGGCTCGATCAGACCGTAGGTGTTGTTCTTTCTCTTGTAAACGACGTTTACTTCGTCGGTCTCTGCATTGCGGAATACGAAGAAGGTGTGTCCAAGAAGTTCCATCTGTACGCAGGCATCTTCCGGATACATTGGTTTTCATGCCGAATTTTTTCGTACGGATGATCTGGATGTCTTCGTCCTCCAGATAGTCATGCTCCAGATATTCTTTCT
>ENA-OQEL01000160-OQEL01000160.1-human-gut-metagenome-genome-assembly--contig:-NODE-160-length-25901-cov-2.303407_pt1 | contig 25901 bp, 31 predicted proteins | sample MGYA00242796_ERZ504637 | MGnify/ENA primary metagenome ERZ504637 (study PRJEB26092, sample SAMD00036306) | human gut metagenome | host: Homo sapiens | study: EMG produced TPA metagenomics assembly of... | reverse complement strand
GTATTTTTGCAGCCTGATTTCACCACAGATTACACAGATTCACACAGATTATAAATTAATACTCAAATGAATCTGATTTTTCTGTAACCCAAAGATAAAACATACAACAATGAAGATTAGAAATATAGACCTGGACAAATACCCAATTTTCCTAGCCCCGATGGAAGATGTAACGGACCCCGCTTTTCGCCTGATGTGCAAGAAGTTCGGTGCTGATATGGTATATACCGAATTTGTATCAGCAGATGCACTGATACGCTCGGTAGGTAAAACTATGCAGAAGCTGAATATCAACGATGAGGAACGCCCTGTAGCCGTCCAGATTTATGGCAGAGACACGGAAACAATGGTAGAAGCGGCGAAAATAGTGGAAGAGGCGCATCCGGACATCCTGGATATTAATTTTGGCTGTCCTGTAAAACGCGTTGCCGGTAAAGGAGCCGGTGCAGGTATGCTGCAAAATATCCCGCTGATGTTGGAGATTACCCGTGCTGTTGTGGATGCTGTAAAAAATTCCCGTTACTGTAAAAAACACGTCTAGGTTGGGACAATGAGCATAAAATTATAGTAGATTTGGCAGAACAATTACAAGATTGCGGCATTGAAGCACTGACCATTCATGGACGTACCCGTGCACAAATGTACACTGGTGAAGCGGATTGGAGTTTAATAGGTAAAGTAAAAAAAGAATCCCCGTATGCATATACCTATCATTGGAAACGGAGATATAACTACGCCACAACGTGCCAAAGAGTGTTTTGACCTGTATGGAGTGGACGCTATTATGATTGGCCGAGCCAGTTTTGGACGCCCGTGGATATTCAAGGAAATAAAACATTATATAGAAACCGGTAAGGAACTCCCTGCCCTTTCTTTTGAGTGGCGGCTGAATGTACTCCGCCAGGAAGTGTTGGACAGTGTGAATCTGCTTGACGAGCGCCGTGGGATTCTTCATGTACGCCGCCATCTGGCTGCTTCTCCTTTATTTAAAGGCATTCCCAACTTTAAAGAGACACGTATCGCCATGCTCCGTGCCGAAACAGTGAAAGAGCTTTTCAGTATTTTGGATTATATCAGGGGAAATTACGGAATGAATTGTTAATGCTACAATATATTAATGTGCCAATTGGCTGTGCTGTATTCCGCATGGCAATTGGCACATTAACATATTGGCACATTGTAGCATTAACACATTATTTATTCTATTTTACGCAAACCTCTTTTAGGAGAGAAATCAATGTTTTTAGGATTGCCCTTATAAGCCACCTCACCACTACTGGATGCTTTCGCAGTCAGCGAACCGGTCACATAACATTCCACATCACCAGAGGAACTGGCACTAGCAGTTACATTTACCGCCTTCATACCTTTTGCCTTTACATCCCCACTACTACTGGCTCTATAAGAAGCGTTCTCACAAATACCTGCCAAAATTACATCTCCGGAAGAGCTGGCATCAGCAGATACATTAGCAGCGTTCAGATTCTTGACAGATACATCACCAGAACTACTGGCATCAGCAGAGAAATTTGTACAAGATACCTTTTCCAGAATCACATCACCCGAACTATTAGCGGTAGCCGCAAAATCATCACAAGAAATAATGCTTCCTGTTACATCACCGCTACTGCTAGCCTTAACAGTAACTTTCCCACTCGTTTTCAGTCCATTTTTTATAATAATGTCACCAGAGCTGGAAGCTTTCAAGCTGTTCACAGCCGGAGCAGAAACTCTTACTTCCTTTTTATGTTTTCCGTTTATTGAAAAATTGTTTCTTGGCGATTTAAAACCAACCTTAAGTACTCCACCCTCTACACGGACATCAATATAGTCCACCAAATTGTCCGGAGCATATATTTCCACATCCTGTCCACCGGAACTTTGAGTATAGATTACATCCACCGAAGAACTGGTAGAGATAGCATTAAAACTACCCACATTCACTTTTTTGGTAACATAGTTCTTGCTAGGAGTTATTCTCTCTGCACATGCTGTTACCGACACTAACATAAGAGTTACCGTCATTAAAGTTGATACTAATTTTCTCATATTACTTTTGTTTTATTTATTAGACGTTATTTCTATGCCAAACGTTGCAACGTTTGACCATTATTTTTAAAGCAAGATTCATGCCAGCAACATTTATCACTGATAATCAACAAGGTATAAACAAAGCAGGGTGTCCGAAAATGGACACCCTGTACGCTTTTATATGCTTTTTAAAATCTATTTCAGTACAAGTTGGAAGACTACAGAAGCAAACCAACGCTTATACATATAAGTAGCCGTAATATAAATACATACCGCCAGAAATCCATCCGGCAATAACATCAATCAAATAATGCGCCTGAATATAGACCGTAGCACAACATAGAAGTACATAGAACGGTGCCAAGAAATAACATAGTTTCTTATTAACACGATAGGCCATAATCATCACAATGGTAGATATACCGACATGTGAGCTAGGAAAAGCAGCAGTAGGCCGTTCCCCCACTTCCTGTGAGGCTTCCACCAAATTAAAGAAGAAACCATGATCAAAACCGGGACCAGGCAGCAGAATATCATTATTATTAAAATAATCACCGATAGCAGGGAAATGCTGCGCCATCACATTATCCATTCCGATAGCAGGGAAATAAAATTGCGGACCGGCAACCGGAACCAATATATAAATAAGATAATAGATAAAAAACGAAGTGACCAACACAAAAGAAACCTTTTCAAACCACTCAAAACGAAACAAGAAATAATAAATAGTCACAATCCCAATCATTGGATAATAAGCAAAATACCCCATATTAAATGGTTCACTGAACCACATGGAAGGAAAATGTTCACTAAATTCTACCGAAGGCTGGCAACGGAACAAAAACTGCTCCGCCGAAGCGAAGAAATTATCCAGATTGGGAAAAAGACGATTAAATTCAAAGGTATCGGGATACCAATACGCTAAAAATGCCATCTGCACAGCCATTCGTATAAATGCCGTAAGTTTACACGGATACTTACGATACAAATATATTAATGCAAACGTAATGGCCACAATGCCTGCACGCTCCGAAAGCATAATTACAGGGTGATCCATACGAGGAAATAATATTAAAACCATTATGGTCGTGAGGGCATTATATATCAGACTAATGCTCTCGACGGCAAACAATCCTTTCACACTGTCTACCCGTTTGAATAAATTTAAAGCCATCCTTCTTTCTTATACCATGCAATGATTTCCTTTACTCCCTTGTCTAAAGGGTACTCAGGACGATATCCCAGTTCTTCCACCAAGGGTGAAATATCGCATTGCCAATTACGTTGTTTCATTATTTTATATTTGTCAGCATTCAGCGTACTTACCTTTCCCAGGCAACGCGCTGAAAATTCAGCGAGCAAAGATACAACTTTTAAAATAAATAATGGGCATTTAATGTGTATAACCCACGGATTACCAAGTTCTTTTTGTATCAAATCAGAAAAAGTACGGCTGAAATAGACATTTCCGTCACTAACAAAATAGGCGCGCTGCCGCACTCCATGTTCTATTGCCAAAAAAACAGCTTGTACCAAATCTCTCACATAAATAAAGGTAAGATCCTGCCTTTTAAAACCAGGAGCAAAGTCTATATGCTGCTTGATAGACTTCACCATCAGAAAATAATCGCGTTCGCGAGGTCCATAAACTCCAGTAGGACGGAAAATCACTGTCGGAAAATCATTCAATGATTGCAGGTAATGTTCCGACTTTAGCTTACTGACCCCATATGCCGTATTGGGCATTGCCGTATCACGTTCACTAATAGGTGCATAATTATCTTCATGAATAGGACCGAAAATACTAAGTGAACTGATATAAACAAATTGCCGGGGAACCATATCCAAGGTCCTCAAAGCTTCTACAAAATTACGGGTATAAACATAATTACCTTTGTCGAATTCGTCTTTATGACGGCATTTAGTAACACCGGCACAATGAATGATATAATCCCATCCCTGATGCAATTGTTTATGAACAGCCAATTGCTCCGTCAACCTTCCGGGATGAGCAAAATCCAATTCGGCAAATTGAATGCGAGGATCTTTCAAATAGGCACGACTACTGCTTTTACGTACACCAGCCCATACCTGCATATCTCTCTCCAATCCTCCTTCCACCAGGAAACTGCCAATAAATCCGCTTGCTCCGGTTACCAATACTTTCTTTAATCGGCAAGTATTCTTCTGTGCAAATTCTTCGTTATTCATTCTTCGTATTTTATTTCACCGGTTCCACATGAATACCCACATGAGTATCCTCTCCAAATTTTTTCTTTTAATCTATGTTCAATACCTGTTGCTGTTTCGTGCGCTTTATGCAGAGAAATGTTCCCATCCATGCGTATATGAATCTCTATAGCATAATTGTTCCCAATGCGTCGCGTGCGTAAATGATGCGGCTCGCTCACTCCATCAAAAGATAACACAATCCCCTCTATCTCACGTTCCACGCTATCCGGCAAAGACTTTTTCCAGCAATTCATCCAAGCAAGGAATCAGCACTTAATGGAAACCCGCATAATAAAGAAACTGACTGTCACAGCGGCAATAGGATCAAGTACCGCCCAATGAGGACCAAGTAAAATCGCTCCGCCAATACCGACAGTCGTACCAATGGATGATAATGCATCACTCCTATGATGCCATGCATTCGCCACAACAGCCTGTGAATCGCATCTTTTCCCCACTCGACTGTATATTGATAAAGTATTTCCTTCAACAAAATAGAAATAATGGCAGCAACCAATGCCAACATTCCCGGTTGACGAAGCTACCCCACCTCGTAGAAAAACCAATATTTCTGTTGCTCCATTCCACAATATTCCAAATCCTATCCCCAATAATGCCATACCAATGAAAGCAGTAGCCAATGTTTCATATTTCCCATGACCATAATCATGGCTCTTGTCCACTGGTTTATTGGATATACGTACAAAAAGAATCACTACTACGTCCGTAACGAAGTCAGATAGAGAATGAACTGCATCTGCCAACATAGCGGCACTATGCCCTGCGATTCCGGCAAGAAATTTAAAAATAACCAGCAAGAAATTAACAAAACTCCCCACTAGTGTAACTTTATAAATTTCTTTTTCCCTGATTTTCTTATCAAGTTCAGTCATAACAGTTGTTTTAGAACGGACAAAGATAGCACGTTTCATTTAGATTCAACCAAATTTTATGTATCTATTGAACCGCTATTCCAATTATTTTGTTTACTTTGTAGCACATAATACATTAATATATCCCCTTATGGCTAAAAAGAAGTAAAAAAAGCAGGGAAACGTATGAAAAAAAGCGAAATGTCTGAACGACTGATAAGCTTATTCCACACCAAACCAAACGAAACATTCAGTCTGAAACAATTATCAAGCAGTCTGAACCTCACTACACATCCGCTTAAATGCTTTGTGCCGACATCATTACTGAAATGATTGAGGATGATTTTCTGCAAGAAGTAGAAAAAGGACACTACAAACTGAACGACCACGGCCTGATTATGACTGGCGTCTTTCAGCGTAAAAGCAACGGCAAGAACTCCTTCATCCCCGATGATGGTGGAGAAACTATTTTCATAGCCGAACGTAATTCGGCACATGCCATGAATAATGACAAAGTAAAAATAGCCCTCTTTGCCAAACGTAAGAATCGGAATCCGGAAGGTGAAGTGATAGAAATTCTGGAACGTGCCAATGATACTTTTGTCGGTACACTGAAAGTAGAGAAATTCTACGCCTTCCTGCTGACCGAGAACCGCACCCTGGCAAATGATATTTTTATCCCGAAAGATAAGCTGAAAGGTGGAAAGAATGGGGACAAAGCGGTTGTGAAAATTGTAGAATGGCCCGAAGAGGCAAAAATCCGATAGGACAAGTCATTGATATCTTGGGAAAAGCAGGAGAAAACACAACTGAGATGCATGCCATTTTGGCCGAATTCGGTTTACCTTACGTATATCCTAAGAATGTAGAAACCGCTGCCGAAAAGATTCCGGCAGAGATTTCCGAAGCGGACTATGCAGAACGTGAAGATTTCCGCAATGTAACAACTTTCACCATTGACCCCAAAGATGCAAAGGACTTTGATGACGCGCTCTCCATCCGTCTCATCAAACCGGGACTATGGGAAGTAGGCGTGCACATTGCCGATGTTACTCATTACGTAAAAGAAGGAAGCGTTATCGACAAAGAAGCTGAAAAGCGCGCTACTTCCGTTTATCTGGTAGACCGTACCATCCCCATGTTGCCCGAACGGCTGTGTAACTTCATCTGTTCCCTCCGCCCCGACGAAGAGAAACTGGCATTCTCCGTCATTTTCAATATGAATGAAAAGGGAGAGGTGAAAGACTCGCGCATCGTGCACACCATTATAAAGAGCGACCGCCGTTTCACCTATGAGGAGGCGCAAAAAGTGATTGAAACGGGTGAAGGCGACTACAAAGAAGAAATTCTGGAGCTGAACAAACTGGCACAAATCCTGCGTAAACAAAGATTGGCTGCCGGTGCTATTGATTTTGACCGCATAGAAGTGAAATTTGAGATAGACGAAACCGGCAAACCACTCAGTGTCTACTTCAAAGAATCCAAAGAAGCCAATAAGTTGATAGAAGAATTTATGTTGTTGGCCAACCGCACGGTTGCCGAAAGAATCGGTAAAGTACCTAAAAACAAGAAAGCCAAAGTATTCCCTTATCGTATCCACGACCTTCCGGACCCCGATAAACTGGAGAACTTGAATTGGTTTATCAATCGCTTCGGATATAAGATACGTACATCGGGTAGCAAAACAGAGATATCCAAATCCATCAATCGTTTACTGGACGACATAAAGAATAAGAAAGAACAAAATCTGGTGGAAACCGTATCCTTGCGTGCCATGCAAAAGGCCCGTTATTCCACTCATAATATTGGCCACTATGGTCTGGCATTTGACTATTATACTCACTTTACCTCACCTATCCGCCGTTTTCCGGATATGATGGTTCATCGTCTGCTCACCCGCTATCTGGCAGGAGGACGTACGGTACAGGAAACGAAATACGAAGAGTTGTGCGACCATAGTTCTGAAATGGAACAAATCGCCGCCAATGCAGAACGTGCTTCTGTAAAATACAAACAAGTAGAGTTTATGGGTGAACGTTTGGGCATGGAGTTCGATGGAGTCATTTCCGGAGTTACCGAATGGGGACTTTATGTGGAATTGAACGAAAACAAGTGCGAAGGTATGGTTCCCATGCGTGACCTTGGTGATGATTATTATGATTTCGATGAAAAGAACTATTGTCTGACGGGGCGCCGGCATCACAAAAAATTCAGTTTGGGAGATCCGGTTACCATTAAAGTGGCCCGCGCCAATCTGGAGAAAAAGCAACTTGATTTCGCTTTGATCGAGAAATAAAGATTAACATCCTGTTGTAGGGGCAGACTGGATCTTTCCCTACAACAAGACAATAGTTTCATTTACTTCACTCTTCTATTCAACTGATTATTCGCTTTATCCGGCTTGGATTTACCGATCCGTTTGCCACCGGACTTCTTTTTAGTTTCCTGTTTCGCCTTAAAAGCAAATGGATTTTTCTTATTTTACCATAAATATTCCCTTTTTCTGCAAAAATAAAGGATTAAAGTCAATATTCATTCTATTTATTGGCAATAATATAGAATTTACTTACTTTTGTCCTTCCAAAACATTCAATTCATGACTACATTCAATTACACGAACATATTAACGCAGGCAGTAGATGAATTATCTGAAAGCCAGTCCTATAAAGGATTATTCCATCAACACAAAGATGGAGATCCTTTACCATCTGCCAAATCCCTATACAAGATAGTAGAATTGGCACGCGCCATTATCTTCCCTGGTTACTTTGGTAATTCCACCGTTAACAGCCATACCATCAACTACCATATCGGTGTAAATGTAGAAACCCTGTTCGGCCTGCTGACTGAACAAATTCTGGCAGGACTTTGCTTCGGACAAGAAAACAGTAAAAATGCAACCGATGACAATGAACCGTGCAGAGAAACAGCCTCTTTGCTGGCAGCTCGTTTCATCAATAAATTACCCGAACTCCGCCGCATTCTGGCTACCGATGTAGAAGCCGCATATTATGGTGATCCCGCCGCCACATGCTTTGGTGAAATCATCAGTTGCTATCCAGCTATCCGAGCTATCAGCAATTACCGCATCGCACATGAGCTGTTAATACTGGGTGTACCTTTAATCCCACGCTTCATTACAGAAATGGCACATTCGGAAACCGGTATCGATATTCATCCGGGGGCACAAATAGGACATCATTTCACTATTGACCACGGTACAGGTGTAGTAATCGGAGCAACCAGCATCATCGGAAATAATGTGAAGCTCTATCAAGGGGTAACATTAGGAGCTAAAAGCTTTCCGCTAGACAATAATGGAAATCCCATTAAAGGCATTCCACGTCATCCTATTTTGGAAAGACGATGTCATTGTATATTCCAATGCAACAATCTTAGGGCGTGTTACTATTGGCAAGGGGGCTACCGTAGGAGGTAATATTTGGGTAACAGAAAATGTACCTGCCGGATCACGTATCGTACACGAAAAAATCAAAGACGAATAAAGACCTTTTGTCATCATAGAATTAGTTTGGATTAACATTCATAATTTATCAAGTTTTAAATATGTGTAAATCCATGTAATCTATGATCAGAAACTTCTTTATTGCACCCACGGAAGTCTCAGCACAAAGCAGCATCTCTGTGTATAATCGGCATCAATCACAAGAGAACCTCCAAATTTCTCAGCCAGCAACCGGCAGATAGGAAGCCCTAATCCTGTCCCTCGCATAAAATCATCTAATTGGGTAAAACGTTCAAATACAAAATCATGCTTGTCTTTAAGAATTCCTTTCCCTGTATCAATAATAAGTAATAAGTCTGCCGCCCCATGCAAAATAGTAATATTTTAAATTATCCAGCCTCAAACATACTTTCTTCACCTCATCCGTCTGTTTCAATATATTCTCTTCATCATTCTTATAATAAAAATAATCCAGCTTAATACAATAAGAAATAATTTGCATATGCTTATCGCCCGATTCCTCACTTCTTTGCAGAAGAGTATCACACATACTTAAAACAAGAGGGGAATCCATAATTTGAAGAAAACATAAATTGACAAATAAAAACAGAAAAGGAGCACCGACACTCTAGATACTCCTTTCTCCTAAACTAAAGCAAACCAACGGTTACTTTGAAGCATATGCGCACAACATCCACACCATTTTTTCCTGTTCCTTCAAATAGTCACTCATCACCGCTACAGTAGCCTCATCACCGGCCTGTGAAGCGACAGCCAAAAGTTTACGCTCCTCCACGATGAAATGACTGTAAGTTTCCAAAATGTTGTTCAATGCTTCGTCACCGTTTGTAACACCCTCTACCTCTTTTATATTCGATACTTTCAAATAATCGCTATACTTGTTCTTCGGGACGCCTCCCAGCATCAGGATACGTTCTGCCAGTTCATCCACTTTCTCGGCTGCATTGTTATACAAATCCTCAAATTTGCTGTGCAGTACAAAGAAACCATGCCCTTTAATATTCCAGTGGAACCCACGAAGATTAGCATAAAATACTTGGTAGTCTGCCAATAATTGTTGCAATGATTCTACTACCTTTGCAGCTGCCGCTGAATCTAACTTGATATAATCTAATGTTCTCATAATGTTTTTATTTTTAAATTGATTACTTTTATTTTTTTCTCTGATGCAAAGATAAGGGGGAAAATAATGCGTGTCAAACTGATAATTTCTATCTTTGTATAGATAAAATCTATTAAGCTGAAAATTATGAACCTGCAACAACTGGAATATATCCTTGCCGTGGATGAGTTAAGGCACTTTGCCAAAGCTGCCGAATACTGTAATGTAACACAACCCACCTTGAGTGCCATGATACAAAAGCTGGAAGATGAGTTAAACACCAAATTATTCGACCGTACCACCCAACCCGTCCAACCTACACTGACAGGACGGAAAGTGATAGAACAAGCCAGAATAACCTTGCGCCAGGCCAATCTGATTAAAGATATAGTAAAGGAAGAAGCATGTTCGTTAGGAGGTATATTCCGTATAGGAGTCCTGCCTACAATCGCACCCTACCTGCTACCCCGTTTCTTTCCCGAACTAATGGAAGAATACCCTTCCTTGGACATCAGAGTTACAGAGATGAAAACACAAGAATGCCTGGAGGCACTGAAAGCGGGTGAACTGGAAGCTGTCCTTATTGCCGGAGCAGCAGAAGGGGCCCATTTCCACTCCATACCTCTTTATTATGAATCTTTTTTAGGATATGTTTCAAGACATAACGCTCTCTTTAAAAAAGAAATGATCCGTTCCAGCGAAGTCAGCGGTGAACAGTTGTGGCTGTTGGACGAAGGACATTGTTTCCGCGACCAACTGATGCGTTTCTGCCAATTGGAATCCGCCCAGTCTTGTCAAATTGCATACCGGCTGGGAAGCATGGAAACTTTCATGCGCATGGTAGAGAGCGGAAAAGGTATCACATTTATCCCCGAACTAGCCGTATTGCAACTCAATGACGAACAAAAAACGACTGGTGCGTCCGTTTGCCATGCCACGTCCCACACGGAGAATCTACATAGTGACACGTACAGACTTCATTCGTCATACCCTGCTCAATATGCTGATAGAAAAAAATCAAAGCCTGCATACCTAAAGAGAATGCTGACATTGCAAAATGGTCAAAAAGTAGTATGACAGCAAACGTTTTTAATAAAACAGTAACGTCCTATACACCTTCCTGTAACAGGTAAATACGATATTTGCAGTACAATAAAAAAGGAGGTATATATGAAACTTAAAAGCAATGAATATCAGATAGAATGTACACCCGACGGGGAATATTACGCCTTTTTAACAGACTACCACCAATGCTGCACTTACGGTGAAACTGCCGAAGAAGCATTGGAAACCCTGTCAGATATCGCCGATGAGTTTTTCAGCGAAGTAAACGAAGTCTATCTGGCAGAAGAACTCGCATAAAAGTCACTCAACCTATTAATCATAGAATTCTCTTACAGAAACCATACCTGTGCGATACAGATATGGTTTCAGTTTTTATCCTAAACATGCCCCATACGGTATAGACTGTATCCCAGATAAACCAAATACAAACAAGAGACCAGTATCATTAAAGCACAAACCACATATCCTTTACGTTTCTCATTCGTCAATTCCATTTTCATTCTGATTTCTATTTAAGTTTCTTGATTCAGCAAAAATGGCAAATTCCTGTGTAGAATTTATTTCTATAGGATAACAATTATATTGCCGGATACATTTTTTCAATTTATTCCAAAGATACACCAAATCCCGTTTTCAAAGACTTTTTATAATTGAAGATAAATAAAGAACCCCGGCAAAGAGAGCGGATGTCCCGATTTCATCCTCCTTTTTGCTTCATCAGACAGATTAATTCTCTAAATAATTGATTAGCAAACAGAAAATCATTAAATTTGTCCCATCAATTGGAAATTACGTAATTATCATTTAAGATGAAGGAAGAATTCGAGCTAATCGCCAAGACTTTCCAGGGACTGGAAGAAGTACTGGCAAAAGAACTCACCGAGCTGGGAGCCAGCAATATAGAAATAGGAAGACGCATGGTAGCCTTTATGGGCGATAAAGAAATGATGTATAAGGCAAACTTCTGCCTGCGTACTGCCATCCGCATCCTGAAACCCATTAAACATTTTGAGGCGAAGAATGCCGACGAAGTTTACGAAGCTATCAAAACCATTGCATGGGAAAACTTCTTGGATAAAGATAAAAGTTTTGCCGTAGACGCTGTGGTTTTCTCGAACGAATTCCGTCACTCCAAGTTCGTGGCCTATAAAGTAAAAGATGCCATTGTGGACTATTTCCGTGAAAAGACAGGAGAGCGCCCCTCGGTACGCATCAACCATCCCGATGTGGCACTGAACATCCATATAGCCGAAGATAAATGTACTCTGTCACTAGATAGCTCGGGTGAGTCACTCCACCGCCGGGGTTATCGCCAGGAAGCCGTAGAAGCTCCTTTGAATGAGGTACTGGCAGCCGGTATGATCCTGATGACCGGATGGAAAGGCGAATGTGATTTGATAGACCCGATGTGCGGTTCAGGAACAATCCCTATCGAAGCCGCCCTGATAGCACGTAACATCGCTCCCGGCGTATTCCGCAAGGAGTTCGCTTTTGAAAAGTGGAACGATTTTGATCAGGAACTATTTGACCGCATCTACAATGACGACTCACAGGAACGTGAGTTCACACATAAAACTTTTTGGATATGACAACAATCCGAAAGCAAATGAAATCGCCACTCACAATGTGAAAGCAGCCGGACTGAGCAAGGAAATTATCTTAAAAATCCAACCGTTCCAGCATTTGAGCAACCCAAAGAAAAAAGCATCATCATCACCAACCCTCCTTATGGAGAACGTATCTCAACCAATGACTTGCTGGGCCTGTATCAAATGATAGGCGAACGTCTGAAACACTCTTTCACCGGCAATGATGCATGGGTACTAAGTTACCGTGAAGAATGTTTTGACCAGATTGGTTTAAAGCCTTCTATAAAAATTCCCCTGTTCAACGGTTCGTTGGAATGCGAATTCCGCAAATACCAATTATTCGACGGCAAATTCAAAGAATTCCGTAGTGAAAATGCCGATCGGGAGTTCAAGCCCCGCCGAGAAGAAATCCGTCCGCACCGTAACACGGAAAAAGTAGAATATGGAGAACGCAGAGAACATCGTAGTTTTGACAACAGACGTGAAGGACACGGAGAGTACAAAGGAGGAGAGCGCAGAGAAAGACGCTCTTTTGATGACAAACGTGAGAGACGTGGCGATTTCAAAAGAGGAGAACACCGCAACTTTGGTGACAAACGTGAAGGCCGCGACAATTTCAAAAGCAGCCCCCGTAAATTTGACGACAATAAGGAAAAGACAGAAGAATAAACAGTTATGAGAAAATTAATCAATCTGATCGCCTTATTAATCATGGCTTCATCTGTAACATGGGCACAAGACAAGAAAAGTTTCACACTGGAAGACTTGATGCCGGGAGGAAACAATTACTATAACCTGCTTCCACAGAATCTGTATGGTTTGCAATGGTGGGGGGATGTATGCATCAACGCCGACATAGAAGAGGTAAAAACCATCCATCCGGCAAATGGAAAGGAAAACGTACTTATCACTTTGCAGGAAGTGAATGAACTGTTGGCAAACAAGAAATTAGGGAAAATCAACCACTTCAGAAATGTATCTTTCCCATACGCTGAAAAGATGATGTTGGTAAATACCACATCCAATAAAGTGCTGATCGATTTAACTAAAAAGGAAATAATATGGAGTCAGCCTCTCTCTCCTAAAGCCGCCAACCAGGACTGGAACAAGGAAAGCCGTTCATTGGCTTATACCCTTGACAACAATCTGTTTGTAACGACTGCCGACGGGAAAACACAACAAGTCACCGATGAACCGAAAGGCATCGTATGCGGACAAAGCGTACACCGTCAGGAATTTGGTATCTCAAAAGGTACTTTCTGGAGTCCGAAAGGAAATCTGCTTGCTTTCTACCGTATGGACGAGAGCATGGTAACCGATTATCCACAAGTAAATACCTCCACCCGCATAGCAACACTGGAGCCGGACAAGTACCCGATGGCAGGAATGACCAGCCACAAAGTGACTGTCGGCATCTACAATCCGGCTACCCAAAAAACAGTTTATCTGAAAGCCGGAGACCCCACCGACCGTTATTTCACCAATATCAGCTGGAGTCCTGACGAAAAAAGCGTTTATGTCATTGAACTGAACCGTGACCAGAACCATGCCCTGCTATGCTGCTATGATGCGGAAACAGGAGAGCCACTGAAAAATAACCCCCTTTACGAAGAGGAGCATACTAAATATGTAGAACCTCAACATCCCATTGTCTTTCTGCCTTGGGACCACACGAAGTTTATCTATCAGAGCCAGCGCGACGGCTACAACCATCTTTACCTGATGGACACCAAGACTTCCATATATCCGGAATCACATGGAGCCTCGGCCGGAGGTTCTTACCGGGAAAGCTACAAAACCAGACAGCTTACCCAAGGCAACTGGGTAGTACAAAACATCCTCGGATTCAATGAAAAGACCAAGGAAGTCATCATCATGAGCACAGAGGTTTCCCCTTTGCAGAGCAACGCATACGCTGTGAATGTAAAGACAGGCAAACGCCGCCTCATCGGCAATAAAGATGGTATGCATCATGTACAACTATCCGGTAGCGGCAACTATGTAATAGACAATTATACTTCTTTCACCATTCCCCGGAATATCGAGATCGTTCCCACTTCCGGAAAGGAAAAGACTGTCAGCCTGTTGACAGCTACCAATCCGATGGAAGCATACAATATGCCCGAAATCACCGTCGGTACCCTCAAGGCTGCCGACGGCAAGACCGACTTATACTACCGCCTGATAAAACCGGTAAATTTTGACCCAAACAAAAAATACCCGGCCGTAGTCTACGTGTATGGCGGTCCACATGCCCAGCTAATCCACAACAACCGCAACTATGACGCCCGCGGATGGGATATTTACATGGCACAACTGGGTTACGTCATGCTGACCGTTGACAACCGGGGCAGTGACAACCGGGGACTGGAATTTGAGAACTGTACGTTCCGCCAATTAGGAACCGAAGAGATGAAAGACCAAGTGAAAGGAGTGGATTTCTTAAAATCGTTGGGTTATGTGGACAATAACCGCATTGGCGTACACGGTTGGAGTTTCGGTGGTTTCATGACCACCAACTTGATGCTGACTTACCCCGAGTTATTCAAAGTAGGAGTAGCCGGCGGCCCTGTCATCGACTGGGCTTACTACGAAGTAATGTACGGCGAACGCTACATGGATACTCCACAAACCAACCCCGAAGGCTACAGAACGCCAACCTGAAGCTGAGAGCCGGAAATCTGAAAGGACGCCTGGAAGTGATCATTGGCGCCAATGACCCCACTTGTGTCCCTCAGCACAGCATCAGTTTCCTCCGTGCCTGCATTGATGCCGGGACCCAACCCGATTTCTTTATGTATCCGGGCGACGGCCATAATATGTTCGGACGCGATCGTGTCCACTTGTATGAACGCATTACACGCTATTTTGAAGACCATTTAAAATAAACAAAAGATAAGATTATGAAACTGTTGCTATTAGGCTCAGGCGGACGTGAACACGCCCTGGCATGGAAGATTGCTCAAAGTCCCAAAATTGAGAAACTATATATCGCTCCGGGAAATGCCGGCACAAGTAATGTAGGCGAGAATGTAGCGATTAAAGCAGATGACTTTACAGCAATCAGGGAGTTTGTAGTAAAGAATAATATAGATATGGTAGTGGTAGGTCCCGAAGACCCGTTAGTCAAAGGAATCTATGATTATTTCAAAAAAGATGAAGCGCTGAAAAACATTCCTGTTATCGGGCCTTCAAAAAGCAGGTGCGGTACTGGAAGGCAGCAAGGAGTTCGCCAAAGGCTTCATGCAACGCCATAACATCCCGACAGCCGGTTACAAAAGTATCACTGCCGCAAATCTGGAAGAAGGATTAGCCTTTCTGGAAACATTGGAAGCTCCATACGTACTGAAAGCCGACGGTCTTTGCGCCGGAAAAGGCGTACTGATTCTTCCCACCTTGGAAGAAGCCAAGGAAGAATTGTAAAAAAATGCTGAGCGGAATGTTCGGTAACGCTTCCGCCACCGTAGTGATTGAAGAATTCCTGAGCGGTATAGAATGTTCCGTATTCGTTCTGACCGATGGAAAAAACTACAAGATTCTGCCCGAAGCAAAAGACTACAAACGCATCGGCGAAGGCGACAAAGGGCTGAACACCGGTGGTATGGGTAGTGTATCTCCTGTTCCGTTTGCCGACAAAGCATGGATGAAAAAAGTGGAAGACCGTATCATCCGCCCTACAGTAGAAGGACTGGCAGCAGAAGGCATCGACTATAAAGGCTTTATTTTCTTCGGCCTAATTAATGTAAAGGGCGAACCGATGGTCATTGAATACAATGTACGCATGGGCGACCCGGAAACGGAAAGTGTCATGTTGCGCATCAAGAGTGACTTGGTGGAACTGCTTGAAGGAGTGGCAACAGGCAATCTGAATGAAAAAGTCTTGGAGATAGACCCCCGTTCGGCAGTATGCGTCATGCTGGTATCCGGCGGATATCCGGAGCATTATGACAAGGGATTTGCCATCAGCGGAATAGAAGAGATTGAAAACAGCATTGTATTCCATGCAGGAACGGCACTGAAAGACGGCCAGGTAGTCACTAGCGGCGGGCGTGTCATTGCAGTCAGCTCCTACGGCGCCAATAAAGAAGAAGCCTTGGCACAATCATTCACCAATGCGAAGAAAATCAATTTCGACAAGAAATATTTCCGTTCTGATATTGGATTCGACCTGTAATCAGCGGACTATTAACCCATGGCAGGCTATGACAAATTCCAGACAGATATGGCAAAGGGAAGATTCACCTTCCCTGTTGCCATCCTTATATGCCTGCTTCTCCGGATCATCACCGGCAATGAATGGCAGGATGTAATCAATTTGCTAGTCTGTGCTTTGACTGCTTATCTGCTGATCGAGATAAACACCGCCTTCACGCTGATACGGACACGCAGTACCTTGCATGTCAGCTTTTATATATTCCTGTCCACAACCTGTCTGTTTCTGCATTCCTTCCAGTATGCCGTTTTTGTGCCGCTCGCCTTTCTGATCGCTACTTCCCAATTATTCAGTAGCTACGAATCTCCCTATCCGGCGGGAAGTATATTCCACGCTTTCTTTTTCATCGGACTGGGAAGCCTGTTGTTTCCACAGTTACTTTATTTTGTACCTCTGTTCTATTTGGGAATGATTAGTTTCAGATCCCTGTCACTCAAAAGTTTCTTTGCCGGGCTTACAGGACTCTGTATGCCCTACTGGCTCTTTTTCGGTTACGCGTTCTATTACGACAAAATGAATCTCTTCTATCACCCTTTACAGGAGCTTATTCATTTTCAACCCATCAGTTATGGGACATTAGGAATGGACAGGATCATATCCTGTGGAATCATCACCTTGATATCACTGGTCAGCAGCGTGCATTATTTCCATGTTTCTATTTAGATAAGGTGCGCACGCATATATTCCTTTCTTTCCTGATCACCGTTGAAGCCTGGATTTATTTACTGGGTATCTTACAGCCACAGCATTTCGACATCCTGTTACAGATGCAAATCATTGTAGGGTCCATTTTAACAGGACATTTATTTACTTTAACCCACAACCGCTTTACCGGCATCTTTTTCATCACTACATTTGTTCTATTAATAGTTCTAACTATATACAATTTATGGATGCAATTCTTCAATTCCTGATCGACTGGGGATATTGGGGCCTTTTTCTAGGCTCTTTTATAGCCGGAAGTGTTCTCCCGTTCAGCTCGGAGGCCGTACTGGCAGCCTGTGTCGGTCCGTTGGGCTTAGACCCGGTGATCAGTATAGCTGCCGCCACCGCCGGCAATGTTGCCGGCGGCATGACCTGCTACTGGATGGGACATCTGGGCAATATGGAATGGATCGAGAAATATTTTCATGTAAAAAAAGAGAAGATGGACCGTGCGGAGCGGTTTGTACACGGACGGGGTGCCTGGATGGCTTTCTTCGCCTTTATCCCTATTTTGGGAAGTGCCATATCCATTGTATTAGGCATGATGCGTGCCAATATATGGATTGTCATTCTCGCTATGACCATCGGAAAGATACTCCGCTACGCCTTATTGGTATGGGGGGTATTGGAAGCCTCCGCTTTAATGCATTAAAATTATGAAACTGGAACAAACAGCAGATGGAAGTTATACCCTCTATGTACCCGAACTGGACGAACATTATCATTCGGTGAAAGGGGCACTGACGGAGTCACAACATATCTTTATCGAAATGGGATTAAAACATTCTCCCGTTTCCGAGCCCCACATTCTGGAGATAGGACTAGGAACAGGGCTGAATGCCTTTCTGACACTGCTTTCAGCAGAAGAAACCCGACGGAAAGTACATTATACCGGTATCGAACGCTATCCGTTAGCCGAAGAAACCTTGAAACAACTGGACTACCCCCGCCTGATCGGCAAACAGCATGAGGAGGATTATTACGCCATCCACCAGGCACCCTGGGACACGGAAACAGAGGTATCCCCTTGGTTCACATTACATAAAATTGAAGACGATTTTACCCGGCTTTTCAACCCGGTGGAAGGCAGCCGTCCTGCCGTTCCCTTATACGATATCGTCTACTTTGATGCCTTCGCTCCCGAAAAACAACCCGAAATGTGGGAACAATCTCTCTTCGATACTTTATACAAGGTATTGAATGACGGAGGTATCCTGACAACTTACTGTGCCAAAGGGGTGGTAAGAAGGATGTTGCAAACAGCCGGATTCACAGTAGAACGCCTTCCCGGCCTCCGGGGGAAAACGGACGAGATACTGCGGGCAACCAAGTCTGATTAAACTTCTAGGACCGAAACTGATGAATGGTCAAGTTTCACCTAAAACAGTAAAACCGTTGTAAAATCCTTCAAATCCGTCATATACGCATAACTGCATATTTATCAGCAAATTACCATGAAACATTCATCGCTGAATCCGTCATAGATTCTTCATATTCTTTTTCCACGCTGAGATGATTGCCGTTATATACATAAAAAATCTCCGGCTTATCACAAGCCAGAGATTCTGTTTTATAAATTTAAAGTTTTTATTATATAAGATTCTCCCGTCGGAGAAAGTCTTATCTTGGAATTGTTAGTGAGAGTGCCCCGAAAGTCACTCTCATTTTTTAAGACTCTACTGTTAGAAACAATTAGTTCAAAGTCTGTACATAGAATGTCAAGTCTTTAGTCATGCCAAATACATCTGTGATATGATATGTGATTTCGATAACCTTACCATTACCTACTTCCTTGGCAATATCAAACTTCATCTTGTTGGTATTGGCAGTTTGAGCAGCACCGTCTAAGATATAAGTTACCACATTTGTAGCCTGTTGATCCATCTTGGCAGAAGGATACAAGCCATAGAATGAAGGATCAGCCTTATCTACAACAATGCTTTGTCTGTTATTTACCAATGAAGAGTTCAATTCGGCACGTAATGCAGCAGTTACACCTTGTGCGGCAGCACGGTCAAACAGATAGTACGGTTTGTCGAATGCATCAGCCAAAGTGAAATCAGTATTGCTTACTTCGAATGCATACTTCAAAATGGTCTGCAAACCATCTGTTGAATAAACAGCTTTTGCAATGAACGGATTCTCTTTTGTACCCTTAGATGCTACTTTTGCAACCTTAGAGTCAGCAATACGGCTGGCGAACTGTAATATAATATCATCCTTAGCTTCTGTATAAACATTGAAGTGATGATATTTAACATCGGTCAAAGTATATGCATCCATGTTACCGGCTGTGCCATAGAAGCCGATTGTATTCCATTCAGTATATAATGAGCTATTTGAGATATCGGCAAGAGTTACATAGCTTTCATTAGTCTTACCAATAATTTGGAACGAGTTAGTCGGAACCAATACTTCATACCAGTTAGCTTCAACATTTGCTTGTGCATTGTAAGCACCATTCTGGTAATTATAAACTCCCTTGAATGCATCACGCATATCAGCAGCAACAGCATCATAGCGGTCCAACAGTTTTTCACCATATACTTTCAATACATCATTTCCGTCTTTGTCTTTAGACCAAGCAGACGTACGGTTAGCTACAGATTCACGTTTGATCGGGCAGTTAGTAGGCATCTGCAATTCGAATGAGAAGTTCATTCTTGCCACTTCGTATTGATCATAACGAGTTGCGATTTCTACACGGAACGCGTTGTCCAAAGGTAATGCAATCTTCGTGTTGTCACCACTATACTGACGATCGTCTGTTGTGTAATAAGGAGCAGTTACATGTCCTCCTAATTCACTGTCAACCTTGAATGTTACCTTCAATGCGGTAATCTTATCCAAATCACGGATGTTTCCGGTCAGACAAGACTTGCCGGTTGCGTCTACATAATCAAATTCAATGTATTTGTCCAGCAATGCACCATTGTATGCAACACGGTCCCAAGTACCTTGGTTGTTGATAGGATCACCACCGGTCAGTTCTACATTGAAGTCAAGGTCATTGCTACCATATTTCTTATCGAATACACTTCTGTTGATTTCTTGTGGATCGGTTGAATTACCCATGCTGCGTGCAATCGCATCAATCCATTTCATCTTGCCTGCATCTCCCAAAGTATTGGAAAAATTCTGTCAAGTCAAGTGCCTTACTCCATCCATACCATCTGGTTTGATCGGCAATAACCGTAGCATTGAATGGCGCAACGATATCTTCCAGGAACTTGTCAGGAACAGTCACAGCCTCATCATTAAAGTTGACAGAGAAGTAAGTCTTACCTTTCTGACCGTTTATCAAGATGTAGTTGTAAATGAACGGAATAGTATTGTTCACTACAGCTTCTTTCTTAGCGATGAAACGATAACCGTCTTCAGTAATCTCCACACCATATTTTCTGATGGATTCATCTGTAATCTTACTCTTGTCTATTTCCAGATAGTAGTCGTATACCAATACAGAGTCTTCTGCCCATTGATCATAGCCGTCAGAACTAAATCCTAGTATATTCGAAGGAAGGAGTATATTCCTTTCCATACAAGAATGAGCTTCCTGAAGGAGCAAATGTCAAGCCATTAATGTAAATGTTTTCAGTTGCGTTTACATTGCTGGCTTTGAATGTATATACAAACGGGGATTTTACTACTTCTCCATTATTTTTTGATGTAGCTTTCAGTGCAAACAGGTACTTGTCACCATCATTAGCCTTGAACTGGCCTGCATAGTCAGGACGTCCCTGGCTTCCGGCTGCATCCAAATCCCATTTCTGTACGTCACGAGGCAGTAACCACATACCGTTGGCCGATGTAGCACGGGTAGCTGTAGTAGCTTTGCCGGTCCATGCTTGGGGAGCACCAAAATTCAATCCCCAAGGAGTGGTGTTGTCTGTAGATACAAACGCCCAGTCATAAGCGTCAGCATCAGCACCTGCGGGATTCACTTGCATCTTGATGTCGCGGTCGGCAGTAGGATACATACCTTTCAACATTTTGCCGTTTACAGCTTTATGTCCTGCCCAATCCACGTCATTATTCAATATACCATAATAGATATCGAAATCTTGAGCATAGTTTTGTCCGTTCAGTTCAGGAATAATGCTTAACAATGCAGCTCCACCCGGAATAAAGATAGTTTTCGGCTCACCGTTTGCTTCTGTTACAGTAAAGTTGTAACCACCGGCAACTTCAACCACTCTCAGACCACCGGCAATATATTCGGTATCCACGTATGCACCTTTTTCAGCATCCCATACCTGCCAATAACCAGTTTCCTCGTTCACTTTGGCATCGTGTCCGGCAGCGGCAGCATCACCCGGTTCGCCTTGGTCACCTTTGTCACCCTTATCACCTTTGGCAGGATATTCAGATTTCACACCGTCAAATGCCCAGTAACCGTCGATAATGGTCACAACTGTACCATTCTTACCGTCTTCACCCTTGTCACCTTTAATAGTTTCAATGGTACTCGTAGAGTTGTCACTCCAGGTTACAGTGATACCGTCACCGTTCTTCACTACGTTGGTAACATACTTACCAGCATCAACTTTTGCCTGTAAAGCTGAAAGAGCCGACTTGATATCGACCAGTTCCTTGTCGATGCGGTCAATGTCCTCATCATAGTCTTTACAAGACACAAATGTTCCTGTTGACGAAACCATTAAGGCTCCGAACAGAACTGCACTTAAAAACTTTTTGTTCATAAATAAAGATTTAAATTTATAAATTTAAAAAACTAAAAATTGGTTATACATATACTGTTATAAAAGGACTTCATTCTTTATTTCCAAGTTTACCAGATTCCTCTCGCGCGCCGCATACCGTTTCGGTGTCATACCCGTCTGACGGACGAAAGCCAGATAGAAAGGACTCTTCGAGCCGAAGCCACTCCGTGACGGAACCTCACCCAGCGGACAACCGCCGTTGCGAAGCAACTCCTTAGCGTATTCCACCCGGTAGCGGTTAAGCAACTCCTTCAGGTGACAACCGAAGTAGCGGTTCACCGCATTGCTCAGGTAAGTCTGGTTTGTTTCGAGCATCACACTCAGTTTCTTTAACGAAAGAGAGGAATCAAGGAATGCCCGACGTATCTCCAACTGATACAATATACCTTTATATATAAGGCTGTCTGCCGGACGAACATCCGACAGTGACGAGAACCGCGCCGTCCACTCGCGACCGGCGGCACGATAGAGCAATGCCTTCTGCCTTACAGAAGTGCCGCTCGTCTTTTTACGTCTCAGAAACAGGTATTCCATCTAAACTCGTTATTCGTTCTTATTGGCTTTTTATGCAGATCTCTTAGTAAGAGATCGACAAACAGACGATAACAAGCTTTAAATCAAAACATTAACTATACACATACAAGGTTAAACCAGAGCTGGCAGAACTAGAAGAAATACTTTTTTTCACAATATTCCATATTTTTTCCGCGAAAAGTGTACTAGTTATCAAAACTTTCCTTATTTTTGCACGTGAAATGTCGATCTCTTACTAAGAGATTTATATTTTTTCATCTTCCAGACATATAATAACTTATTGATTTTCAACCATCCACAACTAATCCCTACTTCCTCCCTTAACATATAGTAAGATAAATACATGAAACAAAGATTGAAAGGATTTTTTTACAATTCTTAGTCTTCATGAATACGAGAGCCTTATATGGCCTCTTAAAAAGATTGACAAACGATAAGACACTTCCCACAAAATATAAAGCGCATATTTATAGAGAACTATAAAGACTACATAGAATGCCATATAGAATCTCTTACCTGAAACTAAGGCTTCTCATACAGCCACAGAGCAACCGTATGAAAAGCCTTAACCAAACTGAAATTGCTTATCAATTGAGCAATTTGGGAAGTATTTGTACCTGATTAATGAGCAATTTGCGTATATTTGTTGTTGTTAAACAGAAAAGATAACATTCATGAGAACCAGACATCACATATTTTCCCAATTGCATCCCGGTAAAAGTATCCTTTGTTCATGCTGCATGGCACTGATAGTGTGCCTGTTTACCGCCTGTGACAGTAAACAGCCCACTTCCAGAAAACCGACCCTGACTGTCACCCTGGAGCCCTTGCGCTATTTCACAGAAACCATTGCAGGCGATAAATTCAAGGTAGTCAGCATGGTTCCGAAAGGAAGCAGCCCCGAAACCTACGACCCTACCCCCAGCAGCTGGTCAATCTGGATAAGAGTATCGCCTACCTGCGCATAGGCTATATCGGTTTTGAACAAGCCTGGATGGATAAACTGACCACGAATGCCCCTCATCTGAAAATATTCGATACTTCAAAAGGGATAGATGTCATACAGGAAGCAGGATACAACCACGGTGACCATCATCACGAAGGGGGGATAGAGCCTCATATATGGAACTCCGCACGCAATGCCTCAGTAATCGCCCGTAATATCTACGCCGCCCTGAGCGAACTGGACAGTGCAAACGAGCCCTATTACAAACATCGTTTGGACAGTCTGCAACAAATTATCGCACAGACAGACACGGAAGTTCGTGACCGACTACAGAATGCCGACACCACTTTCCTCATCTATCATCCGGCACTCAGTTATTTTGCCCGGGACTATGGATTGAAGCAAATCAGCATTGAAGAAAGAGGAAAAGAACCCTCGCCCGCCCATCTGAAAGAATTGATAGAAACCTGCCGCCGGGACAATGCCCGGGTTATTTTTGTCCAGCAGGAATTCGATACGCGCAATGCCAGACTGATAGCAGATGAATTGGGGATTACCGTTGTTCCCCATCAATCCGCTAAGTTACGAATGGCAGGAAGAGATGATTAATGTAGCAAAAGCACTTGCCAAATAATACAGCCTTATGACGAATCCCATTATACAACTTACAGACATTTCCGCTTCTTACGATGAGAAAACAGTGCTAAGCCATATCAACCTCACCGTATATGAGCATGACTTCCTAGGTGTAATAGGTCCCAATGGTGGTGGAAAAAACCACATTAATTAAAATCATACTAGGATTACTAAAGCCTATTTCAGGCACAATCCGTTTCTATAAAAATGGAAAAGAAATACCCGAGATAGCCATGGGATACTTACCACAATACAACAGTATTGACAAGAAATTCCCCATTTCGGTGTACGAGGTGGTATTATCAGGGCTCAACAAGCAGAAATCCCTGTTCCACCGCTACACTCCCGAACAGCACGAACTAGTGAACCGGATTATTGCCCGCATGGGATTGGAAGGTTTGGAAAGCCGTGCCATCGGCGAACTGAGCGGAGGACAACTGCAACGCGCGCTCTTGGGACGCGCCTTGGTTTCAAATCCTGAGGTTGTCATTCTGGACGAACCCAATACCTACATTGACAAACGGTTTGAAGCCAAACTCTACTCCCTGCTGGAAGAAATCAACAAGGAACGGGCCATCATCCTGGTAAGCCATGATATAGGCACTGTGCTGCAAAATGTAAAAACCATAGCGTGCGTCAACGAAACGCTGGATTATCATCCCGATACGGAAGTACCCACCGAATGGCTGGAAGAGCATTTCGGATGCCCCATCGAACTGTTAGGACATGGAAACTTCCCTCACCGCATCTTGAAATGCCATCATCACGACGAATAAATCCGATTATCGTGACCTAAGTCTTTTCATGCGACAGGTTAAGCCCTATCCACCTTATCATTAAGCATTTTCTTACGGCAGACTTCTACAGTCGCCGGCAGTGCTCCGTACAGTCCATTGCAACAGACCGTACGGACCACTATAGCAGACTGTACAGTCCACTGTAGCGGTCTATACTAGTTTACCGTATAAAAGACCTTAACCTAGCCATTAATCAAGCTTAATCATAGAGTAGAAAAAGGTTAGGAATCCAACGATTCCCTCCATCTGCACAAACTGAAATTTCAGAACACAGCATACAAACCAGCAATAAAACATAGAAATTCCGTTAAGGACTGAAAGAAACATTTTCTGCCGCATCCCCGAAGGATAACACTAAATAACAGACCATTGTACCCCTATTCCAACTTTCTTTCGTATCTTTGCGCCCATTGAACGTTAACGAAACAATAATATATTCATGAAACAGTACAAATTAGTCAACAACCTGGTGGGTTGGTTCGCTTTTGTCATCGCAGCTTTTACTTACTGTATGACTATAGAACCGGACAGCCAGTTTCTGGGATTGCCCGGAATTTATCACTACCGGATATAAATTAGAGGGTAGGTCACCCGCCCGGCGCACCTTTCTTTATGCTTACCGCCAACTTATTCAGCCAATTTACAAGCGACCCCAGTCAAGTAGCCAGAATGGTCAATACCTATGAGCGCTCTGATGAGTGCGGCTTGTATCCTATTCCTTTTCTGGAGTATAACCCATCTGGTGAAAAAACTGATATGCCCGATGACAAGGGATGACCTTAGGCAAACTCATCACCATTATGGGGTCAGGACTGGTAGGAGCCTTGGCTTATACATGGAGCGACACCTTCTGGTTCAGTGCCGTAGAAGGTGAGGTATATGCTTACTCCAGTCTTTCACCGCAGTAGTCTTTGGTTGATTCTAAAATGGAATCCGATTGCCAATGAGCCTCACAGCGACCGCTGGCT
>ENA-OQEL01000157-OQEL01000157.1-human-gut-metagenome-genome-assembly--contig:-NODE-157-length-26394-cov-4.673354_pt1 | contig 26394 bp, 27 predicted proteins | sample MGYA00242796_ERZ504637 | MGnify/ENA primary metagenome ERZ504637 (study PRJEB26092, sample SAMD00036306) | human gut metagenome | host: Homo sapiens | study: EMG produced TPA metagenomics assembly of... | reverse complement strand
AATTATGGGTAATGTAGTTTTTATAGAATCAATGCCAGAAGGTTCATATGATTTTTTGGGGATGATGAAATGTGAAATTAAAGATAATCCATTGTATCAAGGGCTGAATGTATGTTTTGAGACTGTTGATAATAAGAAAGATTTCAAAGAGGTTGTAACTTGTTTGTTGAAGCAGGTTTCAAAAGAGACAACTCTTGTCCTTCATTTGTGTGTACATGGTGATGAAAATGGAATAGCTTTTAAAGGGTATGAAGTAAATCAATCTGATGATGATTGTATATTATGGGATGAGTTTATACAAACTGTTAAGCCTTTGAATGAAGCTGTAGATTGTAATTTGATTTTGTTTTTGCAAGCTTGTTTCTCTTCGTCACTAGGGGAAAAACTTTCAAAAACTAAGTTTTGTAAGTGTTTGATAGCAGGAGAAGGACTTGTTCATTCTAAAGAACTTCAACTTCTCTTTCAATTTTATAAGACATATGCAGAGACTATGGATGTTAAGTCTGCATATGATGCAATGAAAGATACCAAATATGTTGATGTGTATCATAATGAGATTCAAATATCTAGTAGTTATAAGTGTTTTCTAAATGATGTGTCAGTGGAGGAGATGAAAGAATGAGACGATTAGCAATTATAATGTTTTTCTTCTTGTGCATTTCTGCGCTACAAGCAAGAACCTATATCGTATGTGTTGGCATCGCTGATTATCCCGGTCGTCAGAACGACCTTCGGGTAAGTGCGAATGATGCCATGACCATATCGGGCATCTTTACCAAGAATGGTAATGCTACGGTTGATTGTTTTGTCAATTCAGACGTTACAATCAAAAAGGTATGTACTGCAATGCGTAATACATTTGCCAAGGCTTCGCCATCAGATGCTATTATCCTATACTTTAGTGGTCATGGTGTGCCTGGTGGATTGGTGTGTTACGATGGAGTTTTGTATTACTCTTCCGTATTGAGCATTATGAGACAGAGTAAAGCTCAGCAGAAAATGATATTCGTGGATGCTTGCTTTGCTGGGAAAATGAGAAATACGAATAAGAGGAGTACTAACTATTCCAAAGAGAATGTGATGTTCTTCCTCTCTTCTCGTTCAACGGAGAAATCCTTAGAAACTCCAAGACAGACAGGTTTCAATAACAGCCTGTTTACTGTGTTCTTGGAACGTGGCTTGCGAGGTGGTGCTGATACAAACAAGGATAGAGTTATCACGGCTAAGGAAATCTATAATTTCGTACATCAGGGAGTAGTAGAAGCATCAGGAAATCGTCAACATCCCGTAATGTGGGGTAAGTTTGATGGGAATATGGTGGTGATGAAATGGTGAGAGATTAAATACTCGTATCTTTACCATTCGAATTCGTTTTTGAAATCAGCCATCATTTCTAGAAAGTCAACGGCGTTGCCTGTTCTTGCATATTCTTCTTCACGAGCTAAGACATGATTCACCAACTCGTCATTATTGCATGATGTCATAAAAGGATATTCTCCGGATTCGTTATGAGCCTCTGTTGCATAATTGTGACGATAGACAACTGTTGGTTCTTTTGAGTTTGACATTATTTTAGTCATATTGTAATCCTCCTTATTTTTGGTTACTCTAATATGTTGCAAAATTACGATTAATATTTGAAAGTTCCAAAGTTTTAAAATGATATTTTGTGGGGAGATTTGCAAAATCATGGCAAAAAGTTTGGAAGATACCAGATATTTTCTTATATTTGCACTGTTTAAGATAGGTGTTATGAGAACAGTTCAAGATTATATAGCAATAATTAGGCAAAATAGTTCCAAGATTACTAAAGATTTTGGAATCAAGACCTTGCGTATTTTTGGTTCCGTATCACGAAATGAGCAAACAGAGCAAAGCGATTTGGATATTTGTGTAGAAACAGAAACTCCTAATCCATTTTTATTGGCCGACTTGAAAGAATTCTTAGAGGGCTTGTTCAAGTGCTCAGTTGATGTAGTGCGTATTCACAAAAACATGAATCCTTTCTTTAAATCAAGAATAGAACGGGATGGAATCTATGCAATTCGATAAATATGTAGCATTGGATATACTTAATAGAGTATATATCTGGAAATGATAGAATCTTTAAAACGGATACTTGATGAGTAATGTCAGGTAGCCGTTTTGTCATTTCGTACTTCCAGCCCCCTATTTCATACATTTATCCCCTTACTTTCTATGCTGTTTCGGATAAATTCATTACCTTTGTTCCCTGAAAACAACTCAAAAATAAAATGTAATGAAGAAAGGATTGAAATATACTTTGGTTTCCTTAGGCAGCCTGGTCGTTTTGGCTGGTATTGGTCTGGGAATCATGTATGTGGTGTCGCCATATAAGGTGAAGCGATGGGTGGGCATCGCTTCATCTTATTCTGATGTGTTCGTTGATAGATTGAAAGGGCAACCTTATACTCGTGGCGGATATGACGGCATTGATGTCTCGAAACACAATGGAGTTATCAAGTGGAAGGAAATAGCGAAGAACAAGCGAATCAAGTTCGTTTATATCAGAGCTACACATGGTAAGGGATATGTGGATCGGCATTATCGTCGAAATATCAGACAGGCTCGTAAATATGGGTTGAAGGTAGGATCTTATCATCTGATGTCTGCCGGCTCTTCAGTAACTGCTCAGTTCCGGGATTTCCAAAAGATGGTGAAGAAAAGTGAGCAGGACTTGATTCCTGTATTGGATGTGGAGGAGAAAGGCATCCAGGGAAGATGGAAGGGACGACAGCTGCAGGATAGCATACAGGTGTTTGCTGACTTGGTGAAGAAACACTATGGCAAGTATCCTATCATCTATAGTAACGAGAGCTTCTGATAATAAGGAGATGGGGGCGAAGTTCAATCGTTATTATCTCTTCATCGCCAATTATAATTCCCGACAACCCTCTATCGAAGGCAGAGGAAAGTGCAATATCTGGCAGTATTCAGAAACCGGACATTTGCATGGTATTGGAGAAAGGGTAGATTTAAGCAGATTCATGAATGGTACAACCATCAAGGATTTGATGTTGTAGGCATTGAAGAAGTTTATTGCTACCTATTCATTTATGAACGAAACTGTTGTAGAATTTAATAAAACGTTTAAACAAGTATGAATTATTTTAAATTGTTTGCCACTTTAGTAAAGGCTATGGTGAAGTCTTTGAGCACTCGTCAGTATGTTCTTTCTTTCGAAAAAGAGAGTGATAACCTATGGTATATTAAAATGCCTTGGGCTGGACATCATCATAACTTGCAGATGGTTGCAGGAGCTAACCATCTGTTGGAGACTTTCAAGTCTAGATTGGTCACTGTACGTGTATCTTACGAACAGAAAGAATCTACAGATATCTGTCTTACCAGACAATATTACAGAATCTTTGGTGGTGCTACTTACAAGGTTTCCAATTTAGAGGGATTCACAAAGGAGGTTTGGATTTGCCCGGTTACATTGTTCGTACTTGGTAAATACCCAAAACGAATTTATGTCTCTAACTCTCAGAAGTAACTTCGTACATAAACAGGAGAGAATAGTCTACCATGTTTACCTTTCAAGGGATAATGGTATTAATAGATAACTAAAAGATAATAAAAATGAGTAAGGAAGTAAAGATTTCAGTTATCAAGTTTGAAATGGTCAACGGTAAGAAGACCTATAAGTCGTTTACCTTTAAGTTGAATCCAAAGGAAATGGCAAAGTTCAAGACCGAGGCAACGGTGAAGAAAAAGGTGGCAGAATACGTGGCGAAAAGTGGCGTATATAAGCCTTCTGAACTTCAGAACTTAAAATACGACATGAAAGAGTTCCTGGAGGAATGGAAGAAGATGGTTCCTGTGGTGGAAGCTGAAGAGCTTGCGAAACTGGATAAGTCGCCGAATAATCCAGAGACTCGCGTTACCCCTCATCTCATCAGCCGTCTTGCCGCTGGTGAAATCTTTGTATTCGGTTCTAACGCCATGGGATATCATGATGGTGGTGCGGCAAAGACTGCCCTGGAGAAGTTCGGTGCTATCAGAGGTCAGGGACATGGTTTGCAGGGAATGAGTTACGCCATCGATTCAATGAGTGGTATGGAAGCTATGAAAAAGGATGTGGATGAATTCATCGAGTTTGCCAAGAATCACCCTGACAAAACATTCTTTGTGACATTGATTGGTTGCGGCATCGCCGGATATTCTCCAGAAGAAATGGCTCCTCTGTTTGAAAGATGTTACGATCTTGAGAATGTGTGCCTTCCTTCTGAGTTCTGGGACATCATCGGATGGCCAAAGGTTCAGCAGCCACACTATGATCTCTTACGTTTCCTGGATGCTCAGGAGTTTGCCTATACCCAGGCTTTGAGAGAACTGAAGGAAGGACGAAAGCAAAGCCATTGGATATGGTATATCTTCCCACAGCAGAAAGGACTCGGTCATAGCCACAACGCAAACTACTATGGTTTGGATGGCGAGGGTGAAGCCAGAGCCTATATTGAACATGAAATCCTAGGTGCCAGACTCCGTGAATGCTGCAAGGCGCTCCTGCTCCACAAGGGTAAGGACATCGAATACATCATGGGAAGCGGAGTTGATGTGATGAAGCTCAACACCTCTATGAATCTCTTCAATAGAGTAAGTCCGAATGATGTGTTTGAGGAAGTTTTGGATGTTTTCTTTTAAAAAACTGAGCCACTTTAAAAAGTGGGGCCTGTTTAAAATGTTTATATTTTACAAAAATAACAGATTATGATAATTATTAAAAACAAAAGATGTAAGTTAGAAAATATTCGTAAGGAATATCCTGGTGCAATAATTTTGATGTTACTTCTAAAGGTGCATTGAAAACACTCTCTCCATTCTATCCTCATGGTCATATTCCAGTATTTGGTTCTGATAAAGAACCTAAGGATGGAGATCCATATCTGGGTTCAGCTGAGCAGAGACCTTTTAAATACTATTCTGCTTCTGTAGAAGGTATGTGGCAAGGTCTGAAGGTGTTTGAGCATGCAGGTGTTGATACTTCTTGCTTTACTAACACTACTATGCGTAACTTGAAGCGTAGCTGTAGACGTTTTGGCAAGTGCCTTGGACACATGTTTTGGGGAAGCTTAATAGGTTATGCTTCTGCAAGATATCGTATTTATAAGCCTGCTTATGAATACATGCTCCTATGGTGTTGTCGCGAGGAGACAGATTATCTGACTTATTTAAATGAACACAATAAAACAATAGTATTACTTGATTATAATACTAATTGTGATATAAATGATTTGTCTTCTCCATTGTCACATGCTTCTTTAATTAAAGAATTTTTAGAAAGTAGTATTGTATCGGAAGACTTTGTGTTCTCTCAGGAATGGGTAGATAAGCACTCAGTAAAGTAATATTCGCACATTTTTAAGTCAAGCTCCTAAGCATGAGTTTAAACTGCTCACTTTTTAGATCTCAACAATTATTGGAAAAGAACAACAAATAAAAACAATGCATATGGAGACTATTATTTCAACGATTGTGATTATAGCTTGTACTTACTTCTTTACGCGAAGAAAAGTAAAGCCTATTGAACAAGAGACTGATGGCTGTACACAACCTGAGGCTTCTGCGGACATACTGCAAGAAGAAAAGCAGGAAGAACCTCCACATACCAAGGATTTGTGCATAGAGCTGCTGAAGCAATTAAACTGTGAGGTAACTGTTTTAGAAGAGAACGAGAATCGCTTGTATTTTGAGTATCAGGGAGAACATATTGTCATTAATGCCAGTAATGACAGCTACTTCATTGAAATGTGGGATCCATGGTGGTGTATAGTTCCAATGGATGATCTTGAACAAATGTCTAACGTACGTAAGGCAATTAACACAATCAACACTCATGGTGGAGTAACCATTTTCTACAGCATAGAAGAAGAAGGACAGAAATTTGTTCTCCATTCTAAACGCCAGTGCATACTGACAAAGGACATTCCTCAGGTAAAAGAATACCTAAAGGCTTTATTGGGTGATTTTTTTACTGCTCAAAACAAGCTGCGTGAAGAAATCGTTCCTCTGAGAACAGAGAACTGATGCATTATGAAGAAGTTATTGATTATATTGGGAATACTGGTTCTGCTTGTCATCGGTGTTCTTTTCGTTCCACCTATTTATAATAGGTTCACAAAACCGTTTTTTAAGAATACGGTGGATGCTAAAGAGTGGTATCATCAGGTGGATTGTGAGAACCTGACGCAAGTAAGAGATTATTGCGACAGACGAGGATACAGTACGGATTACTATATCCTAGTGGATTTCTCCAAACCATCTGGCCAGAAGAGGTTCTTTATCTATGACTTGCAGCGTGGCAAAAGAGTAATGAGTAGCTATTGCATGCATGGAAGTGGTAAGGGAAATACAGCAGCCCAGCCAAAGTTCAGTAATAACCCTGGAAGTGGATGCACGAGTCTTGGAAGATATGTCATGATAGGAAAAGGTGGAATGAAGTTCAAGAACTGCGTTCGCCTTCGGGGGCTCGACGAGAGCAATTATCTGGCAGAAGCCCGTGGCATCCTGATTCATTCTGCTGGCAAGGTGACAAGATTCTCCGGTGAAAAGAAGTATATTCCGCTGGGAACAGAGAGCCGTGGCTGCTTTACTGTATCAAGGAGCTGCGTAGAGAAAGTGATGCAGATATACAAGGAATCTTCTAGGAGAAGACCGGTATTGATTTATGCAAAATACAAATAAAAAGAATATTCTATGAAGAAGTTATTGTTGTTTATATCAGGAATCTCAATCCCGTTTTTAGCAGGTTGTTACAATGGAAATCAGAGCCATGGCAATGAAATCATGGGAGACAGCCTCCCTGCTGATCCTCCATTGGGTTATGTCATAGAGTTAAAGCCTTTGGGAAATTTCTCACATCAGGAGGCTGAACAGTTGAGAGAAGAACTCGTGAAGCAATTGGGTATCATTCTCTATATGAAACCAAAGGCTTGGGTGGAGGCATCTATATTTGTTGGAGACAAGAAAGAAATACCTGCCTCATGTCTCTACAAACCAAGAAACAGGTATTGGGCTGGGGGAATCCTGAAAATGTTGCATGAAGAGCATGGAGGTAATGATGAAATCGTTACGATAGGTTTGACGCATCGAGACATCTCTACTTCTATTCATGGACAATACAACTATGGAATCATGGGATTGAGTTTCCGGCCAGGTGACGCCTGTGTGGTTTCAACCTTCCGATTGAAACGAAAGGATGACTTATGGAAAGTAACAATCCATGAATTCCTGCATTCTCGCGGTTTGCCGCATTGCAAGAAGGATGATTTGAAGTGTCTGATGCAGGATGCCCATGGCAAGAATACCTTCTACATGAAACATGGGCTGTGCGAGGATTGCAAGAAATCTTTGAGGATGATTATGACTCATCAAGAGAGATAATTCAATTTTCCAGCACTCTATCGTGCCTTGAATATAATCCAAGGCACGATTTTCTGATATTTCTTATGAGGATGCTGGGTATCATCGCCTATATTATGCGGTTTGCCGTCGGGGGTGCGATAGAAACTGTGGCACTTGCCACCGGTGATGTAGATAGCATCGGCGAAACCATATTCGCGCAGGGCATCGGCGAAATCCCAGAGGGTTTCTGGATGACGGGTCTCTATATAATATAGGTAGTCGTCGGAAGTTCTTGCCAAGGCACGGCGCTCCACCTTGCCGTGAAGCTGGAACTTGGCTGGTAATACTCCATCTGATACCAAAATAAACTGGCGGAAGAAACTGCCGCCCCGTTCCTCTACATAATCCTTCACCTTGTCGCTTCTCGAAATTCCCAGCACGATGTTGCCATTCGCCATTGCGCAATAGCCAAGACGGGAAACATCCGATGCCAGTTCCTTGCCGTTCATCACCAGACTGCCCAGATATTCGTTGGTGCTGGTGTGGTCGGCACTTCGGCTGTACATCCATACACTCATGTCGGTGGTATCAGGTTCTACCAGGGAAATCTCGGCTTGTAGATTTTCCAGGCGATACATGTTGAGCGCTACGCCCAGGATGGAATCGGAAGATAACGTGATGGCAGGCTTGCCGCCTTTGTGACGGGCAGCCAGTTTCTGAATGTTCTCTTCGGGCGTTACCGATACAGGCACACCGATATTATAATAGTAATTATAGAGTCGCCAACCGACGTATGCTGCCAAGCAGAACACCACGGATGCGAAGATGCTGAGGGCTATCCATCTCCATTTATGGGAATGAGGATGGGGAGTTCCTGCTGATGCTGAGGCTGAAGAAACCTCTGTATCAGATGTAGGCGCATCCTGCTCGATGATGATATCCGAGTCATCATCTACTATGATGAGACCCTTCTTGCTGTTGCCTTCGAAGTCCTGGATGAAAATCTTATCGTCGTTCATGAGTTACCTCCTTCCTTTTCTGTAATTAATTCCTTTGCTAAAGTTAATTCTTCTTCTGTTTCTGTTTCCAATTTCTCTTTCAGTTTTTTAAGTGCATCCTTGGATGCCTTGATGAGGATATCCTTTTCCAGTCTGCTATTGGAGAGAATGATTCTCTGAAGTCCCGGATTTACCTTGAAGACATAGTCGCGGTTGATGATGAGACTTTTGCCTACCCGATAGAACGGACTGTAGTTGAGGGCGGTCAACTTGTCCATCAGGTCGTGCAACTGGCTGATCACATTCTCTTTTTTGCGCCATTGGCAAGGAATATGTCGGAGTAGTTTCCATCGCCTTTGATGAAAATGATCTCATCGGTTGGAATCCGGATGATTTCGCTGTTGGTTGTTATTTTAAGCCATTCCATATTATCTTTCTTCTGTTATTTGCTGGCAAAGGTACAAGTTTTCTTTTGAACAGCCAAACGCAATAGCAACTATTTTTCTCCAATTTTCTGCATATTCTTGCAGAAAAGTAAGCAGAAATGATAAATTTGCAGCAAAAAGCAATAATTTTTGGGAATTTATGCTTGATATTGTAGAAAAAGTCTTAACTTTGCAGCGGATTTGAGAAAATAAGCTGTTTCCGGCTATCAGAAGATGAGAAATCATGAAGCTATCAGAAAATGAGAAATCATGAAGATGATAAGGGGGCTGGCTTTCTCTTCCACAGTTTACACTTATAACAACTTTATAAATTAAAAGATTCGATTATGAAAGTAGCAATTGTTGGTGCAAGTGGCGCAGTTGGACAGGAATTCCTGCGTATCCTTGCTGAGAGAAATTTCCCTATGGATGATTTGGTGTTGTTTGGTTCTGAGCGTTCTGCCGGACGAAAATACAACTTCAAGGGAAAGGACTATGAGGTCAAACTTTTGCAGCATAACGATGACTTTAAAGATGTCGATATTGCTTTCACATCTGCTGGTGGCGGCACTTCTGAGGAGTTTGCCGAGACTATCACCAAGTATGGTGCCGTGATGATTGATAACTCTAGCGCATTCCGTATGTGCGACGACGTGCCTCTGGTTGTGCCTGAGGTAAATGCTGAGGATGCCCTGAACCGCCCTCGCAACATCATCGCCAACCCTAACTGTACCACCATCATGATGGTAGTAGTGTTGAAGCCTATCGATAACTTGAGCCATATCAAGAAGATTCATATCTCTTCTTACCAGAGTGCTTCAGGTGCTGGTGCTGCTGCCATGGCTGAACTTGAGCAGCAGTATAAGGATATCATCGAAACCGGTAAGACTGAGCATATCAATAAGTTCCCTCATCAGTTGGCATACAATGTCATTCCACAGATTGACAAGATGACTCCTAACGATTACACCAAGGAGGAGATGAAGATGTATAACGAGACCCGCAAGATTATGCACTCTGATGTTCGCACCAGTGCTACCTGCGTTCGCGTTTCTTCACTCCGTTCTCACTCAGAGAGTGTTTGGTTCGAGACTGAGAAGCCATTGGCAGTAGAGGACATCCGCAAGGCTTTGGAGGCTGCTCCAGGCGTAACTGTAAAGGATGATGCCCAGAACTACGTTTATCCAATGCCATTGGAGAGCGCCGGTAAGGACGATGTATATGTAGGTCGTATCCGCAAGGATTTGGCTGATGACAATGGTAACACATTGTGGTTGACCGGTGACCAGATTCGTAAGGGTGCAGCCCTGAACGCTGTTCAGATTGCTGAGTACTTGATTAAGGTGGGCAACGTAAAGTAAGCCATACCTTATTTATATAAAAGAATATGAGGAAGTTAAGGGATAATGAATTTTATCTCTTAACTTCTTTTCGTCTTTATACGATTCTGAATAGAAAAGTAAGAATATGCTTGAAAGATTCAAACAATTACTCGCTGAGATGAACCGGGGCATTTATGAGAAGGAGACGGAGATATCGCTCTCGCTCCTGGCAGCTCTGGCAGGTGAGAGTATCATCCTGCTGGGACCTCCGGGTGTGGCAAAGAGTATGGTGGCCAGACAGTTGAAGACGGCATTCAGGGAGGCTCAGAGCTTTGAGTATCTGATGTCGCGATTCTCTACTCCCGATGAAATCTTCGGTCCGGTGAGCATTCAGAAACTGAAGACTTCGGATACTTACGAACGTGCGGTGGAGGGTTATCTGCCTACTGCCGATGTGGTTTTCCTGGATGAAATCTGGAAGGCGGGACCTGCTATCCAGAACACGCTCCTTACGGTGATTAACGAGAAAATCTTCAGAAACGGCAATCGGGAAATGCATCTTCCTCTGAAGCTTCTCGTGGCGGCAAGTAATGAGTTGCCGGCTAAGGGAGAAGGACTGGAGGCGCTCTGGGACCGATTCGTTATCAGAATAGAAAGCCGACCGATTAAGCTGGAGAAGAATTTCCGGGCAATGCTGCTGGATTCTAATGAGTCTCACACGGATCTCACTGATTCCACGGATGAGGCTAATGTTATGTCCAAGAAGTCTTCTGTAAAGCAAACGCCAATGGGAGTAGAAACATCAGAAAGAGATTTGTTTATTTCTGAGAATACAAAGAAAAAATCTGTGAGATCTGTGAAATCCGTGTGCGATATAAGAATATCCCCTGAGGAGTATGCTGAATGGGCGGAGAAAATCTGTAAGATTGGCGTGAAGGAGGAGGTGCTCGATGCAATTTCCGCCATCCGTAAATCTCTGAAAGCCGTGAATGTGGATGAGGCTGCCGAGCGCAGAAACATCTATGTGAGTGACCGAAGATGGAAGAATATCGTCCGCCTGCTTCGCACTTCAGCCTTTATGCAGGATAGGGAAGAGGTGGATATCTGCGATTTGCTGCCTATCTACCATTGTCTGTGGCAGGAACCGGAAGAGCGGGATGCTATCCGAAACATCGTGATCCGTGCCCTCTTTTCTCCTTTTGCAGATAAACTCGTGGAGATGAAGAATGCGCTTGCTGAGGATATTAAGTATCATCGTGTACGCAGGAATCCGGAGGATGGAAGGGATTACGAGGGAGAGATAGAAAAACTTTCGGATGGCTTGAGCTCGCTGGAAAGGCAGTTGGGCGAGAATCTCTTCGCATCTGCTGATGATAAGGCGGAAATAGCGGCTTATCTCCGCGATTTCTATAAGGAGCTGGCGTTTACCCGTCAGGATACGATGAAACTTTATGAGGTTTAATCGCCTCCTATTACATTATTATATATAGAAGAATCTAAACATGATGAATGAACAGAAAATATTAACTCCAGAGTTGGAGGCGCGTGTTCACCAGGCGGTGGATAACTTTATGCAGGGCTATGGCTGCTGCCAGTCGGTAGTGGCTGCCTTTGCCGATTTATATGGTCTTGATGATGAGATGGCGAAGCGCATTGGTGCCGGCTTCGGTGGTGGAGTAGGCAGAATGAGAATGATGTGCGGTGCCGTTTCGGGCATCGTGGTGCTCGTTGGCTTGGATTGCGGACAGACCGAGGGGGATGACCGCGAGGGCAAGTCGGCATGCTATAAGGTGGTGCAGGATTTGCTCGCCAAATCGAAGGAGCAGAACGGCAGTATCATCTGTGCCGAGATTCTGGGCTTGAAGGGCCACGAGAAAGCGCAGTCCAGCTATGTGGCTTCGGCAAGAACGGCAGAATATTATAAGTCTCGCCCTTGCGCAGCCAAAGTAGAGAGTGCTGCAAGAATCTTCGCAGAATATCTGATGGAGAAAAAATAAGGATTTACTCCTATGAAATACCAGAATAACAAGGATTTGGCGGAGGCACAGTATTACTTGAAGATGCTGGATGACTTCTGCAAGTCGGGACAGGTGAAGATTCCTGATCCGACAGGCACCGCCATGCCTTGGAATTTGAAGGAAGACCCGCTGAAGGATTATCTCATTCATCTCTTTACCCTGAATGTAACCATAGAAGAAACTGGCGAAGAGGTGCAGAAATTCGTGCGACAGGTGGTGAACAGCAAAATCAAGAGCAAGGTTTTCTATGATAGCGTGGGAAAATTCATCGTGGAATGCGTCCATCACATGCGGTTCCAGCGCCAGCGTTCCTGGACCGAGAGTCATCGGGCAGATGATGTGCTCGATTGGGCTCCCTTTAAGAGAATGGATGAACAGGTGTGGCTCCCCTTGCTCGACCAGCTGGAACAGGAACATGCTGAAGATGGGTTTGATAAGCCTTTCTTCCTCAAGCTGATGACTGGAGACGGGGCTTCGAAACCCGAAAACTGGGAAAGGCTGGTAAGAGACTGGGAAAGGTCTGCATCGACCATCAGGTATTGAACAAGCTGAAGGACTTTATCTCCCCTGCGCCAGAACAACTTCGAAACAGGACTGGTGCGCATGATGGACCAGATAACCCGCAACATGAAGACGAAGGGCGTTTCGGAACAGCGCGCCGTACAAGCCTGGGAACTGATGACGAACGGATGGACTGAAACGGAGTTTGAACGCCGTCTGAACCAGGTGAAGATTCAGGACAAATATCCCGAAATCAAGGAAATTGTGGCAAAGATGGGACGAGTAGCCGATGCCAACGGCAAAGACCGGCTCACCATCGCATCGGGCGTAGAGATGAAGATGGAGCATTCTGCGGGTAGCGATATCGAGGGCATTACCGTGGGCGATGATCTCAACTCCCTTCTCCCGCTCGAACTGGCACAGTATAGCGATGAAGATATGGAGGGCCTCTTTATCTATAAGTATCGCACGCGAAGACTCCAGACCTTCCGTTATAAGAGCGAAATGTCGAAACCATCCCGCAAACTGGGCTTTACCCATGCCTCCCGCAAGGGTCCGATGATCGTCTGTCTGGACACCTCAGCCAGTATGTATGGCACGCCCGAAAGGATATCCTCTACACTCATCTCTCTGCTGGAAGAAACGGCAGAAGATCTGGAGCGAGACTGCTTCCTGATAGATTTCTCCGTCAGTACCCGTGCCATCGACCTGATGGCGAAGCGCAAGGCAGAGCGCCTGAAGAGAATTGGAATCACTATGATGGAATCAGCCGAAGCAGATGCATCTCCGTCCGACGGAGATGGACAGGCTCATACCGGGCGAGGCATCCGGCGGCAGCCTACCACAACCCACCTTCCATTTATCGGAGGCGGAACATCGGCAAAGAAGATGATGACCCAGATGTTCGACCTTCTCGACAACGACGGACTCCATTACGTGAATGCCGATGTGCTTTGGATTACCGACTTCCTGATTCCAGATCCGCCACAGCAGCTGCTGTCCCGATTCAGGGAATACAAGGAGACGGGTACCCGATTCTACGGCATCCGCATCGTGCGTGATGAAGACAAGGAGCCGAACAGCTGGAAGGAGTACTTCAATCAGATTTACACTATCCGGTACCGCCCGCTGCGAAGATATTAAAGAAGATATTAAAGCAGAGAAAGACAGAAAAAGGGTATCAGATGATAAAAGAGATACGTATAAAATGTATCAAGAACTTTATCATATGTTACATTTGGCGCAGAATTTCGGTTTTGCGCCATTTTTTTGAATAAAAAATTCCTTAAAACGCTTGGTGATACAAAATATATTTGTACCTTTGTGCTCGGAACAATGAATAATTGTCAGCCAAACAAATTAGAAAAGAATCAATAAATATAAGCAATTTATACAAAAACTTAAGTAATAAACTAAAATTATGGTAAGCAACAACATTCCACAAGTAAAGCTCGGTATTATTGCCGTTAGCCGTGACTGTTTTCCAATCGCGCTTTCTACTCAGCGCCGTGAAAACATCGTAAAGAGTACAAGGGTGAAATTTTCAACTGTCAGACTACAGTTGAGAACGAGAAAGATATGCTCAAGGCTGTGGCCGAAGTAAAGGAGCAGGGCTTGCAACGCCTTGGTTGTATTCCCTTGGTAAACTTCGGTCCTGAGACCCCTGAACTTTGATTGCAAAGAACTTCGACGGTCCTGTTATGTTCGTAGCAGCTGCTGAAGGTGACGGCGATATGATTAATGGTCGTGGTGATGCATACTGCGGTATGCTCAACTGCTCTTACAACCTCGGTATGCGTCATTTGAAGGGTTACATCCCTGAGTACCCTGTTGGTACAGCAGAGGAAGTAGCTAAGATGATTCAGGACTTCGTACCAGTAGCTCGCGTCATCCTCGGTTTGAAGGGCTTGAAGATTATCACATTCGGTCCACGTCCTCAGGACTTCTTCGCTTGCAATGCTCCTATCAAGGGCTTGTACGAACTGGGTGTAGAGATAGAGGAGAACTCAGAGCTTGACTTGCTCGTATCTTACAAAGAGCACGAGAACGATCCACGTATCGACGAGGTTTTGCGCTGATATGGCCAAGGAGATGGGCGAAGGCTGCTACTATCCTGATCTCAGCCGCAGAATGGCACAGTTTGAGTTGACATTGCTCGACTGGGCAGAGGCTCACAAGGGTTCTCGCCAGTATGTAGCATTCGCTGACAAGTGCTGGCCTGCATTCCCAAGTCAGTTTGGTTTCGAGCCTTGCTATGTAAACAGCCGTCTCGTTAGCCGCGGTATTCCTGTAGCTTGCGAGGTTGATGTCTATGGTGCATTGTCTGAGTACATCGGTATGTGTGCTTCTGACGATACCGTTACATTGCTCGATATCAACAACTCTGTTCCTCAGTATATCTATGATGAGGACATCAAGGGCAAGTACGATTATAAGTTGACTGATACCTTCATGGGCTTCCACTGCGGTAACACTCCACAGTGCAAGATGTGCTCAAGCCGTAAGATTAAGTATCAGCTCATCCAGAACCGTTTGTTGGAGAATGGTTGTAAACCAGACTTCACCCGTGGTACTTTGGAGGGTGATATCGCAGCTTCTGATATCACATTCTACCGTCTGCAGTGCGATTCTCAGGGCAACCTCCGCAGCTACATCGCAGAGGGTGAGGTTCTCGATGTTCCTACCCGTTCATTCGGTGGTATCGGTATCTTCGCCATCAACGAGATGGGCCGCTTCTATCGTCACGTATTGATTCAGAAGGGTTATCCACACCACGGAGCCGTAGCATTCTCTCACGTAGGTAAGACCTTGTTCGAGGTATTCAAGTATCTTGGCATCAAGGATATCGCTTACAACCAGCCAGCTAGCCTGCCTTACCCAACAGAGAATCCTTGGAAGTAAATTGAGTGAAGAGGGAAGAGTGAAGAAACAAAGTTCGGCGGCCGAAGGGAAAGCCAATTCATTTGCTCTTCTTTCTAAACTGAGTTCATAAAAGATAAGGGCGATTGCTTATCCCTTGCGTGGGGAATAGCAATCGCCCTTTTTATGTTTTCCTGGAAGGAGATTACCTGATGATAATCTCCTTTACGAATGGTTTGCTTATTTCGTATTTTCCAACGCTTCCTGTTTCTGCGGAATCACCACCGAAGCCCCGATGCTGACGAGCAGTACGAGGATGATAAATACCAGCGAACTGACAGCATCAATCTCGAAGAAATCGTGGATGAGCATCTTCACACCGATGAACACCAGCAGCACGCTCACACCCACCTTCAGATAGCGGAACTTGTCTGCTATCGCTGCCAGCAGGAAGAAGAGGGCACGCAAGCCCAGGATGGCGAAGATATTCGAGAAGAACACCACGAACGGGTCGAGCGATACCGAGAATACGGCTGGGATGCTGTCGAAGGCGAAAATCAGGTCGCAGAACTCGATGAACACCACCGTCATCACCAGCGGACCCAGATGCAGGCGCTTCTGCATGAACTTCACTACCGGATGCTCCAGGGCATTGATTTCCTCCTTCTTGTTCCTGTTGAGGAACATCTTGGCACCGCTGTAAACCAGAAATCCTCCGAATACGAGTAATATCCAGGCGAACCGGCTGATGAGCGCAGCACCCGCGAAGATGAAGACGAAGCGCAGCATGATGGCTCCCAGGATACCCCAGTTCAGTACGTGCTGGTAATCTTTCTTGTCTACTCCGAACGAGGTGAAAATCATCATCATCACGAAGAGATTATCTACCGAGAGTGTTTTCTCTATCAGATAACCCGAGATGTAGGAGATGGTCATATAGTGCCGGTATTGCTGCAGACTCCCCTCATAGTCGTTCGGGTCCAGTTTGAGATGCGAAGCATAGCGCGAGGCTATCAGCTTCAGGTCGTCGAAGTTCTCGATGCCGTGCACCATGTCTCCATGAAAATAGATGAATACGGCGAAGGCGAGCGCGAGAATAATCCATACAGCCGTCCATGAACCGGCTTCCTTGATAGACACCACATGTGCCTTTCGGTCGATGACCAGCATGTCTAATACGAGTATGGCGGCGATGAAAATCACGAATCCCACCAAAAACATCGATTCAGTAAAAATATGTTCCATTTTTCTTTATCCTTAATCTATACCATTGAATCTTAAAATCATTTCATCTGTTAGAAACGTGGGCGCAAAATTAGGAAAAATATCTGGAATAGCGAAGGTTCCGGTGCAAAACTTAATTGATTTTAACTTGAAAGGCAGCAATGTAACAGGTTTGTAATAATGGCGCTGTGAGAACCGGCAAAAAAGGCGTTTTACCTTTTCTTAGTCAGCACATAGTGCTTAGCCATGGCACCTTCAGGCTCATTGCCCAACGAATCGGTCATGATGAGACTGTTGGCATCCTTTACCTTGTAGTAAGATGTCTCGCCGCTCGATGGACGAGTGATTTCTACCACGTTGTTAGCCAATACCTTGAAGATACCGCTCGCTTCGTCGTGACCATCCTTGCGCTCCAGATAGTCGGCTGAGTACTGGTAGGTGCTGTCGGCGTTGAGCGTCAAAACGGTCTTGATGCCCGGACAGTCGGCAGCAGGTAGAGTTCCCTCGTAGGTGCCGGCGATGGAATCGAGAATGACATCGTTGGAATTGAGCGAATCATTTTCAGCATAACTGAGGCTATCCTGGTCAGCCCCCTGGCTATTTGTCTTCTTGCCATTGCAGGAGACAACTGATAATGCAGCGATGACGGCTGCTGTCAAAACTAATTTCTTTTTCATACTATTTAATTGTTACTTATTTACGGAATCTCTTCTCTTAGAGAGCACTTTCCCCGAGAAGGATTTCTCTTCGCAAAAATAGTGTTTTATTCTGTTATCCGCAAGTTTTACACAGAAAATTATAGAATATTATACTATTTTCTTAATTGATGATGACTGGCACAATCTCTTCTTCGCTAGGCCAATGAGGCAGATAGAAGAGCGGGCGAGGGGTGCCGCCCAAGCCCGTCCAGTCTATCTGTTTCACAAAGTCGAAATCGGGAGGACCAAAGTCGAAACTTCTTCCGTAGAGCACGATGGCGCCTCTGCCTTCATCTATCTTCCACAAACCGCCCCCGTAGGTGCATTGCTCACCCGGAGCCAGCATGTCACGGTGAAGATAGACGTGGCCGAACTTCAGCACTCCGTCTCTGTTGATAATGAATTTCTGAAACATCTCTATTTCTGGTTTATTCAATGAAATCTGTATTCCGATTGATTCAATGTAATGAGAGAATTATTTCTTCTCCCAAAACAGTTTGTCTATGAAATCATAGCGCTTCTCCATCTGGGCATCAGTTTTTACGACGGTATTCACGTCTATCTGAAGCACAGGGGCTACTGCCTTGCCGTTGGTGGATGGCCACTCAGGCAGACCCATACCATTCGGATTGCCGGTCTTTACGAAATTGGCGTAATACTGGCTGAAGATGTCGCTGATCATAAAATCCTCCGGCTGCCAGTTGAACACGCGGTTGGTTGGCAATGTACCCATTGCATACTCGATGTCGGCAGAATGAACGGCTCCCTTGTCTTGTGGCGCAGGAGCCGCATCTTCCTTGGCATCTACCACGCCGCCAGCCAATGCAGCCACCTTGCCCTTGATGGCCATAGCAGGACGAGGATGGCAATAGCGGTAGCGGTAAACAGGCTGTCCGCCGGTCAGCTTGTGCATGTTGCCCCACTTCCATGTAGAATAATCGAGGAAGATATCCGAAGCTAGGTTCACGCCCGGCTGTTCCAATACATCCTTATCGCTGTTGATGCCGTAGAGGCGGAAGAGTTCATCGATGTTCTCTTCTCCGAAAGTAGCCTTGGCGCCAGCTTTCAGATTCTCAACGGTTGGCTGCTTGCCCATCAATACCGCCAATGGAGTCATCTCCTGGTTGTTGCCGCCGATAAGCAGAGGCACCTTGGTCTGCTCGCCTTTGGCAAATACCTCTACAGGCTGTTCTTTCATGAAATATCCGTCGATGTTATAGACCGGAACCGCTCTTACTTCCGCCAGCTTCATCAGTTCCTCGGCAGGAAGGGCACGAAGGTCGTTGAGATTCTTCATTCCAACCTTCTTTCCCACCTTCTTGCCGTTTTTCTTACCTATCTTCTCGGCTATTTTCTGGGCAAGCTGCACGCCTTCCTCCTCGGCTACCTTCAGCGTAGCCACCTTCTTGAATCCCATCACCGAACCACTGGAACCCATTGCCTGAGCAAAGAGTCCCTGACAGAGAGGGGAAGCCATCAGGGCGCTGACCGACATGGAACCTGCCGATTCGCCTACGATGGTGATGCGGTTAGGGTCGCCGCCGAAAGCCTCGATGTTATCCTTTACCCACTGGATGGCAGCCACCTGGTCCATGAATCCATAGTTGCCGGAACCCTTGTAGGATGTTTCCTTAGAGAGCTGCGGGTGGGCGAAGAATCCGAAGATGCCCTCGCGATAGTTGGCTGTGATGGAGATGATGCCCTTGCGTGCCATCGCATCGCCCGCATATCGAGGTTCGCTTCCGCTACCCGCCATCAGTCCTCCGCCGTTGAAATAAATGAGTACCGGCAGATGCTCCTTCATGGTCTTTGCGGGAGTCCATATATTAAGGTACAGACAATCTTCGCTGTATTTCTTCGTACCGAAGTTCATATCACCGAAGATGGGTTCCTGCATCGGGTTCGGTCCGAACTCCTTAGCCTCGCGTACGCCCTGCCATTTCTGTACAGGCTGCGGAGCCTTCCAGCGGAGATTTCCTACAGGAGGAGCAGCGAACGGAATACCCTTGAATACTGTGATGCCTGAGAGGTCTTTTCCTTCGAGGATACCTTCGGCAGTCGTAACCTGAGTCTGCGCCATTATTCCCATACCAGAGAGCAGAAAGGCGATGGATAAGAGTAGTTTTTTCATATCTTAAATCTGTTAGTTTTGCAATAATACTGCAAATATAATCAAAATATCGTTACCTTGTCTTATTCAGTCCCATTTTTTAAATCTTTTTGTAAAAAGGCAATGCTTTCACTCTTCTTTCATTTCTTTGTAACACGAAAGTAACATCCTTTAAATATCTTTGCAGCGGTATAAAGTATTACAGCATTATCCGCAAAACTCCTTTCGGCAATTCGCTGACGATTGATTTGGCAAAGCCGGCGATAGACGGCGAGCAGTTGGGTGCAGATGAACTATACGGTAGCCGCGGAGACTCTGGTGCGCTCTTGGGAGGACATTGCTGTAGAAGTTTTGGACAGATATCAGCATTTAATTGACAGACAATAAAATAGATTGGCCATTTAATCGTTATATTACTATATATAATAAGGTATAGTTTTATTTTGAGAATAATATGAAAAAATGGCATTTGTGGTTGGCGGCTTCCATCGGACTGGTGGTCATCGCTGGAATGATGATTCGGGAGTTTGATGTGGAAGCTTTGAGCAGGATAGATTTGTCTCCCAGGTTCTTCCTGGGGGTAGTAATGGGCGTGTTGCTCTTTGCGGTTCAGAATCTGATGCTCACCCTTCGCTTCCGACATCTTTGTCAGCGCAAGTTGTCGATAGCGCAGGGGTTTCGCATCAATGTGCTCTGCGAGTTTACTTCTGCCGTCACTCCTTCCGCGGTGGGTGGAAGCGGTTTGGCCTTTGTCTATCTGAACCGCGAGGGAATTTCGATGGGCAGAAGTATCTTCACCATGTTTGCAGCCCTGCTTGCCGACGAGGCTTTTCTTCCCATCAGCTGCCTGTTGCTCTATTTCTGTGTTCCATCGCATCTGCTTTTCAGTTTGGCAGATGAGGTGGGAATTTCTGCGGATGCAACGAACGAATGGATCAAGGGCGGAGTGCAGGTCATCTTCATCATCAGCACCCTTATCGTGGCTGTTTGGACCGCCATTCTCTACCTCCTGTTATTGCATCGCCCTCAGATTCTGGGCTGGGTATTGAAGGGATGCTGCAAGATTCCTTTCCTTCATAGATTCCTGCCCAAGGTAGAGAAGTTCTCTGAGGAGATGACGATGGCTTCGAAAGAGGCGAAGCAGGAGGGTGGAAGATTTTGGCTGCAGCTGATGGGGTATACTTCCCTGGCGTGGTTGTCGAGATTCGCCATTATAGTAGCCATTCTCGTAGCCTTCCATTGTCAGGGCAACATGCTGGTGGCGTGGTGCAGACAATGGGTGATGTGGATGATTTCCATTCTGAGTCCTACGCCCGGCGGAAGCGGCGTGGCGGAGTTGATGTTCCGCCTTTATTATGCCGATTTCCTGCCCGATGCCTCTGTAGCCATCCTTGCCGCCATGCTCTGGCGCGCCATCTTCTATTACCCATTCCTGGTAATGGGCACCTTGGTTTTGCCGAAATGGATTGCTAAGAAATAAGAATGAGGCAATCTTTCTTGCTTAAGATTTTCGTCCATAGACGCAAAAAAAATAATAAAAAGGAGGAAATTTTCGTCTATAGACGAAAATCTTGTTAAAAACAGAGATATTTTCGTCTATACACGAAAAAAATGCTATCTTTGCACAAAAAATCGAGTATGAACGAAAATATTGAATCAGTAAAGAAGTATAATCTTTGGTTTGGTAACACCATTGATTGCGGTTTTCCCCGTCCACTTTATACCGAAAGTGTCGCTTCGTATCTTGGCAGCAAGGTGGTGAAGGTACTTACGGGACAGCGACGTGTGGGAAAAAGTTATATATTGCGTCAAACTGCTATGCATCTTGTGCAACAGGGTGTCAGCAGCAATAACATTGTCTTTATCAACCGTGAACTGACGGCGTTCGATTTTTATAGAAAACTATAAGGATTTGGATAATTTTATCCGTCTGTACCGGGAGGAATTAAAACCTGAAGGACGAATCTACATCTTTATAGATGAAGTGCAGGATATTGATGGTTGGGAACGTGTAGTCAACTCGTTGTCTCAAGATTATACTGAAGATTACGAGATATTTATCACAGGTTCTAATTCTAAGATGTTCTCTGGAGAATTATCCACTCTTCTATCTGGTAGATATGTGGAATTTCACATATTCCCTTTGTCTTACGGGGGAATATGCAAGCATTCATCAGCTCCCTGTCGGCAGAGAGAGTTATTTGAAGTATATGGCTGATGGAGGTTATCCGGAACTCGTGCATTTCCAGTCTTCCGATGTGAAACGTAACTATATTTCGGGATTGAAGGATACTGTATTACTGAAAGACATCATACGCAGATATACGATTCGCGATGTAAGATTGCTCGAAGATTTGTTTGCCTATCTGGTTAATAATCTTCCAATCTTCTTTCTGTTGCCAATATTACCAACTTCATCAAAAAGTAAAGGGCGCAGACTTCGTATGATACAGTATCTCTATATTTGGGCTATATAGAAGAAGTTTATCTTGCACATCGTGCTTTGCGCTATAATATCAAAGGGAAGGAGATTCTTTCTGGCAGTTGTAAATATTATATGAACGATTTGTCGTTCAAAAATTATCTCTATGCCGGATTCGGATATGGAGCGGGGTATCTGTTGGAGAATCTCGTTTATCTGGATCTGTTACGTCATGGATATGATGTATATGTGGGGAGTATTAAGGATAAAGAGGTTGATTTCGTTGCCATCAAGAACGATCGTATTATCTATGTACAAGCCACTTATATGCTTGTAGATGAGCAGACGATAGAGCGTGAATATGCTCCGTTGGAAAGTATAGCAGATAACTATGAAAAAGTTGTAGTATCGCTTGACGATCTTAAGTTGCCTTCTCGCAAAGGCATTACGCATGTAAGGGCATGGGAATTGTCGCAGATGCTATAGTATGATTTAACACTTCTTGTAGGAAAATTGAGATAAAAAAGGGTGCGTCATAAATACATGACACACCCTCTCGTTTTAATTATTTTCCGATGCTTATGAAATATCATCCAGAAAACGGGTTAGCACGTTATGAGTGATTATTTCACCTCAATGTGCTTAACATCGTCTTTCTTTTCTTCCTTGGCCACCTTAGGTATCTCAATCTTTAAGACACCATCGCTGACCTCAGCAGAAATCTTCTCTTGATTAGCATTCTCTGGCAGAGCATAACTCTGAGAATAGTTGCTGTAAGAGAATTCACGACGCAAGTAATGCTCCTCCTTCTTTTCCTCCTTCTTCTCGTCCTTGTTCTCGATAGATACATTCAGATAACCATCCTTGTCAATGTTCATCTTGACCATATCTTTCTTCAAACCAGGAGCTGCAATCTCCATCGTATAAGCGTTTTCATCTTCCTTGACATTAACTGCAGGAGTGGTGGCGTTCATATGTGGCATCAAGCTTGTATCAAAGAAATTGTCATTAAACCAATTGTTCAACCAATTTGAAACACTGTTATTTCTACGAGCTAACAACATAATGAAAAACCTCCAAATTTTATTTTTCTCGTCCTCTCTTCGCCTCTCGGCTCTGTCGGGATTTCTAATTGTTTATTATATTTATCCTTTTAAATAATGATTGCTTCGGCTTTCGAGGCTCAAGGATTTCAAGAAACCCTCAAATATCATTGCTTAGGGTTCTGATCGTTCCCCTTGCCCTTTCGGCTTCCGCTTTCACTCTATAGATGAGCAAGTTATGTGCCAATTCTATCTGTCTGTTTGGAGTGAACAGATATTGATAAAAATGGCAAAAGACTTTGCAAAACTGACATCAAAATATAATTAATTTAAACTTAGCAGTCAGAATTGACATGAAAGTATAATTCATTTTCACGATTCATACATACGGATAGCTTGAAATGCTGTTTTTCGATTTAGTTTTCCAAATTATTTCTCTTTGATGAATATTGGATTATATCTTTGCTTCTCATCATAATATCATCCATGTAGATTGTCAGGATATGAAAGGAGTGGATATTACAGGGGAATGTTCCAGTACACTCGATTATTTTACAGAGGTAAAGGATGCAAGCATTGATAACAAAGCTAACGAGGAATTGATTCGCATGATAGTGTCAGAGAATTAGGAAAAGGGAGAGTAACTGGTAGCTGGTGAAAAAAGTGGAGGATAATGATTTGAATTTATATTTGGCTAATTCGGATTTTCTTTGTAATTTAGCAGCGCAAAACGTAAAGCACGTGGAAATATGGCAAAAATAGCAAATTTTTATCCTGTAGGAATACAGACTTTCTCGAAAATTCGTGAAGCCAATTATCTCTATGTCGATAAGACTAAATACATCGTGGATTTTCGTGAGAAAAAGATGAAGTATATCTTTCTGAGTCGCCCAAGGCGATTCGGAAAATCCCTTTTTGCCTCTACTCTCCAAGCTTATTTTGAGGGAAGAAAGGAACTTTTCGAAGGATTAGCCATTGCCGATTATGAGAAGGAATGGATCAAGCATCCAGTGCTTCATTTCGACTTGAGCGGTGCCAAACACATGAGCGTGGAGCAATTGGAAAGATATTTGGCTGATATGCTTGAAGAGCAGGAAACTCGCTGGGGATACAAGACACATCAGGTGGATGCAAATCTCCGTTTGAAAGATCTGGTGAAGAAGGCATACGAGCAGACGAGCGAAAAGGTGGTGGTCATCATTGATGAATATGATGCCCCTCTGCTGGATGTAGTGCATGAGAAGGAGAATTTGCAACTGCTTCGTCGTATCATGCAGAATTTCTATAGCCCATTGAAGAAGCTCGATCCATACTTAGAGTTTACCTTTATCACAGGTATCACTAAATTCTCGCAGTTCAGCATCTTCAGCGAACTCAACAACCTCGACAATATCAGTCTGTACGACCAGTATTCGGCAATCTGTGGCATCAGCAAGACAGAACTAACCACACAGATAAAACCAGATGTAGAGGCATTGGGCGAAGCACTTGGTATGACGTATGAGGAATGCCTGGCAGAGCTGACACGATTCTACGACGGCTATCATTTCAGCAAGAATTCAGAGGATGTCTTCAATCCGTTCAGTCTGGTAAAGGCTTTGAATGCACGTGACATTGCTCCATATTGGTTTGGTTCCGGCACTCCATCCTTCCTATTGAAACTATTAGATAAATATCATGTCAATCTTTCTACATTGGAAAGTCAGGAGACGGTATTGAGTTCCTTCGACCAATCTACAGAGGAAATGACAGATGCCTTGCCATTGCTTTATCAGAGCGGCTACCTGACCATTAAGAAATATGATCCGATGTTTCAGGAATATACTTTAGGCATTCCAAACAGGGAGGTATGTAATGGTTTGCTCAATTCCTTGATTCCTCATTATGTCAACCCTCGCCGTTCCGATAATGATGCCTTCCTCTTAGGATTCTGCAAGGCGGTTTATCGCAATGATATTGAGGCGGCATTGGAACACATGCGCACCTATATGGCTACGATACCATATGATTTGGAGAATCACAGCGAGAAGCATTATCAGACCATTTTCTATCTGATGTTCAGCTTCCTCAATATCTATATCCGTACGGAAGTGAAGAGTGCCATCGGCAGGGCTGATGCCGTGATGCACATGCCAGATACAATCTACGTCTTCGAACTGAAGGTAGATAAGAGTGCCGAGGAGGCATTGACCCAGATAGATGAAAAAGGCTATATGCTCCCTTACCATTCTGAGGGCAAGCGACTGGTAAAAATCGGCATCAGCTTTGACAGTACCCAGCGTACCATCAGTGAATGGAAAATAAAGGAAGACTAAAAAAGTAATCCGAAACAGAAGTCATATCAGCTATCTGTTTCGGATATTTTGATTACTTTTATTGATAAATTATATCGCCTTTACTTTTACATCATCCAAGAGGAGGCGGTTCTTGCCTTGCCCCTTTCCTTTCAGACCGCTATTCCAAGCTACACCTCCCACAAATAATAACTGGGTTTCCTTGGTGGCTCCCTTGATGTGGAAAGTGAATGTGGCTCCTGGCTGTATCCAAGGATTGTAGTCTTCCCCCGTTTTCATTCTTGGAAGAATTTGGATAAACCGTGATATCGAATGTGGCTGCCTTATAAGTTTTCTCATTCACTGTCATATCTACCAAATCCTGACCGACGATTGTTCCAGGTCCCTCAATCATCACTCTCATGACACCATCATCCTTGGCTCCACCTTTGGAGACATAACCAATACTCTTGAATGTAACTTCCACGTCGGTAGTTCCCTCAATGGTGCTCAATTTTGGAGACAATACATCACCAGCTACATTCGTCTTGCCTAATTTCAGATACCCCAGACCTCCATATAAACAAGGATTTGAAGTGGCAAGAGTGGTCCAGCCATGTGATAATTCTTCTTCAGTCCATACGGCGATGCCTTGTTCCGGATAGTTGTAGTAGTAGTCCTCTTTACCTTCCTGCATCCAGTCGAAGCGATCGTTGAGATAGATGCCAGCATTGGCTTGGGTAATGATGGTTGAACTCGTGACGGAAGCATATTCTCCCACACCTGTACAAGTGAGGATGGCAGAGCGGGTATCATCAGTGTTCTTCTCAAGAGAGAGATAGATGCTGTCTGTACCGCAGGAATCAATCTTAATCCAGGTAGGCTGCTGGTTCATCTCGTCTTTTCAGCAGAGTAGTCCATTCTATGTTATGGCTCACAGGCACCTTGAGTTGACCTCTGTGCAAGTACCTTATAGCCATCTCGGCATTGGCAATTGTGACAGCTGGAATATCGGCAGCCTGGTCTATTGTGTAGGGAACGTCCTGTTTCTGACCATCTACAGTGAATATCAAACGTGCAGAGCGGGATGTGAACTCGGTATTTTTCATCCACCCAAAGCGAAAGATGCCATC
>ENA-OQEL01000153-OQEL01000153.1-human-gut-metagenome-genome-assembly--contig:-NODE-153-length-26842-cov-4.522553_pt1 | contig 26842 bp, 25 predicted proteins | sample MGYA00242796_ERZ504637 | MGnify/ENA primary metagenome ERZ504637 (study PRJEB26092, sample SAMD00036306) | human gut metagenome | host: Homo sapiens | study: EMG produced TPA metagenomics assembly of... | reverse complement strand
AAATGCAGAAAAAGTAGAAAAAAGTTATTTTTTAACATTCTTAATCACGATTTGTAGCGCTTTTGTGTACGCACACCTTATTATATAAGAGACGATTTTCGGGGTTTTAGCCTTTATTTCTGTTTCAGGGAATCTTGCATTCTGAGGACTTCTGTTTATCTATCCTGCGCCATAGGGCATAAACAAGCAGGATGATAGCGTAGAGACCGATTACCTGAGGCAGACTGATTCTTACATTTTCGATGCTTGCTCCAGGCAGCATGCTGATCAGTTTTATCGCTGTATTCAAAAACTGGGTGATGCTGGTCAGGGCGCCTGATGTAAGGCTGATGAGTGGGGCGACAACCGGTGCTATGGGCGCCCATAACGTGAGTGGGGAGAACAGGATTAATGCTGCTCCAAGATATAGGATGAGGGTTGCTGCGGGAATGGCGATGTAATTGGTGAGAAGGGAATAGCACGATATTCTGCCGAAGGAGTAGACGATGACCGGAAGGGTTCCTATCTGGGCTGCCAGCGAAACGCAAAGGAGTCCCCATGCCCAACGGAGGAAACGGCTGCGGATGGGGAGGAGGGTGTAAAGGGGTGTGAAGAACAGCAGAATGGAGGCTACTGCCAGGAACGAAAGCTGGAAACTCAACTCGAAAAGATAGAGCGGACTGATGAAAAGCATAAATACATAAGCTGAGGCTAATGTGTTGAGCGGCAGACCGGTACGATGGAAAGCTAAACTTAAGCTGTAGGCTGAAAGCATGATGGCTGCACGGACTGCACTTGCCGGCAATCCTATGAGGAAAACGTAGGTCCAGATGGAGATGAGGGACAGGATGATGGTGTAAACTGAGTACTTTCTGCCGCCTAGCAGAAAGATGAAAAGCTGGAAGATTATGCCTATATGAAGTCCGCTTACTGCCAGAATGTGACTGGCTCCGGAAATGGAGTAACTGTTTCGGGTGTTCGAGTCGAGTGCGCTCTTGTCGCCCAGCGCCATGGCTGCGATGACTGCATAGTCTTGCTGTTTTACGTGAAGGGAAACCAGTTTGCTTTCAATATTGCTTTTATAGCGTTCGGTATTGATTTTTGCCCGTGTGAGGTAAGACAGTTCCTGCCAGTTTTTCAGTTGTGTAGAGGTTTGGGAATCAGCTATTTGCTTACAGGTAAGAAAAGCCCCAAGGCTCAGGATGCATAAATGAATCATCACGCATTGGGAGAAGATGAGAAACTGGTGGCTCCTGCTGAAGTAAGCTTTTGGGCTTAAGAACTCAGTAAGGAAAAAGATGATGCTGCCAAGGGCGCATGAAATGATGGAGATGATGAGCCAAAAAGGCATATTGAAATCATCATAGCCCCATTTGGCTATGATGATTCCGATCGTCAGTGTGAGGCTGATGGTCATGAGCGGGGTGAGGGGTAGCTCTTTCATCATTCCTCTTTTCTTTTTTAAAAGATGATTATTTATTCAAGTTTCGCAAGCTCAGAAGTTAAAGGAGTTAAAGGAGTTATCGCTCCCTACGGTCGCTGAGGAGTTAAGACAACAGTCTTTTTGGCGTTGTTTTTAAGCAGCAAGACATACGTCTTAACTCCTTAACTTCCTTAACTCCTTTAACTTCCTGATATGCGAAAGTTCAGTTATTTACCTATTTCTTGAATCCGAAGATGCGCTTGATGAATTTCTTCACAGCGTTTTCTTGCTTCTGTGGATTTACGATAGGGGTGTGCTTGCGTGCAGCTGGCTTGTCGCCCTTTTTCTGGGCTACGCCTCTGCCACGGCCGTTGCTGCCTGGGCGAACATTGTTCTCGGTGCCTGGGCGCTGCTGGTTGCTGTTATTGCTGTTATTGCGGCGCTTCTGGCTGTTGCTGTTCTTTGGCTGCTCGCCTGGCTGGGCTGGCTTTCTGTTCTGCTGCTTTGCGTTCTGCTGCCTGTTGCCCTGCTGTGGCTGCTGCTTTGCGTTCTGCTGCCTGTTACCCTGCTGAGGCTGCTGCTCGTTGTTGCGTGGTGCTTTTTCCTGACGCTCGTTTGGCTTGTTTGGCTTGCGCTTGTGAGAAGTCTGGTCGCGGTCTTTCTGTCGGCGGTTCTTGGCGCTGTTCTTTCCGCCCTCTCCGTTTCTGCCGTTACCGCGTCTGTTGTTTCTTCCGTTTGCACCTTTCTTCTTCGGCTTGTTGAGCTTGATGTATTCAGGACCTTCGCCGCATCCCTCAGGGAGAGGCATCTTGTCTACCACCTTCTCCAGGAATTTCTCTATCTGCTGGAACCAGTACTGGTCTTCTTCGCTTACGAAGGTGATGGCTCTACCATCGCGGTTGGCACGGGCTGTACGGCCGATGCGGTGAACGTAATCTTCTGTATCGTGAGGAACATCGTAATTGATGACCATCTCAATATCGTCGATGTCGATTCCGCGCGCCACAATGTCGGTAGCTACGAGAACATCATACTGTCCGCTCTTGAACTTGAACATCACATCATCGCGCTCAGCCTGTTCCAGGTCGCTGTGCATGGCTCCGCAGTTTACTCCAATCTGCTGGAGGGAAGCTGCGAGTTGCTTCACCTTGAATTTGCTGCCGCTGAAGACGATGACGCGCTTCAGGTCGCCTGCCTTGAAGATGTACTTGATGATGGTCATCTTCTGGGTTTCGTAGCATACGTATGCTTCCTGCTTGATTTTCTCGGCTGGCTTGCTGACGGCAAGTTTGATTTCTACCGGATTCTTGAGCAGGGTCTTAGCCAGTTCTTCTATCTTCTCAGGCATGGTTGCCGAGAACATGATGGTCTGGCAGGTCTTTGGCAGTTTTGACGCGATGGTCTTGATGTCTTCTGAGAAACCCATGTCGAGCATGCGGTCGGCCTCGTCGAGGATGAAGAAGCTTACCTTGCTGAGGTCTACATTGCCCAGAGAGATATGGGAGATGAGGCGCCCCGGGGTGGCGATGACTACATCGGCGCCCATGCGGAGGCTGCGCAACTCCTGATCGTAACGGTTGCCGTCGTTGCCGCCGTATACGGCTACGCTGCTCACGCCCTGCAGGTAATAGCCGAAGCCTTGCATCGCCTGGTCTATCTGCTGGGCGAGCTCGCGGGTTGGTGACATGATGACGCAGTTGATGGCGTCTTTCGGATAACCGCCGTCATCGAGCTTGCTCAATACTGGCAGCAGATAGGCTGCGGTTTTGCCGGTTCCGGTCTGGCTACGCCCAAGACATCGTGACCTTCTAATATCTCTGGAATGCACTTTTCCTGTACAGGAGTGCATGTGTCGAAGCGCATGTCGTATAATGCGTCGAGCACGTTGTCGTTTAAATCTAATTCGTCGAAATACATTCTTTCTATAGTTTATAGTTTACGGTTTATAGTTTATAGGGGGCACGGCTGCTATAAACTATAAACTCTTAATTATTAATTGATAATTACCTCGGTGCCTTGCGGTAGCAGAAGTAGGCTACGATGGCGAAGAGGAAGTTTGGAAGCCACGCTGCCAGAACAGACGGGAAATTGGCCTGGATGGCGAAGGTGGCAGAAACCGTCTGCAGCATGATGTAGCCGAAACTCAGCGCAAGTCCTACGCCCAATGCTGCTCCCATGCCGCCCTTGCGCTTGCGTGCTGAGAGGGAGACACCGATGATGGTGAGGATGAACGAGGCAAAGGAAGAGGCGATGCGCTTGTGGTATTCTACCTCGTACTGCACTACGTTGCCCGAACCGCGGTTAATCTGCTTGGAGATGTAATCGCGGAGCTCAGGACTGGTGAAGGTTTCCTGCTGACCCTTGGAATAGACCAGGTCGGTAGGTTCCATCATGATGATGGTGTCCTTCTGCGCTCCGCTCGTAATATGCTCCTTCATGCCCTGGAGCTTGCGGATTTTCCAGTTGCTCAGTTTCCAGTGATACTTGCTGTCGGAAATGGTGTCGTACTGGATGTCCATCGCTGTAAGGTGGCTTACGAGTTTCTTGTCCTGGAACTTGTCGAGACAGAATCCGTAGCCGCGTTTCATGCTGTTGTCGTAATGCTGCATATAGGCAATCACTCCCTTGTCTACCTGCAGCTGTACATTCTCGGCACTGGTATTCTTCTTCTTGTTCTTGTACATCGTCTCGAAGTTCTGCCTGATGACGGTTCCGTGGGGAATGACGTAGGCTGAGAGCCCGAAGGAGAGGGCTGAGAGCAGCACGCAGGTAATCATGTATGGGCGAAGGAGACGCTTGAAGGATACTCCCGACGCCAGGATGGCGATGATTTCGGAATTGCTTGCCAGCTTGGTGGTGAAGAGAATGACCGCCACGAACACGAACAGCGCACTGAAGAGGTTGGCAAAATAGGGCACGAAGTTGGCGTAGTAATCGAAGATGATTGCGCGCGCCGGTGCATGGTGCTCTGTGAATTTTGACAGGTTCTCGTTGAAGTCGAAGACGATGGCGATGGAGATGATCAGGGCGATGGAGAAGAAATAGTAGCCCAGAAACTTCTTGATAATGTACCAGTCGAGCTTCTTGATGTACCTGAACGGGTTGAGTAACCTGAAGATGCGCAGGAACCGGAGCTTGTGAGCCAGCCAGCGCACAGCCCTGATGAGCCACCCGAACTTGCGGGAAGCCCATCGGCCGGTGCGGTAGAGCCGGCGGTGTTTTCTATTTTCTTAAAATCTTTCATGATGCTTGCTTACTTAAATTCTTCGGCCAAGCTGGTCGATGATGGAATTCTTCCATGCCACGAAATCGCCCTGCTCGATATGATGGCGGGCATCGGTCACGAGGCGCAGATAGAAAGAGAGGTTGTGGATGCTGGCTATCTGCATCGCCAGCAGCTCCTGGGCCTTGAAGAGGTGGTGGAGGTAGGCCTTCGTGGTTACGAGGTCGATGTCGCAGCCGTCTGGATCTACCGGACTGAAGTCTTTCTCCCACTTCTTGTTGCGCATGTTCATCGTGCCCTGATAGGTGAAGAGCATGGCGTTGCGGCCGTTGCGGGTCGGCATTACGCAGTCGAACATGTCTACGCCGCGCTCGATGGCTTCGAGGATGTTCTGCGGGGTTTCCTACGCCCATCAGATATCTCGGCTTGTCTTTCGGCAGGATTTCGTTCACAACTTCTATCATCTCATACATCACCTCGGTAGGTTCTCCTACGGCAAGTCGCCGATGGCATTTCCGTCGGCTCCCTTGTCGGCAATGTATTTGGCGCTTCGCGGCTGCAGGGTCCGGGAAGGTGGCAGCCCTGAACGATAGGGAAGAGGCTCTGCTGATAGCCGTAGAGGGGCTCGGTTTCGTTGAACCGCTTGATGCAGCGGTCTAGCCAGCGCTGGGTGAGCATGAGGCTGTTCTTGGCGTACTGGTAATCGCTCTGTCCCGGTGGACATTCATCGAAGGCCATCATGATGTCGGCTCCGATGATGCGCTCGGTGTCCATCACATTCTCCGGTGTGAAGAAGTGTTTGCTGCCGTCGATGTGGGAGCGGAACTCGCAGCCTTCTTCCTTGAGCTTGCGGATGCCGGTGAGCGAGAAGACCTGGAAGCCGCCGCTGTCGGTGAGGATAGGACGGTCCCAGCCGTTGAACTTGTGCAATCCGCCTGCTGCCCTGATGACGTCAAGACCTGGGCGCAGGTAGAGGTGATAGGTGTTTCCGAGGATAATCTGTGCCATGACCTGCTTCTTGAGTTCCTCGAAGTGGACGCCCTTCACGCTTCCTACGGTTCCTACGGGCATGAAGATTGGGGTCTTGATCTGTCCGTGGTCGGTGGTGATGATGCCTGTACGCGCATCGCTCGCTTTATCTGTTACTTGTAATTCAAATTTCATTTCTATTCTTTTTTATCATTTTCCTCAATGCTGAAGTCTGTAGGGTTTTTCACCTTCTCGTCGGTCAGCGCGAACTGCCAGACGTCAGCCACGTTCTCTACATAGTGGAAGTCTACGCCCTTGAGATATTTCTCCGGTATTTCCTCTACGTTCTTCTGGTTCTCCCTGCACATCACGATGTGCTTGATTCCTGCCCGCTTGGCTGCCAGAATCTTCTCCTTGATTCCGCCTACCGGGAGCACTTTTCCGCGGAGGGTTATCTCGCCGGTCATGGCTGTGTTGGCACGCACCTTGCGCTGGGTGATGGCTGAGGCGATGCTGGTGGCGATGGTGATTCCGGCAGAAGGACCGTCTTTCGGGGTGGCTCCCTCAGGCACGTGGATGTGGATGTTCCACTGCTCGAAGATGCGGTAGTCTACCTGCAGCAGGTCGATGTGCGACTTGACGTATTCCAGTGCGATGATGGCTGATTCCTTCATCACGTCGCCCAGGTTTCCGGTCAGGGTGAGCTTGCCTGCCTTGCCCTTGCTGAGCGAGGTTTCGATGTAGAGGATTTCGCCACCTACTGAGGTCCAGGCAAGTCCGGTTACCACTCCTGCATAGTCGTTGCCCTGGTAGATGTCGCGGTTGAACGGCGGATTGCCCAGCAGGTCTTTTACTTCGGCAGGGGTGATGGTGTAGTTCTTCAGCTCCTGGTCGCAGGCCAGTTTGTAAGCCATCTTGCGCAGACTCTTGTCAATCTGCTTCTTCAGCTGTCTTACGCCGCTCTCCCGGGTGTAGTGCTCGATGATGAACTCGAGGGCATTCTTGTTGAAGCTTACCTTCGGCGAAACCTTGTCGAGTCCGGTGCTTTCCAGCTCTTCCGGTACGAGGTGGCGCTTGGCAATCTCTGTCTTCTCTTCGGTGATGTAGCCGCCTACTTCTATCAGCTCCATACGGTCGAGGAGCGGACGCGGAATGACGCTCAGGTCATTGGCGGTGGCGATGAAGAGCACCTTGGAGAGGTCGTAATCCATATCGAGATAGTTGTCGTGGAAGGCATTGTTCTGTTCCGGGTCCAGCACTTCGAGCAGGGCTGATGCAGGGTCACCGTTGAAATTGCTCTGCGCCACCTTGTCAATCTCGTCGAGGATGAAGACCGGATTGCTGCTGCCTGCCTTCAGCATGTTCTTGATGATGCGGCCCGGCATGGCTCCCACATAGGTGCGGCGGTGACCGCGGATTTCGGCTTCATCGTGCAGACCGCCCAGCGACATGCGTACATACTTGCGCTTCATGGCTGCTGCGATGCTCTTGCCTAGACTGGTCTTTCCTACGCCCGGAGGACCGTAGAGGCAGAGGATAGGACTCTTGCCGCCGCCGTTCAGTGCTCTTACGGCGAGGAATTCCAGGATGCGCTCCTTCACATTCTCCATGCCGTAGTGGTCGTGGTTCAGAATGCGCTTGGCACGGGTCAGACTGAGGTCGTCCTGGGTGTAGGAGTTCCAAGGCAAATCTACCATGGTCTGCAGGAATCCTATCTGTATCGAATAGTCAGGACTCTGCGGGTTCAGGGTGTCGAGCTTGGCAATTTCTTTCTTGAAGATTTTGGCTGTCTCTTCGCTCCAGTTCTTCTTTTTCGCCTTCTCCAGAATCTCCTTCTTCTCCGGACTGGCGTTGCCTTCTCCCAGTTCTTCCCTGATGTTCTTAATCTGCTGCTTGAGGAAGTATTCCTTCTGCTGTTCATCGAGGTCGTAGTGGGTTTTGTTCTCAATCTCTGTCTGGATGCGTAGCAGATGGCGCACCTTGTTCAGGGATCTGATGGCAATCATGATGCGCTCGCTGAGATTTTCCTCTTTCAGCATCTTGATTTTATCCTCGATGGAGAAAGGGAGGAGGGAGCACATGAAGTTGCACTGCATGTGAATGCTCGAGAGTTCGTTGATGGCCTGGATGGCCTCATCAGTATAGTTGGCGTTTGATTTGATATAGTCTGTCGCTTCGTAATGGAAGTTCTCGTAGAGCATTCTGAAGAGTTCATCGTTGTTCTCGTCAGGCCATTTCTCCGGAAGACTTTTTACGTCAATTACTGTGTAAGGCTCTTTTTGAACGAGATGTTTCATCTGACATCTGCCCAGACCCTGGATGATGATGCTCATCTGCTCTGTGCCAGGCATCTTGATCACCTTGATGAGTTTGGCGAAGACACCTACAGGGTAGAGGTCTTCTTCGTAAGGCGATTCTGTATCTTTGTTCTTCTGGCAGAATACGCAGAATATGGTGTCTGGTTTCTTTTCCAGCATCCGGACGAGATTCAGACTTTCCTTTCTGCCCACAACGATAGGGGTCATGTTGGTTGGGAAAACTACAATATCTCGCATGCAGAGGGTAGGGTACAAGCCTTCTTCCTGGTCTTCGATCAGGGTTTTCGGGTCGCCCTCGTAATCTGCAATCATTTGTATTCGGGTACTTGTTCTTCTATTATCCATTTTGTTATGATTTCTATTTTCCGTGCAAAGGTACTCATTTTTATGAAATATCGTGGAAGATGATAGATTATTTAATAATAAAATTGCTTTTTCTATATATTAGTACCCGTTTTTATAGATGTAAGTAGCTGCTTTTGCAGGTGGAAGTGGCAATTTCTGCTGCTTGCGATAAAATAAATCGGCGGCGCATTCGTTTTCTTCTGTAAAGAGACAGAAGAATTTATGGGTAATTTTCGATTTAAACAGTTTGGGATAGAGCAAGACCGTTGTGCCATGAAAGTGGGAACTGACGGCGTTTTGCTGGGTGCATGGGCGCAAGGTGGCAGGCGGATTCTGGACATTGGTTCCGGAACGGGACTGATTTCGCTCATGATGGCGCAGCGTTTTCCTGAGGCTGAGGTCGTAGGGATTGATATGGATGCTGATGCCTGCGGACAGGCGAGGGAGAATGTGATGGCAAGTCCGTTTCGCGACAGGGTGGAAATAGAATGCTGCAGACTGCAGGATTTCGGGGGAGCCGGTGTTTCGAAAACTGCTGAGGCTTTGGAGACTGCTGAGGCTTTGGAGACTGCTGAAGGTTTGAAGGCTGCCGGTGTTTTTGATGCGATAGTGAGCAATCCTCCGTTCTTTGTAGATAGCTTGAAAAATCCGGACAGTAAGAGGACGATGGCGAGACATACGGACAGTCTTCCGTTCTGCGATTTGTTTGCGGGTGTAAAACGGCTGCTTTCTGATGACGGTATTTTCTCTGCAATTGTTCCCGTAGAAGTAGTGGAGCAGTTTGTTGCAGAGTCTTGTATATTAGGTTTTTATATTATACGGAAGTGTGGTGTAAAGACGGTAGAGCGCAAGCAGCCAAAGCGCTTTATGTTGAGTTTTGCCAAGCATCGCATTTTGCCTTATGAAGAGCATGTTGAAACGATGATGGATTCGCAGGGAAACCGCTCGGAATGGTATAGGAAAATAACGGAAGAATTTTACCTTTTCTAGGAGTGTTGAATGTTGAATGAACACTCCCTCTAAATTCAACACTCAACATTCAACACTCAACATTCCCTCAAAGGTTCAGCTTCTTCTGTACCAGTTTGCTGATAGCTTCTACTCTTTTGCTCTGGCGCTGGATGTCTTTATGAATATCATCGCGCACGGCATTGAAGTCGTTGAAGAAATCGGCAAAGGCAGACTGAATCATGTTCGGCTTGCGGTCGTTCTTGTTGGCAAACGGGTTCACCAGCATCTTGATTCCCTTTTCTTCCAGGTGAACATCAATCTCTGCACCCGTCATCACAGGGTCGCCATCATAATGGATTACGCCTGGCTGACTGCGGGTGATATGGAGCTTCTTGCAGCGGAACGACTTGATCTTCGAATTCTTGTCCAACGTCTTGTTGAACATGTCGAAACTTACCTGAGGCGCCTCGATTACATCGAATGGTTCCATGATGACGACATCCATCAAACCGTCGCTCATGGATGCTTGAGGGGCAATATAGGCATTGTTGCCATACTGAGATGCGTTGGCACAGGAAATGAGGAACGCCTTATACTGCTTGGTGCCCGTCTCGTCCTCCAGCGTGTAAGTCTCAGGCTTATACTTCAATCCCTCGCGCAGGATATTTTCCGCATAAGTGATAGGACCACGCTTGCCGCTCTCGGCAAACTTCATGCTGACGAAAGCGTCAAAGCCCATGCCGCAAGTGCAGAAGAACGGGTGGTCGTTGATGACACCATAATCCAGATCTCTAATCTGGCATTGGTTGATGACCTCTATGCATTTCTTCAGGTTCATCGGGAGCAGCAGATGTCTTGCCAGTCCGTTGCCCGAACCGCAAGGCAGAATGCCGAGGGCAGTATCGGAGTGAACCAGTGAGCGGGCCACCTCGTTGACGGTTCCGTCGCCACCAACCGCCACAACCACATCTACATGGTTGTTCTTCGCTTCGGTAGCAATTTCCGAAGCGTGCCCAGCTCTTTCAGTCATTCTTATCTCGTACTCAAAAAGCTCTTTGTCCAAAACAGAATCTATCAGACTGGGAACTGCCGCCTTGCTGGCTGTTCCTGAAATCGGATTCATGATGAAAAGTATCTTTTTCTTCATTATATAGTCAAGAGTTTGTAAAATTTAGGCTGCAAAAGTAATAAAAATACCCAAAATAACAAGAAATATCGATTAAAAAAACTATAAAAGTAAACTTTCTTATAAAAAAAGCCGTTTATTGAGTTCTTTTTTGTATCTTTGCACCCTGAAAGTTAGAAAAGTATAAAAAAGAAAATAAAGTACACCTCTTAATAATGGGACAATTACAAGAAAGATACAAGAATTATCGTGAACCTCAGAAGTATATGGCTGCCGGTGTGTATCCATATTTCCGCGAGATCACAAGTAAGCAGATGACAGAAGTAACCGACATCGATGGTCATAAAATCCTGATGTTCGGTTCTAATGCTTATCAGGGTTTGACCAACGACCAGCGTGTTATCGATGCAGCCAAGGCTGCTCTCGACAAGTATGGTTCTGGTTGTGCAGGAAGTCGTTTCCTCAATGGTACGCTCGATTTGCACGTGCAGCTCGAAAAGGAGCTTGCTGAGTTTATGGGCAAGGATGAAACTTTGTGTTTCTCTACAGGATTCTCTGTAAACCAGGGTGTTTTGGCTTGCGTAGTAGGTCGTAACGACTATATTATCTGCGATGACCGCGACCACGCAAGTATCGTAGATGGCCGCCGCCTCTCATTCGCTACCCAGCTTCACTACAAGCACAACGATATGGAAGATTTGGAGCGCGTGCTCTCTAAGCTCCCTGAGGAGGCTATCAAGCTCATCGTTGTTGACGCTGTGTTCTCTATGGAGGGCGACCTGGCTAACTTGCCTGAAATCGTTAAGCTCAAGCATAAGTACAACTGCTCTATCATGGTAGACGAGGCTCATGGTCTTGGCGTATTCGGCAAGCAGGGTCGTGGTGTATGCGACCACTTCGGTCTGACCGATGAGGTAGACCTCATCATGGGTACATTCTCTAAGAGTCTGGCTTCTATCGGCGGTTTCATCGCATCAGACAAGGATACTATCAACTTCCTCCGTCACAACTGCCGTACTTACATCTTCAGCGCCTCTAATACTCCAGCTGCCACAGCAGCAGCTCTCGAGGCACTCCACATCATTCAGAATGAGCCAGAGCGTTTCGAGAATCTCTGGGATGTAACCAACTATGCCTTGAAGCGTTTCCGCGAGGAAGGTTTCGAGATTGGCGAGACAGAGAGTCCTATCATTCCTCTCTACGTACGCGATGCTGAGAAGACATTCGTTGTTACCAAAATGGCTTACGATGCAGGTGTGTTCATCAATCCTGTTATTCCTCCAGCTTGTGCTCCTCAGGATACATTGGTACGTTTCGCACTCATGGCTACTCATACAAGAGAGCAGGTTGAGCAGGCTGTCCAGATCTTGAAGAAGATTTTCGTAGAAGAGGGAATCATCAAGTAAAATCAGATTTTCCGGTCTTCTCGGTTTTTACGGATTCGGGCAGCCGGTTTCTGATTTAACAGTTCAGCAAGTATGGTTGCGGTTCTTTGCCGCTACTATATATATAATTAAGGTATAAGGGCAATTCCGGATAGGGGTTGCCCTTATTTTGTACCCGGTTTTCAAGGATTTTGTATTAAAATGCATGTTTTTTAAAAAAAAGTTAGGTAAAAATTTGGTGGAATCGAAAAAATGTAGTACCTTTGCACTCGCAATTCAGAAATGATGCTTAAAGCAATGCTTAATAGGTATCGTAGAGATGAGTAAGCGGGGTGTAGCGCAGTCCGGTAGCGCGCCTGTTTTGGGAACAGGTGGTCGCAGGTTCGAATCCTGTCGCCCCGACACAAGAAAGCTAAGAAGAGTCAAATCTTCTTAGCTTTTTTGCTATATATAAAAAATTTAAATTTTATAGAATCATGATTATTACGATAGCGCGCCAGTGTGGATGTGGCGCTGTTCGCGTGGGCAAGCTGCTCGCCGAAAAGTATGGTATTCCATTTTTATACCCGTAAGAATTTGATGGAAATGGCTGAACAGAGAGGAGTGCTCGACGAGATGGAGGCTTTCTTCGATGAGCGGCCGGTAGATGAACTGCTCTTCTCGATGTCGTCGCTGGCGAAACGCAGAGGGCGCTGACAGAAAAACCGCTCCATACACTTGCCGAAATGATAGGCGATGAAGACTGTATCATCATCGGCCGTTGCGGAAACTATATCTTCCGCGAGCGCAAAGATCTGATTTCTGTTTTCCTGAGCGGCAATCTGGAGGCTCGCATCAAGGAAATTCAGGAGGAGAAGGGCTTTTCGTATGATGAGGCTGAGGAGTTTGTGGAGCACACCGAGGATTGCAGAGTGGCTTATCATAAGTATTATACAGGCCTTACCTGGGGAAATGCCGATGATTACGACATCTGTCTGGATACTGTGCGACTGGGCGTAGAAGAGACGGCAAGCCTCATTGAGCAGTACGTTAGCTTGATATAAATTCAAAGTAATTCAACATGAAGTTTTTAATTCAATTTTTGATAATCATAGCGTTCTCCTTTGCGGGGGAATTGCTCCATTTTTTGCTGCCATTGCCTATTCCGGCAAGCATCTATGGCATCATTCTGCTCTTCCTTGCGCTGGAAACAAAACTGATCAAGGTGAAGCATATCCGCGAAACCAGCAGTTTCCTCATTGCCATCATGCCCGTGATGTTTATTCCGGCTGCCGTAGGACTGATTGATTCTTATCAGGATATCGGTAATGCATGGTTCCAGTATATCGTAGTTACGGTGGTCAGCACCTTCGTCGTGATGGGTGCTTCGGGCTGGATTACGCAGTTGGTAATCAGAAAAGGAAAGGAGGCGAAGAAATGAACCAGTTGTTCCAGGATTCTGTCTTCTTCGGCGTTCTCATCAGTCTGGCAGCCTACGGCATAGGCATGCTGCTGAAGCTGAAGACGGGATGGTCGCTGATGAACCCGCTGCTCATCTCCATCATCCTCGTCATCATCACGCTCCTGCTGACGGGCGTAGATTACAAGACCTATTCGGCGGGCGCCAACAGCATCAGCTATCTGCTCACACCAGCCACCATCTGTCTGGCTGTGCCGCTTTATCAGCAGGTTGAGCTTCTGAAGAAGAATTATCGGGCTGTGCTGATAGGCATCGTTTCGGGCGTGCTGGCGAGTCTCTGCTCCGTGCTCATTCTCGCCCTCATCTTCCATTTCGACCATGCGTCCTACGTTACCTTCCTGCCTAAGAGCATCACTACCGCCATCGGTATCGGTGTTTCTGAGGAGTTGGGCGGTCACGTTTCGGTTTCGGTGGTTGTCATCATCGTAACGGGTGTGCTGGGCAACATCTTTGCCGAGAAGTTCCTGAAGCTTCTCTCCATCAAAGAGCCTATTGCCAAAGGTATTGCCATCGGCTGTTCTGCCCATGCGCTGGGTACGGCAAAGGCGATGGAAATGGGTACCATAGAGGGAGCCATGAGCAGTCTGAGCATCGTGGTTTGCGGTGTGATGACGGTTGTAGGCTCATCCATCTTTGCTCTGTTTATGTAGAGGCAGATACAATAATATTTCCCTTTTTCCGTTTTTATAGATATGAAACGGAAAAAGGGATTTTTGTATATAATGGGTGTAGGGATGGCGATGAGCGCCCTGCTTGCCAGTTGTGCCGACGATGAGAGTTTCTCAACGTCGAGGGGAGATGTGCTCTCGTTTTCGGTAGATACGCTGAAGATGGACACCACCTTCTCGAATGTGCCTACGCCTACCCGAAGCTTCTGGGTTTACAACCGTACGGGCAAGGCTCTGCGCTGCCAGTCGGTGCGTCTGGAAAATGGTAACCAGAAGGGCTACCGGGTGAATGTTGACGGCTCTTATCTGGGCACCGAAGCGGGATTCCAGACGCAGAATGTGGAGATCAGGAAGGGTGACAGCATACGTGTGTTCGTAGAGCTGACTTCGGCGATGCAGAACAGCGAAGAGCCGCAGCTGGTGAGCGATAACCTGGTGTTTGCGCTGGAAAGCGGCGTGGAGCAGAAGGTGAACCTGAGGGCGTTTTCATGGGATGCGATGAAACTCAATTCGCTTGAGGTGAAGCAGGACCAGCTGCTGGAGAGCACGCTGCCGGTAGTGGTTTATGGGGGAATCAGGGTTGATGAGGCGGCTACGCTGACCATTGCTCCGGGCACCCAACTCTATTTCCACGAGAATGCGGGCTTGCAGGTGTTCGGGTCGCTGAAGATTGAGGGCGAGAAGGACAGGGAAGTGGTGATGCGGGGCGACCGGCTTGACCATATGTTCGATTATCTGCCTTATGACCGCACACCGGGACAATGGCAGGGAATCAGACTGATGTCTTCGGCTCATGACTGCAGGATTTCGTTTGCTGATATTCATAGTGCCTACGATGCCGTGATGGTAGAACCGGGCGATGCTACGAAGCAGAAGCTGCTCATCGAGAATGCTACGATTCATAACAGTCAGGGCTACGGTGTGAGGATTGATTCTGCCAAGGTGCAGATTTATAACTCGCAGATAACCAACTGTCTGAACCATCCGCTCTATGTTGAGGGTGGCGAGTTGAGGTAAACGGCTGCACCATAGCCCAGTTCTATCCGTTTGACGGGCGCCGCGAGTCTGCCATCGGTTTTGCCTCTCCGCTGCCTCGTTTCGAGGTGAGAAATTCGCTCGTAACGGGCTATCATGATGATGAGGTGGTCTGGGAGGCTCCGAAAGAGGAGGATGCCTTCAATTTCCTCTTCGACCATTGTGTGTTGCGCACGGAGAAGCTGGAGACGGACGACAGTCTGAAGTTCACCCATGTGGTTTATGAGGACATCAAGGATACGACGGTGTTTGCCGAGAAGCATTTCCGCCTTTTCGACACCGATAATCTGAAGTATGATTTCCATCTGCGCAAGGAGTCGGCAGCAATAGGTAAGGCAGATGCCGAAACCCTACCTGCAACCGACCGTGATGGTTTGCCGAGAAAGAAAGAGCAGCCTGCCGCAGGATGCTTTGAGTATAAGGAGGAATAATGATTATAAGACGAAATAATGACTGAACTTTCGAATTTTTTCGCCACACGCCCTGAAAGGGCAGAAGCTCCTAGCCAGGCAGCGCCCTGGGTCAATTGAATCGGCAGCGCTAAAGCCATGCTGCGCCCACCTGTAAGGGCCAAAAGCTTTGAAAAATATACCGGAATTCAATAAATGCTTTTAGCCCTTTACCTACAGGGCGTTGGTTTGTATATCATAATACCCAGGGCGTTGCCCTGGGCTAGGAGCTTCTGCCCTTTCAGGGCGTGCTGCTTCTTGAACTTTGGTTCTTTACCTTTCTTATTCCTTCATGTTTGAATCTACGAATCTTATTCCTTCATGTTCGAATCTACGAAGCTGAAGGGGAGAAGGTCTTTGATGCTGTCGAAGCAGTAGATGCCGTTCTCGCCATAGAGCAGGATGCGTACGGGGCGCTGGTAGCGGTCTTCCATCTCCAGTATCACCTGGCGGCAGGCTCCGCATGGCGAGATAGGCGACTTGAGGAAACCATTCCCGTTTCTCGCAGCTATGGCGAGCGTCAGGATAGGCTGGTCGGGATAGTTGCTCTGGGCACCGAAGATGGCGCTGCGCTCGGCACAGAGTCCCGACGGGAAGGCGGCATTCTCCTGATTGGCTCCAATCACTATTCTGCCGTCTCCCAGCAGCAGGGCTGCTCCCACATAGAAGTGGCTGTAGTTAGCATACGCATTGCTGGTGGCAGCCTTCGCCCTGTTTACGAGCTCCTGCTCCTGCTGGCTCAACTCTGAGAGCTGAACCACCATGTATCTGATGTTTAGGTTTTGCTCTTTCATAGATATAATGTTTTTATGATTTCTTTATTTCGTGTAGAAGTCGATGATGTCCTGCAGCGCCTTCTTGCATACAGCACAGAATTCCGGCGTTTCGTTGATGCGCATACGGCAGTCCTGCACACCGCGGTAAACGCCCTTCAAACTGTATCCGGCACCTTCGAAGACACCCACCTTGCTCACCGCCTCCTTCTCTTTCTTTGAGAGCGGAGTAGGAATCTTGGTCTTCTTGTCTATCATGTTCTCCCATTTTCCGTGGAAATCGGCAAGGGTAGTGATGTTCTTCTCCCAAGGCTCTACATCGTGAGGATACATCGGTATCTGCTCCTGCTCGTAGGCGTATTCATCGGCAAGTCCGGCAAAGGAATGGCCAAACTCATGTACCACTACCGGCTTGAACCATTTCTGGTGGCAGGTGGTGAGATTGTATGAATTGAGGATGCCGCCACCGCCATACTTATCCGAATTTACCAGCACGATGATGTGCTCGTATGGGGTACCTGCCAGCCAGTTGTGCAGGTCTTTGAGATGCAGGGTGGTAAGGTAGCGGTCGCTGTAGAAGGTGTCGAAATGAGAGCTGAGGGCAGTCTCGTGCCAGATGCCCTGGGCTGGGATGCTAGGTCCGCTCTGCTTGGATGGCGATTTTACGGCTACGATGTTGAAGCGGTCTCTCATGCTCTTGAAGGGTTCGTGGGCGAAGATGGCCTCTGTAGCCTCCTGCGCATCTTTCAGGAAGACAGGCATCTCTGCATCGGTATAGCCTTCAGCCACGTATGCGATGTGGATGCATCGGGTGGTGTCGGCAGCCTGCTGCAGGGTGACGTATGGTGTAGGCTTGTTGCCTTTCTGATGAATCAGAATGTCTTTCGGCGCTACCTGGTGGGTGAGCGTGGTGGTTATCTCTCGGCGGTTGTTGCGCAGGTCGAGGGTGATGTCTACGGTATCTTTCGGCATCGGAACGAGGAATACGTTCTCGAAGCTCTGCGTGTTCTTCTCTGCCTCTGGATAGGAGAGCCATTCCTGGAAGAGGGTGGAGAAGGAGTTGCGGTAGATGATTTTGCCCGAGCGGTGGTCGCGTACGGTTATCTGTCCGTTGCCCTCTACCGGGAGTTCGGCCAGTCGCTGCCGTTTGCCGTACCAGCGTGGCATTACGTTGAGTTCGTCTACGGCTATCATCTGCTGCTTCTGGTTGCCGGCAAAGGTATAGTCTATCCGCAGCGTCTTGTCTGTGAAATAGTCGTCAAAGTTTTGCGCCTTTATTGTGCCGGGCGCCATCAGCATCGCCATGGCGGCGAGGGATAATATCATTCTCTTCATTGTATTTTCATTTAAAATTCACATTCACATTCACATTTCAATTATCTCATTCAAGTTTCGCAAGTGAGGGAATTGATTGAAGTTAAAGAAGTTATCACTCCCTACGGTCGTTCGGGAAGTGAAGAGACAATAGTCTTCTTTCGTAAAACGTAGGACATTTGTCCCTTAACTTCCCTCTAACTTCCCTAACTTCACTTAACTTCCCCACATACGAAAGTTCAGTTATCTCACCCTCAGCCTTGTTCCTACGCTTACCGGGATGTTAGGGTCGAGATGGTTCATCTTGTAGAGTTTCTCCAGTCGGATGCCATACTTCTGCGAGATGGCGTACATGCTTTCGCCCGGCTGTATCACGTGAGGGCGCTTCTTATACTGCTTAGGTGCCTTGGAGCGTTTCTTCTTCAGATAGATGATGTCGCCCTTGTGCAGCACGGCGTGCTTGTCGCGCTCGTTGTAGCGAGCCAGTTTGCGCCAGCTGATGCCCACCTCCTTGCCTATGCTCTTGAAGGTGTCGCCTTCGCGGGCATGGAGATAGTAATTCTTGTTGAAGATATGGATAGGGTGCAGCAATCCTTCGGCGTTTACAGGCTGGTCGGTACCGCTGTGGGTAGCCATGAAGCGGTCGTAGCGCTTGGCCTTGTCATACTGGTTGAGCTTGTAGAGCTCTATAATCTGTATCAGCTTGCTGGCATACTGCGGGTTGGTGGCGTAGCCGCAGGCTTTCAGTCCGCGAGCCCATCCCTTGTAGTCGTGCTGCGAGAGTTCGAAGAGGCGTGCGTAGCGTGGCTGGCGCGCCAGAAACTTGCTGTGGTCTTCGTAGCTGTCTCTTGCGTCCTGGTATACGCGGAAGCATTCGCCCCGGGCATCATCGTCGTGGTACTGGGTTGGTCCCGTCCAGTTGTGACATTTTATGCCGAAGTGGTTGTTGCCCTGACGTACGAGGTCACTCCTTCCTGCCGCACTCTCAAACAGTCCCTGTGCTAGGGTGATGCTGGCTGGAATGCGGTAACGGAGCATCTGCTCGATGGCAAGATCCTTATACTGGTTGATATATGTCTGATAGGCCTGGTTCCACTTCAGCTGTGCGCCCATCGGGAGGCAGCAGAGCAGAGCGAGCCCTAAAATGTTTGCTTTTAGATGATTCATTTTGCAAAAATATAAAAAAAAACGGATAAATCGCGGTTTATTACAAAATTTTTAATATCTTTGCACAAAATATTGCATATTGAACTTTCGCATGTGGCTTAAGTACGGGCTGAAGGCCCAAAAGCTCCAGAAGCAGCACGCCCTGAAAGGGCAGAAGCTCCTAGCCCAGGGCATCGCCCTGGGTATAATAGCAATCAGCAAGGCGCCCTGTAAGGGCAAAAGCTTTGTAAATTGCCTGGTACTTGAAAGCTTTTGCCCTTACAGGGCGACAGGTTTGCGTCCGTAATAACCCAGGGCGATGCCCTGGGCTAAGAGCTTCTGCCCTTTCAGGGCGTGTGGGGGTAAAACTTGCGAAAGTTCAGTGACATACAAATGCAGGGGCTATCTGTCTCTTCTGAGAGAAACTGACTTGTTTTGTAGAAATAATGATTTTAATAATGAAAACTCGTACAAAAGTAATTATAGCTATCGGCTCTAACAGAAATCAGGAGGAGAATGTGTTGAAGGCGCATGAACATCTGAGTTGTATGTTCAGGAACAGCCTTTTCGGTCCGCGCATGTGGACTGAGCCTATCGGACTGGAGAATTCAGACAAGTTCCTGAATCAGGTGATGTTGGGGGAGACCATCTGCTCTAAGAAGTCTGTGCTTGCCGCGCTGCGGAGTGTGGAGCAGGGATGCGGACGCAGAATCCGTGGTCCTTATCGTAAGGTAGATGTTCCGCTGGATCTCGACCTTCTGCTCTATGGCGATGAGAAATTGCACGAGAGCGAGTGGGAGCGTGATTATATTCAGAGTTCTATCAGCTACCTCGAAGAGAAGGATGCTAAGAGGGATAGGAAATATTTAAGATAAGAAAATCCGTGTAATCCGTGCCCGAAAAAGAAAACGGGAAACCCGAATCTGGTATGTAGATTTACAATACCGGATTCGGGTTTTCTGTTGTAAGATTGAGTTCTATCACTCTTCCTTCTTTCAGCGACTTCTGCACGTTGATGATGCGCTGGTTGCTGCTGCCCCTGAAGAAGAGGTCTTCATCGCGCAATGCCTGTACGAAGGGGCCGTCTACCAATACATCGATTTGGCGGAGGAGTTCCAGCTGCTCGGGATTCTTCACGAGGTTTTCGAAGAGATAGCCCGTAAAGCACCAGATGCTCTTGCTGCTCTGCTCCCTGATGGCGCGCGCCAGCTCGGCAAAGCCCTTTGCCTGAAACATTGGGTCGCCGCCCGAGAAGGTGACGTTGGCGAAGGGGTCGCTCATGATTTCCTTCATCAGCTCGTCGGTAGAGGTCATCGTGCCGTGGCTGATGTCCCACGACTGCGGATTATGGCAGCCCGGACAATGGTTGGGGCATCCCGCACAATAAATGGATGTGCGGAAGCCCGGACCGTCTACCATCGTATCATGTACGATGCTTAATACGCTAATCATTAATCACTAATCATTAATCACTAATCACTACTTTTTTTCCTCCGATATGGGTTACTCGGTCGTGGAGCTCGGCAAGCTTGCCGCTGTTCCAGCGGTCTGTAGTACCTACCAGATAACCGGTGATACGCTGCAGCTTGTCTATGTGGTGGCTGCCGCACTTAGGACAAACCTCGAGGTGGGCGTCAGCATTCTCGTAGCCGCAGTCGAGACAGCGGTTGCGGTTGTGGTTTACTGAGCCGTAACCCATGTTGTACTTATCCATCATGTCTACCACGCTCTCGATAACAGAAGGGTTGTGGGTAGCATCGCCGTCAATCTCTACATAGAAGATGTGGCCGCCACGGGTCAGGTCGTGGTATGGAGCCTCGATCTGTGCCTTCTTCAGGGCTGTACACTTATAGTATACAGGCACGTGGTTAGAGTTGGTATAATAGTCGCGGTCTGTAACGCCAGGGATGACGCCAAACTGCTTTCTGTCCTTCTTAGTGAACTTACCGCTCAATCCCTCGGCTGGAGTAGCCAGGATAGAGTAGTTGTGATGATACTGCTCGCTGAACTCGTTGGCACGGTCGCGCATGTAGGTAACAATCTTCAGTCCCAGCTCCTGTGCCTTCTCGCTCTCGCCGTGGTGCTTGCCGATGAGGGCAACCAGGCATTCTGCCAATCCGATGAAGCCGATACCCAGGGTTCCGTGGTTGATGACGCTCTCGATGGTCTCTTCCGGCTTCAGGTTTTCTGCGCCTACCCAGAGATACTTCATGAGCAGAGGGAACTGCTTGGCCATCGCCGTCTTCTGGAACTGGAAGCGCTCGTCGAGCTGCTTGGCTGTGATGTCGAGGATATTGTCGAGCTTGGCAAAGAACATGTCGATGCGCTGCTTTTCGTTTTCGATGCCCATGCACTCGATGGCGAGCTTCACGATGTTGATGGTAGAGAAGCTCAGGTTACCGCGGGCGATGCTGGTCTTCTCGCCCCAGCGGTCTTCGAACACGCGGGTACGGCAGCCCATGGTTGCAATCTCCCACTTGTAGCGCTCCGGATCATCAGCACGCCACTTCTCGTTCTGGTTGAAGGTGGCGTCGAGGTTCAGGAAGTTAGGGAAGAAACGGCGGGCTGTTACCTTGCACGCCAGTTTGTAGAGGTCGTAGTTTCTGTCCTCAGGCAGATAGTTTACGCCTCTCTTCTTCTTCCATATCTGGATAGGGAAGATGGCTGTTTCGCCATTGCCTACGCCCTGATAGGTGCTCTGCAGGATTTCGCGCATGATGCAGCGGCCCTCGGCGCTGGTATCGGTACCGTAGTTGATGCTTGAGAATACTACCTGGTTACCGCCGCGGCTGTGGATGGTGTTCATGTTGTGGATGAATGCCTCCATCGCCTGATGCACGCGGTTCACGGTCTTGTTGATGGCGTGCTGCTCCAGGCGTTCGCGGCCCTGCAGTCCGTCGAGCGGTTTCTCTATGTAGTCGTCGATAGGCGCATCATAGAGGTTGCTCAGGTCTTCGCCTGTCAGCTTCTCCAGGTTCTTCACCTCTTCCTGGTACGACATGCGTACGTATGGTGCCAGATAGAAGTCGAAGGCTGGGATGGCCTGACCGCCGTGCATCTCGTTCTGGCAGGTCTCGAGAGAGATACAAGCCAGCACGGCTGCGGTCTCGATGCGCTTGGCAGGACGGCTTGAACCGTGACCGGCTGTGAATCCGTGGTTCAGAATCACGTCGAGCGGATGCTGCACGCAGGTGAGACTCTTGGTTGGGTAATAGTCCTTATCGTGAATATGCATATAGTTGTGCACGACTGCGTCGCGTACATCCTCTGAGAGGAGGTAGTCGTCGACGAATGGTTTAGTGGTTTCTGAAGCGAACTTCATCATCATGCCGGCTGGTGTGTCGGCATTCATGTTGGCGTTTTCGCGGGTGATGTCGTTGTTCTTGGCATTGACGATGCTCATGAACACGTCGCGTGTCTTCGCCTTGCGGGCGATGTTACGCTGGTTACGGTATGCGATATACTTCTGGGCAACATCTTTGCGGGCACTCTTCATGAGTTCCAGCTCGATGGCGTCCTGAATGGCCTCAACGCTCATCTGGCTCTTGCCGCGATAAGAGATGTGGTCGGTTATCTGCTCGATAAGAGTGGTATCTTCACCCTTGTCGGTATGCAACATGGCCTTGCGAATGGCTGCCATTATTTTCTGTTCGTTGAATCCAACGATGCGTCCGTCACGCTTTACTACTGTCTGGATCATTTTAGTATTACTTTTACGATTGATGTTTAAATTACTTAGTATTAAGTCATTATGACTTGAAGAGGTAGATATGTACCTCCTTTTGACATTGCAAAGATATAAAATATTTCTGAAAGTAATTACTTTTGGACAACTTTTTTATAGTTAAAAAATATTAAGTCGCTGATAATCAGTCGGAAACGAAAAAGTTTTGGAAAACTTTGACAAATTTCCGTTTTCCGAAACGATTAAGTTGTTATCTATCAGCGTGTTGCGCATTTTGTGCGCTTGTGTGCGTTTTCCACTTGTTGTCTGTGCTTTGTGACAGAATGGAGAAAGCAAATCGCCGCAACGCCCGTGTATAGGGCATTGCGGCGATTCGGGGGTGATTATTTTGCTTGTCGCTTATAGTCGAGCGCAGCTCCGATGGCGGTGCAGAATTCCGAGTATTTCGGTATTCTGAACCTCACTCCGTAGAGTTTCTCCATGGCTGGGAACACCTCGCGGCATTGCGGCAGCAGGGTGAGGTTGCCGATGAGCACAAAATCCTTGATGCCCGATTCGAGCGATGAGAGGATGGTAGCCGAACCTATCGACTGCAGCACCATCCAGATGAGTCCCATGGCGATGTCTTCACGCGAAGCGTTGGCCTTGGCGTTGCTGAAGAGCGATGCGGTGGCGTTCATCGGGAGTCCGGGCAGAGGCTTGGCGCTGATGTCGCCTATCAGCAGGTTTATCTTGCTCACGTCGCCGTCTTTGGCGAGTTTGATGATCTGCTTGATGTCATCGGTCTTGAGCATGATGCGGCTCAGTCCTGCCAGGGTTCCGCCGCCTATGCCGATGCCTCCGATGTGCCTTATCTCGTTGTCATCGCATTTTACGAGCGATGTACCGGTTCCCATGCTCACCACGATCATGCGGTCGAGCTTGCTCTCGTATCGGGCGCCCAGTCCGTCGGCCACGAACTCCTCGCTCTTCGAGGTAGGCAGTCCGTAGATGGGCTCGTCGATATAGGCAGAACCTACGCCTGTGAGCATCACCTGTTCTACATCGCTCAGCGCAATCTTGTTGTCGTGAAGATACTTGCCGAAGGCTCCGTAGAGCGAGGTGATAGGGTCGGTGGCCTTGATGCGGATGGGGCTTACCACCACGCCGCTATCATCGATGCCCACAATCTTGGTCGTAGAGATGCCTACGTCGATTCCTATAACAATCTTTTTCATTCCTTTATATATATAATAATGTGTATTTTCGCAGATGATGCCCCTCTAGAGCACGCCCATCTTGCAGAAGGTGATGAGCACGGCGTAGCCCACTATCATGCTCAGGATGCCCACCGTGAGTCCTGCCTTCACCATGTCGGTCTGCTGGATGAGGCCGGTAGAGTAGGCGATGGCGTTAGGAGGGGTTGAGATAGGAAGCGACATGGCGCAGCTGGCCGATACCGCTACTCCGATGAGGATGGTAGAGGTGCCGCCGATGGTGTTGAGCTTGTCGCCCATGCCGGCACATACCACCGTGAGGATAGGGATGAGCAGGGCGGCGGTGGCGGTATTGGAGATGAAGTTACTCAGGATGAAGCATACCAGTCCGGATACGGTCATGATGACCAGCGGATTGAATTCTGCAAACGGAATGCTCTTTACGGCTGCCTCGGCCAGACCGGTGTCGTTCATCGCCAATCCGAGGGCGAATCCGCCTGCCACCATCCAGATGACAGCCCAGTCAATCTCCTTCAGGTCCTTGGCTGTAACCACTCCCGTAAGGGCGAATATGGCGATAGGGAGCATGGCCACGGTGTTGGCGTTGATGCCCAGCTGCTTGCCGAATATCCAGAGCACGATGGTTGCGAGGAAGGTGACGGCCACTACCGTGGTGCGCCAGTTGTGCTGCATGTTGCCCTCGATGTTGAGCTCGATGGTCTTGGCAGAGAACGGGAACATCTTGCGTATGATGACCCATGCTATCAGGAGCATGATGAGCACCATAGGGGCCATGATCAGCATCCAGTCGCCGAAGCTGAGACCCAGGTTGAGTCCTGCAGGGTCGTTCAATACCTTGAAGGCGAAGGCGTTAGGCGGGGTTCCGATAGGGGTTCCCATACCGCCCAGGTTGGCTCCGATAGGTATGGCCATGGTGAGCGCCACGCGGCCCTTGCCCGAAGGTGGCAATGATTTGAACACCGGTGTGAGGAAGGTGAGCATCATGGCGGCGGTGGCTGTATTTGAGATGAACATCGAGAAGATGCCGGTGATGAGCATGAAGCCCAGCAGCACGTTCTCAGAACGCTTGCCGAATGGCGCAATCAGGGTCTTCGCCATCTTCACGTCGAGTCCGCTCTTGGTAGCGGCTATGGCGAGTACGAAACCGCCCAGGAAGAGGATGATGGTAGGGTCGGCGAAGCACGCCATCACACCCTGATAGTCGAGCAGCTTGCCCATCTCAGCCTCCGAGCCTTGCATGATCTTAAAGGCGGAGTCGCTGGCGAAGAACAGCAGCACGAAGATGATCACTACGCTGGTTGCCCATGCCGGTATGGTCTCGGTGAGCCAGAGCATCACGGCCATGACGAAGATGGCGATGACGCGCTGCTGCACGATGGTTAGCCCCTCGATGCCGAAGCTGTCGATGGGCAGGTTCCAGACGATTACGGTAAGCAGAGCCGTTATGAGAAACAGCAATGCTTTCTTGCGATTAAAATCGCCATTCAATACTTTCTTTACAGTTTCTTGCATTATCTTTCTGTCTTAAGGATTATTTTCTTGCAAAAATACGTGATTTTTTTTGTATTTAGCAAGTTTTTTTGCAGAAATAGTGAAAAAAATGCCGAAAAATGTTGTTGTTTCAAGAAAAAATGCTATATTTGCAGTGGATTTACCGATAACGGCTATCGGTGATGCCGAAAACTTGGAGCACCCGGAAGGGTGATTCAGCGAACCTGATAATGTCTAATCAATTAAAAGGAGATAAGGAAATGAACAAGTCTGTAGTATTTATTATCATCCTGCTCGTGATAGTTCTCTCTATCATCGTATCGCAGTACTTCCACAAGCGCCACCATGAATATAAGATGGCAGACATCGAGAAGGCTATCCGCAAGGCTTATCCTAAGGGTGTAGGCTCGATAAGCAAGGAAGAACTGGTAACAGCTGTGAAGAAATACTTCCACTGTTCGGCGAAGGAGGCTCATTATATAATAGGTGTAGCCCGCCGCAAGAAGCTGGTTGATATCGCTGCAGAATATGTTACCATCATGTTTTGAAATGAGATAAAAGCTTTAAATATGCTTTAGCCGTGAGGCTAGGATTGGATTTAGAAAAAGTATTATTTCTTTGAGGCACAAAGGATTGTTAGCGACATGCTGATTTTGTAAGGGGTTATGTGGGTTAGCATGTTGTATTCTGGACGTCTGGTATGGTACATTGCGTAAATAATTTAACTGCCAGACAAAGTTTACCCTCCCTAGGACTTTTTAAGACCTGGGGAGGGTTTTACTTTTTCAGGCTCAGCACCTTTTTAATACAGAACTTTCGCAAGTAAGGGAATTGATTGAAGTTAAAGAAGTTATCACTCCCTACGGTCGTTCGGGAAGTTAAGAGACAATAGTCTTCTAGCTTAAACTAAGGACATTTGTCCCTTAACTTCCCTCTAACTTCCCTAACTTCCCTTAACTTCCCATATGCGAAAGTTCTGTTCCTTATTCAAGTCCATCGCCGCCGGTTCCGCCAGTAGAATCGCCGCCCGATGGGGTGTCGCCTCCGGATGGATTATCGCCTCCGGATGGATTATCGCCGTCGGATGGGGTAGTAGGAGGCGTATCGGTAGAGGTAACCTGCTTCACCACCTTGCCGTTTCGGTCGTAGCAGGTGATGTTGACAGAGGTCTCTTCGAGTTCCTTCTTGATGTCGGGGTTAGGCACGAAGATGATGTATCGGCGGGTGATGAGGTTGGCGCTCACCTTGTTCACATCCTCTACGGCGGTAGAGTTAAGACCGAATCGGAGGCTGCCCAGTCCTGGTACAGCCACGCTGTGGCCCTCGGTGGCCCATGCAGCAATCACTTCGCCGATGGCCGACCATCCGGCGTTGATCACCGCCTTAGGCAATCCGCTGCGCACGGCAGCTTCTTCTATCACCTTCGTGGCGTTGAGCTGGCTGTAGAGTTCAGCCTGCATCACGAATGCCCACTTTTGCTTACCTTTTTCGAACGCTACGTTGCGCTCAATTGCTTTTACTTTAATACCCATAATTCAAATCGTTTTTTTTAATGGTTAAACAAATCTGTCTACATGCAGCTGGTAACGCCGAGCGTGGTGCCTACGGCAGTAAGTACAGCGATAATTACCTGCAAGATAGTTTTCCAAACTTCCTTTTTCATTTTCTTTTTCCTTTCTTTTTTAATGGTTCAACAATCAGTTTTTTTAGTGGTTAATTCAGCCTATCTTTGAATGACAATGCAAAGATACAACATTTTTCTCTGAAAAACAATAGTTGTCCCGAATCACGTGCATACTTGTCCCGAATCACGAGCATTCCTTCCTCATTAATCATGTATTTGCTTGACGCCACACGCCCTGAAAGGGCAGAAGCTCCTAGCCAGC